>JGI24025J20009_10000101_pt1 | contig 61818 bp, 54 predicted proteins | sample Cruoilmetagenom3_FD_20009 | JGI IMG/M metagenome (IMG submission 20009)
TTTGCTCAGAGTCTGAACCGCTGCTGGTTTGTGGCTCATTGCTGTGTTCAGGTGCGCTGTGTTCACTTGCTGCTGATTGCTCTGCTTCTTTAGCGGCTTTTTTAGCTTTAGCGCGGGCAATAGCAGCAGCTACGGCCGCTTTTTTGTCATCAGCAGGAGAGTGTGTTTGTGAGTTTTCAGGCTCAACTTCACCTGTTTGCTCAGCAGCACTTGGTTCATCTGATTGCTGGGCTTGCGCAGCCGCTTTAGCAGCTTTTTTAGCTTTAGCACGCGCGATAGCAGCAGCTACCGCTGCTTTTTTGTCATCAGCTGGGGCGGGGGCTTCATCGCTTTGTGGTTCTGCTGCTTGCTCAGCTTGCGCCGCTTTTTTAGCTTTAGCGCGAGCAATAGCAGCAGCTACCGCTGCTTTTTTATCATCTGCGGGCGCGGGGGCTTCATTGCTTTGTGGCTCTGCATTTTGCTCAGCTTGCGCCGCTTTTTTAGCTTTAGCACGCGCAATAGCAGCAGCTACTGCTGCTTTTTTGTCATCAGCTGGGGCGGGGGCTTCATCGCTTTGTGGCTCTGCACTTTGCTCAGCTTGCGCCGCTTTTTTAGCTTTAGCGCGAGCAATAGCAGCAGCTACCGCAGCTTTTTTATCATCAGCTGGGGCGGTTGCTTCATCGTTTTGTGGCTCAGCATTTTGCTCAGCTTGCGCCGCTTTTTTCGCTTTAGCGCGGGCAATAGCAGCGGCTACGGCTGACTTTTTATCATCAGGTGCTGATGATGACTCGCTCTCAGCTGCTTTTTGTTCTTTATATTTACGTGCCTTTTCTTTACGTAGTGCGCGCTCTTTAGCTACTTCACTGTTATCTGGCTCTAACTCTTCACCTTGCTGTTTTTTCGCTTTGGCGCGGGCAATTGCAGCGGCTACAGCAGATTTTTCATCGCCATTCGATGATTTGCTCTTAACGCGGGCAAGGGCATCCGCTACTTTTTGTTTTTCATCTGATGTTTTTGCCGCTGGTTTACGTTTATGGCGGTTTTGACGTTCTTGTTGCTCGCGCTCTAGGCGTTCTTTACGGGCGTCAAAGCGCTCTTTTGCTCTATCGGCTTTAATTTTTTCGGCTTGCTGCTCTTTTATTTCTACTTTTGCTACGCGGTAATACTGCACCAATGGAATTTCACTTGGGCATACATACGCACACGCACCACATTCAATACAATCAAATAAGTTGTGCTCTTGTAATTTGTCGTATTCTTTTGATTTTGCAAACCATTGTAATTGCTGGGGTAATAACGAAGCAGGGCAGGCATCTGCACAGGCACTACAACGTATACAGGCTTTTTCAGGGCCAGGCTCTGCCAGCTCTTTATGATCGGGGGCTAAAATACAGTTGGTGGTTTTAATTACCCCAATACGCACAGTCGGTAAGGTAAAGCCCATCATCGGCCCGCCCATAACAACGCGCTGCTGGGGTACGGGTGAAAAACCTTGGCAATCAAGCAGGTGCTTAACTTCGGTGCCTAATAATGCCCATACATTACCTGCATTATGAATGGTGTTACCTGTTACTGTAACAACGCGTTCAATAAGCGGTTTACCTTCGTACACTGCCTGCTGCACAGCAAATAAAGTACCTGTGTTGTGCACTAAAATACCAATATCGGCAGGAATACCGCCACTGGGTACTTCACGGTTTGTAAGTAATTTAATTAATTGTTTTTCGCCACCCGATGGATAAACAGTAGGCACCGTTTGAATAACAATATTGGCGTTGTGCTCTGCGGCACTTTTCATAGCCGCTATGGCTTCGGGCTTATTATCTTCAATGCCAACAATACACAGTGTCGGATTTAAAATTTGTTGCATTAACTCAATGCCTTGCACTACTTGCTTGGCATGTTCACGCATTAACACATCGTCGGCTGTTATGTATGGTTCGCACTCAACAGCATTAACAATTAAAAACTCAATAGGTTGTTTTATATCGGCTTTTACATAAGTAGGAAAGCCTGCTCCACCCATACCACTTATACCTGCTTGATGAATTATATCGACTAATTCATCGTGGCTAAGCTCACTTGGGTTAGGTGTTGGGGTTAGTTCGCACCATTGATCTTTGCCATCAGGCTCAATAATAATACTTAGCTCAGGTAAAGCCGATGGATGCGCCGAAGGCATAGAGGCAATGTCTGTTATGGTGCCAGAGCTGGGCGCATGTACAGGCACAGACCAATTCGCAACGGGCACGGTAAGTGCTTGGCCTTTTAATACCTGTTGGCCTTTTTCTACAATTAATTTACCGTTAGCACCAATGTGCTGTTTAATTGGTACAACTAACTTATCAGGTAGAGGAAGCCTAGCAATACGCGCACTGTTAGAGAGTGTTTTTTGTTGTGGTGGATGCACGCCGCCCGGGAATGCCCAAACAGTGCCTTTTTTAATTTGTTCAAGTAACTTTTCCACTCAAACCTCTAATCTATTTGCGTGACAGGAATAGCATCAAGTTGCCATTTCCAGTTTTGTTTTGTTTCGGCTACAGGCAGCATATCAATGCAATCTACAGGGCAGGGCTCTACACATAAATCGCAGCCGGTACATTCTTCTATTAGTACAGTGTGCATTTGGCGTGTAGCACCGACAATGGCATCCACAGGGCATGCCTGAATACACTTAGTACAGCCTATGCACTCGTCTTCGCGAATATAGGCCACTGTTTTTATCGGCTCTGCTTGTTCGCCACCGGCAAGCGGTTTAGGCTCTACGCCCATTAAATCGGCTAGCTTTTTAACCGTTGCTTCTCCGCCTGGTGGGCATTTATTAATTTCATCCCCGCTGGCAATTGCCTCAGCGTAGGGGCGACAGCCCGGATAGCCACACTGGCCACACTGGGTTTGCGGTAAAATGGTATCTATTTGCTCAACAATTGGGTCGCCTTCTACACGAAAGCGAATAGCTGCAAAGCCTAAAATAAGTCCAAAAACAAGTGCTAGCGAGCCAAGCGCTATCAAGGCATACATTAAGGTCATATTAAAACTTCACTAATCCGGTAAAACCCATAAACGCCATCGACATTAAGCCGGCGGTGATCATGGCTATTGAGGCGCCTTTAAACGGGGTAGGAACATCTGCAGCAGCAAGGCGTTCGCGCAGCGCTGCAAATAATACAAGTACTAATGAAAAGCCAACGGCTGCGCCAAAACCATACACGGCCGATTGTAAAAAGGTGTGATCTTCTTTTATGTTAAGAAGNGCAACACCTAATACCGCACAGTTAGTGGTGATCAGCGGTAAAAATATACCCAGTAAACGGTATANAGTCGGGCTAGTTTTACGCACAACCATTTCGGTAAATTGCACCACAACGGCAATCACTAAAATAAAGCTCATGGTGCGTAAAAATTCGATATCTAGCGGCGCTAAAATATATTGATTAACTAAATAGCTTGTAACAGAGGCAAGAGTAAGCACAAACGTGGTTGCTAAAGACATGCCAATAGCGGTATCAAGCTTGCCTGATACACCCATAAATGGACATAAGCCTAAAAATTGTACTAATACAAAGTTATTAACTAGAACGGTTCCAATCAATAACAAGACATATTCTGTCATGTGTGCCTCGCGCTATTAAAATCCTGTGTATTATCCTTTTTTCTGCCCCGATAAACAACATATGCGAGTCGTTATCAGTTAAATAAACACAGTAAAATAATTAAGCGATCACAAAGCTGTAAAATTTATGTGATTTTAAAGTAAGCGAAAAATTAAACAGTTAAACGCAAAAAAGAGCACATGTGCTCTTTTTTACTTTCATTAAGGAAGGTGCTAAATATCTTTAGGTTTTTCTATGTAATAACCTTGTACGCCGTCTAGGCAAAGCGTTTCTACTATGTGTTTTTCTTCTTGGCTTTCAACGCCCTCTGCAAACACACTCACACCAATGCGGTGGGCTAAATCAACCATTAGACGCATAAAGTATTGATTGTTTTTATCATCTTCTAGCCCGCGGGTGTAACTTGCATCCATTTTAATAAAGTCTGGTTTTAAATCACGGAAAAACTTAAACGACGTTAGTCCTACACCAAAACGTTCAACCGCTACGCGGGCACCTACGCGATGCACCATATCAATAAAGCGTTTACTGGCTTTAATATTTTGCTGTAGGCCAAACTCACTTACTTCAAATACTAATTTAGAGGCTATATGTGTATCTTTTAATAAGCGGCGCTCTAACCAAATAACAAATTGATCATTATGTGCACTTGAGGCGGTTACATTCAGGCCAAAAAACTTTTCAGAGAGGTTACGGCTTTTAATTTTTTCAAGTGATGAGTCAATAATTAAGCGGTCAATTTCTATGGCCATATCGAGTTTTTCAGCCATGGCTAAAAACGAGGCCGTAGGAAGCACTTGGTTATCTTCGGTTTTAAAGCGCACTTGTATCTCTGCATACGCCTTAATGCTTTTACCCAGCGGCATAATATTTTGCATTACTAAGTGAACACGTTTTGATTCAATTACTTCGTTAATCACTTTACGCCAGTTTTGGTTACCAAACCCAGCACTTACATTATTAACTAAATCGGTTTCGCGCTGCACATGCCATGCATTTACTTGCTTAGATTGCGCCATGCTCATTGCGTTATCGACAACCGATAATAGCTCACCCAGCGGTTTGCCTTTTTCGTAGCCCACAATACCTGTGTTAGCCACAGAGCTGAGCTCTTGATTTTGTTGATATTGAGTAAAGCGCGATTGCAGGTTTTCACCAAAACGCTCTGCTTCTTTAAGTGGGGTATTAGGAAGTACAACGGCAAAGTCTGAGCTATTTAGCCTAAATACTTGGCTGCCGGTGTAAGTGCCGCTTATATGCTTAATTATATCCGCCACACCTTTAACGTAGTCATCACCTTTTTGGTAGCCACGGCTTTGATTTATAGTTTGCAGCTCACTACAGCGTACAAGCGCTAACGAACCAAACGTACTGCGCTCACTGTTTTCGATGTGTTTTTCGTAATATTCAACAAACATATTACGGTTACCTAATTCGGTAATTACATCTTTATAGGCTTCTTGTTTGATACTTAGGGCAGCGTTTTGAATATCATCATTTTTATTTTTTAAAAAATGCGAAAGGCGATTAAAGCTCGGGACTAAATCTTTACCAAGCTTTTTCATTTTACTTGCATCAAGTGCGGTGTCTAAGTCGTCGCCAATTTGATTTTGGTTAATATAAATGTCTATTACATCGGCAACGGTCATGCTGATATTTTTATTTAAGCTATGAAAAATAGACTTCATTAATATGATAGGAATAATCACTAAAAAAGCAGAAATAAATATAACTATAAATAACGAGGTTTGTAGCTGCTGCGCTAAACGTTCAATGTTGAGAGTAAATTCTACTTTTATATCTGCAGCGTCGTTAACGGCAAACTGTGGGCGAACCGAATTAAAGCTAGATTGAATAAATTCAGCAAACATGGGTAGCTGGGTAGGGGAGTTAACTGAAAATACCTCAGCCCCTTGGTAATCTCTTAGTGTAAAGTTTGAAAATGTTTTACCATCTCCAATCGCTTTTTTTATACTTTCAGGCGAAAGCTCATCACTTGTTAAGCTGTTAATGTAACGTGTTACACTGGTTTGCGCTGAAGTTTGTGCTTCACTTACTGCATTATTAAAGCTTACAGATATGAAGTAGCTTCCAGCCGCAACACATACAAGCCAAGACAGGATTTGTATAAAAATAAGTTTTTTAAAGCCAGCCATGTTATCAATCTTTTAATAGTTCAAAAGGAAAGGAATCAGGTCCTTGATCATTCAACTAATAGCAACACATTAGAATAGATATTATGTTTTAGTTATACAGCAGAAGAGTAGTGGAAAATTACTGAAATGTCTATGAAATTCTTATGATTGGCTCCCCCTCCCCGACTCGAACGGGGGACCTGCGGATTAACAGTCCGTCGCTCTAACCAACTGAGCTAAGGGGGAACAAATAGAGGTGTCATTTTATGATTTGGCTCCCCCTCCCCGACTCGAACGGGGGACCTGCGGATTAACAGTCCGTCGCTCTAACCAACTGAGCTAAGGGGGAACTACATCATAAACATAAACTTGGCTCCCCCTCCCCGACTCGAACGGGGGACCTGCGGATTAACAGTCCGTCGCTCTAACCAACTGAGCTAAGGGGGAATCGTTTATGACTGAAAAACTTGGCTCCCCCTCCCCGACTCGAACGGGGGACCTGCGGATTAACAGTCCGTCGCTCTAACCAACTGAGCTAAGGGGGAAGCGTCTTGCCTTTCAACGGGGCGAAATATTAATGACCGCATAGCAAAGTGTCAACATATAAAAGATCATAAATTCAAAAAAGAGGTCTATTCGTTGTTTTTATGTGCAATCTGCGCGTTTTATAACACTATTTAAGTAAAGCGTAGTGATATTGTTTTACAAAAACAGTGTAATATTTGAATCAAGTAAGGATCTTTATCCAATAAAAGTTGCCATAAAATTTAAAAAAGTAGCTTTTAGTAATAAAAAACTGGTCTATTTCCTTTATTTTTAAAAAGACTTTATAAACGTATTTAAAATAAATACCTCATTTTTACTTTGTATCGTTAAAGTTTGTTGAACTAAATCTAAATGAAAGACGTAATAGATAGTTTCTATGTTGATTAAAATAAAATGTTTGTAGAGTTATATGGGCTTTGTATAAAAACAGAGCAATCAAAGGGTTGGCTATTTATTCAACATAAGTATGGTTTTGCATTAAATAAACAAATAATCTCGTTTTAATGAGTTACAAAACCATTTTGCGCTGTTTCCATATTGATAACGTAAAAAACCACAACACTGTTAAATTTGCTCCGGGTTGTAGCCCTTTATAAACGCGGGGTTGAATGAGTTATCCACGGTTTCTGTGGATAACTCTGTTTATTAAACTTTAAGAACATCATCACCCCCAGCACTGTAGGGCGCTACAACGATTTCAAGTATTAAAAAGCTTTTTTTTTATATATTAAAAAACAAAGGCTTATGATTCAGCTTAGATAGCCACCTAAACGATAAATAAAATTTTTCGTGACGATAAAGCATCATCGCTAACTGTGTAATAAAGCAACAAAATCTAAAAGGTAAATGTTGCAAAAGTTACATAAATGTATTTAATTTGATTTTTAATGGGTTTGTGCAAAATTTATTTACAACAGCGTAAAAGTAATAGTTTGTAGATTAAAGGCTGATTTAGTTGTTTAGATTTAATAAAGCATGGCTTGAACTCTCCGGATGCTTTAAAATATGCCGTTCAGTAAAAGAGGCTTATTTATTTTATGCGCGCACATTCTCAATCACATACTCGCCCTGATTTACTCACTGCTCCAATCTTGCCTACGTTAAAGAAAATGACCGTTCCAATGATCTTTGGGATGATTACCCTGATGATGTTCAACATAGTTGATACTTTTTTTATTAGTTTATTGGGTACAGAGCCGCTTGCTGCAGTTAGTTTTACATTTCCTGTTACTTTTACCGTGATTAGTTTAGCAATTGGTTTAGGTATAGGGACTTCTGCGGTTATTGCAAAAGCATTAGGCAGTAACAATTTAGAAGAAGCGCGTTTTGATGCCAGTGTTTCGTTGTTGGTAGCGGTAATATTGGTATTAATTTTATCTGCTAGTGGCTATTTATTGATTGATCCCATATTTACGTTGCTTGGGGCAGGGGAGCAAGTACTCCCGCTAATTCATCAGTATATTAGTATTTGGTTTTTGGGCAGTGTGTTTTTAATTACCCCAATGATTGGTAATTCTGTACTGCGTGCGAGCGGTGATACTAAAACACCGAGTATTATTATGGGGGGGGCTGGACTTATAAATGCCGTACTCGATCCTATGCTTATTTTTGGCTTTGGTCCCATTCCCGCATTAGGCATTAAAGGGGCTGCTATTGCCAGTGTAATAGCTTGGGCAGTTGGAGTGGCGATTATTTTATACATATTAATTGCTAAAAAGCAGTTACTTAGTTTTAAAGCGGGCAAACAAACTGTTATTGGTGCAATTCGTAAAATTTTAAAAATTGGTTTACCGGCAGCGGGTGCTAACATGCTCACCCCAGTTGCTATGGCAGTAATGACTGCATTGGTTGCTCATCATGGCCCCGAAGCCGTGGCTGCTTTTGGGGTAGGGAGTCGAATAGAGTCAATAGCGAGTTTAGTGGTATTAGCCTTGTCGATGACCTTGCCACCTTTTATTAGCCAAAACTTTGGAGCGAGTCATTTTTCTCGCGTAAAAGATGCCTACCTAGGTACGCTCAAGTTTGTAATGTTGTGGCAGTTCATTATCTATATTATTTTAATTATTTTTTCAGGCGTCATTAGTGAAATATTTGGTAAAGAGCAAGCGGTTGTTGATGTCATCAAGCTGTTTATTTATACCATTCCTTTAAGTTATGGCTTGCAAGGAGTGATCATTTTATCAAACTCCTCGTTTAACGCTTTACACAAACCCATGAACGCCTTAGTTTTAAGCGTTATTCGATTGTTTGTTTTTTATATTCCCTTTGCGTATATCGGGAACGAACTTGCAGGCTTAATCGGCTTGTTTATTGGCGCGGCCATTGGTAATTTATTTACAGCACTTGTAGCCTACAAGTGGTTTATGAAAGAAATTGAAGCGTTAAGCAGTCAAGCATTACAGGAGTGTAGTCATTGAGCGATCATTTTCAGCTAGTATCAAAATTTAAACCCGCAGGGGATCAGCCAACCGCTATTGCTCAGTTGTGTGAAGGCTTAGAGGCCGGACTGGCCCAGCAAACCTTATTAGGCGCAACGGGAACCGGTAAAACGTTCACTATGGCTAACATTATTAGTGATTTAAACCGGCCAACTATTATTATGGCGCATAATAAAACCTTAGCGGCGCAATTGTATGGCGAAATGAAAGAATTTTTTCCACACAATGCGGTTGAATACTTTGTATCTTACTACGATTACTACCAACCTGAAGCCTATGTGGTAGCCAGTGACACCTTTATCGAAAAAGACGCATCTATTAATGAGCATATAGAGCAAATGCGACTCAGCGCCACCAAAGCGCTTTTAGAGCGACGCGATACCATCATCGTTGCGTCAGTATCGGCAATTTATGGTTTGGGCGATCCTGACTCATACATGAAAATGATGCTGCTTTTAAAAGTGGGTGAAAAGGTCGACCAACGTGACATGCTGCGCCGTCTTGCAGAGCTACAATATACGCGAAACGATATTGATTTTAGTCGCGGTACATATCGTGTACGTGGTGAAGTAGTTGATATATTTCCAGCTGAATCAGACACCTATGCAGTGCGTGTAGAAATGTTTGATGATGAAGTTGAACGCCTAAGTATTTTTGACCCCTTAACCGGTGCGGTAGAAAAACACATAGTGCGTGCCACTATTTATCCTAAAACTCACTATGTAACGCCACGAGAAAAAATTCTCGAAGCCATAGAAAAAATTAAAGCCGAACTCAAAGAGCGCAGAGCACAATTGCTCAGCGCAAATAAGTTAGTCGAAGAGCAACGCATAGCTCAGCGTACCCAATACGATATAGAAATGATGACCGAGCTTGGTTATTGCTCTGGTATTGAAAACTATAGCCGTTATTTATCGGGGCGCACACCTGGCGATCCACCGCCAACATTACTGGACTATTTACCTGATGACGCATTAATGATTATTGATGAATCGCACGTAACCGTCTCGCAAATTGGTGCCATGTATAAAGGCGATAGAAGCCGTAAAGAAAACCTCGTTGAATATGGTTTTAGAATGCCCTCAGCTATGGATAACAGGCCACTGCGTTTTGAAGAGTTTGAGGCTATTGCACCACAAACCATTTATGTATCGGCCACCCCAGGCGACTTTGAATTAGAGCGCAGCAACGGCGAAGTTGCAGAGCAGGTTATTCGTCCAACCGGCTTACTTGACCCTGTTATTGAAGTGCGCCCGGTAGGCGATCAGGTTGATGATTTACTCTCAGAAATTTACAAATGTGTTGAAGCAAAAGAGCGAGTGCTGGTAACCACGCTTACCAAACGTATGGCTGAGGATTTGACCGACTACCTGAGTGAGCACAATGTAAAAGTACGTTATTTACACTCTGACATTGATACGGTAGAGCGGGTAGAAATTATTCGTGATTTACGTGCCGGTGTATTTGATGTGTTAGTAGGCATTAACTTACTACGTGAAGGCTTAGATATGCCAGAAGTTGCACTAGTGGCTATTTTAGATGCCGATAAAGAAGGCTTTTTACGTTCAGCACGCTCACTTATTCAAACAATAGGCCGTGCGGCGCGCCACCTTGATGGTCGCGCTATTTTATACGGTGACAGAGTGACTAAATCGATGGCCAAAGCCATTGAAGAAACTGACCGACGTCGAGAAATACAACACGCTTATAATGTTAAGCACGGTATTGAGCCCAGTGCCTTGGTTAAAAAGATACTTGATGTAATGGATGTAGGTGAAGATGCCTCACCGCAAGACAATCTACAGCTTATTCGTAAAGACTCTAAAAAAATCCTCAGTGCTAAAGAAATTGCAACGCAAATTAAGCAGTTAGAAACCAAAATGCATGCGTATGCCAGTGATTTAGAATTTGAAAAAGCCGCCTCAGTGCGCGACGAAATACATGAACTACAACAACAGTTGATTAATTAAATGACAACCGATTTTACTCCCCTTATAAATGCTTTGGCAGACACGCCTTTTTCCGATAACGAGCTTTGCCGCGTATTTCATGGACGCGGCCACAGTGTTGAAGCGCTTAGCCATATTAACTTAGACTTTTATCCACCGAGTTTGTTTTTGGTGTCATACAGTGAAATTGATGAGGCAACACTCACTACGCTCACCGATACGTTATGGCAGTGGGCACAAAAACATCATCCAGAGCTAATTACTGCATTGGTGTATCAGCAGCGAGCGGGGCTACAAAGCCATAACACCCTAGTGCATGGGCAACTGCCAGTTCGCCATAGCGTAGCCGAGAACGGAGTAAGCTTTTTAGTTGACTTAATGAGTAAGCAAAACACCGGTATTTTTCCTGATATGCGAAAAGGCCGAGAGTTTGTCATGCAAAATAGTAAGCACGCCAAAGTGCTTAATTTGTTTTCTTATACCTGTGGTTTTTCGGTTGCGGCTATGCACGGCGGTGCAGATCATGTGATGAATATGGATATGAGCAAAGGTGTGTTAAAAGTGGGTAAGCAAAACCACCAACTCAATAATGTCGATCGTGGGGTCAGTTTTTTACCGCACGATATTTTAAAGTCGTTTGGTAAGCTAAAAAAAGCCGCACCGTTTGATTTAATTATTGTTGATCCGCCCAGTTTTCAAAAAGGCAGTTTTATTTTAACCAAAGACTATCAAAAAGTGCTGCGTAGACTCCCTGAGCTTTTAAACGATACTACACAGTTATTGCTATGCGCTAATAGCCCAGAGCTTACAGAAAACGATTTTAAAGCACTTATTGAAGAGCATACTCAAGGTTCTATTGAGTTTGTTAAACGCCTAGAACCTACCGATCGCTTTATTGAAATTGATAGCGATAAAAGCTTAAAAGCATTGGTGTACAAAACAAAAACATAGTGAGTTAAATGAAACTGAGTAAACGTTTAAACGCCATCAATTCGTTAATTACACAGTCTTACGATATTGTTTGGGATTGTTGTTGCGATCATGGCTTTTTAGGTATGGCATTACTTGAGCGCGGCATAGCCAAACAAATAAACTTTGTTGATATTATTCCAGAGTTAATGGAAGCGCTTGAGCAGTCGCTACAACAATTTGAGCAAGGAAAGTCTTTGCCTTCATGGCAAGTGCGCTGCGAAGATGTTGCGCAAATTAAACTGCCAACAAGTGCCAAACAAGTAATTGTTATTGCTGGGGTAGGGGGCGATTTATGCTTAAAGCTCATTGAGCAAATTATTGCTAATAACCCACAAAGCCTTAAACATCTTAGTTTTATTATTTGCCCTATTATGCACCTCTACAAAGTACGTGCGGGTTTAAAAGCGTGTAATTTACAGCTCGATAGCGAGCAAATTATTGTTGAAAACAAGCGTTTTTACGAAGTGCTACAAGTCAGTTTTAATGCCACCGGCACTATCACTAAAACGGGGGCTCATATGTGGGATACACATAACCCTCAACATCATCAATATCAGCAACAATTGCTTGACCATTATACTCGAATGCTCAATAAAGATAGAGTTTACTATCAAAAAGTTATAACAGAGTATCAACGCGTATTTGAACGCTAAATACTGCCAAAAAGTGTGATCGCTTTTTATGATTAACTACGTAAAGTGCTTCATAGTTAATATCTTGCCGCTAGGCAGATTTATTTGGTTTATATATGTCAGATAACAACACAAAAATTGAGTCATTATTAGATGATGGGCAAAAATGGCAACACAGTTACGAGCAACCTATTTCGTATGCGCCCCTAGTACAACTGGCTAATAAAAATTGGATTGTTCCGCAGCATTTTTTGCGTTACAAGCATACGCTGGCCAGTGTTAATGAAGTGCTTAACGACATTAGTTTTTCCAACCACTTTAGTGTGTTAGCAGCTGAAAAAAACAGTGATGTTTATTTGCAAGTAGCAGTACTTAGCCCAGACAATTATCGCGCTGATAATAAAGCAAAAAAACTATTGTTTGGTCGCCGTTGGCCGGTAGAGCAGAACCTGCCTACCTCGGAGCTTATTCAAACTGCATTTTTAGCGTTAAAAGTGGCGCGTGAGCATGAGGTAAGAGAGCTTTTTCAGCTGCAACACCAAGGCGCAACCAGTACGCCATTTAATAATCATCATGACTTACCCGTTATGGCACAAAATCCCGAGCTTGTTAAAAGTACATCGTTTAAAAATATTTCATTGAACGAGCTGATAGAGCGCCTTGTGTTTGCGGATAACCAAATAGAGCTAATTAACTGCCAAGCTATAATCACCGGTGAGCAGGTGTATACGGTTAAACTTTATTGCGATAGTTGCCAGCTGAGTGAGTTTAATAACAAAACTTTGTCATTTTTAGCACCGGATACAACAACAAATAGCTTTTTACATAGTTTTATTGCCGCATTGGTTGCTATAAGCAATGATTATGTGAGCGAGCATTTTAAATACCAAGGTTTTACACGTTTTAGTAAGCATGTACAGGCGGAGCAAATAGGCGAGTTAAGTGTTTCTATGCGTTCGCCAAGTTCAGTTAGTTTGTGCTCAATGGGTAAACAAGAGGCGAATCAGTTAAACTTTGAGATAGACAGTGGCCGTGCGCCACAAGGGTGTGGTCAAGCAATTGGTGGTTTTTTAGCTGCCCATGGCATTGAGCAGCCTGAAAACGCACATTTATACCCAAATTACTTGTAACGTATACATTAAAGTTTGTTTATTTCTTGTTTTACGTTGTAGCTTGAGTCGGTAACAATGGCCTCAAGTGTTTGTACTCGTTGTTTAAGTTCACTCACTTGAGCGGTTACCTCAGCTAGTTGTTTGTTTGCGTCTTGATTGTTGTCCTGTACTTTATGTTTAAATTCAAGGTGCTTTTTATACATATCGTAAATAACTCCCGAACCTACAGAAATAAGTACAATGAGAACTATCATTGTTGTGCCAGACATAATTACTTCCTTTAACTTTTATTTAAGCTTAAATTATAAGCATAATTAAGCGCTCATAAAGCTAATTAATTGTAACTTTATTTGTATTTATAAATATTCGATAAGTCATTGTTATTATTTGTGACGCCACCATATAGTAATTATGAATTTTTTAATCGATACAAGGAGTAGGTATGTTAAATAATAAAATTCCACCGGTTGTGGTTGTGGTGTTTTTTGCTGCTGTAATGGCACTGATTGCACATTATACCGTGATTGATTTTAGCGCATTTATTACTTATCTCTCGCTAGCACTTGTCGCTACTGGGTGTATATTTTGTATTGCTGGGGTCGTGAGTTTCCGATTTGCTAAAACAACAGTACTACCTAACAAACCAGAACAAGCGTCTAGTTTAGTTACCTCAGGTGTTTATAAATTCTCTCGTAATCCAATGTATTTAGGTTTTGCGTTTATATTAGCAGGCTGGGGCGTGTGGCTGGGTTCAATGTGGGCTTTTTTAGGTGTAGCAGGGTTTATTGCTTACATTACCTTATTTCAAATAATCCCAGAGGAACGGGCGTTACATCAGTTATTTGGTGAGCAATTTGACGATTATAAATCACGAGTAAAACGCTGGCTTTAACGTTTTATCGCAACAAAAAAGGCTACCCTTGGTAGCCTTTTAGTGTATTAACGTTGAACTTTACTCATATTCAAGCGGGTCGGTCACGTTGTTAAGCTCAAAGGCCTCTAAACGTTCTTGGCAGGCACCACATTTACCACACGCTTTGTCACGACCATTATAACAGGTCCATGTTTGGCTGTAGTCTAAGCCCATTTTAATACCATCGGTTAAAATATCGATTTTAGTATTGTTTAAATACGGGCTAAAAATTTCTACTGCATCGTAATTTGCAATACGACATACATCATCCATCTTTTTAACAAACTCAGGACGACAGTCAGGGTAAATTGCATGATCGCCTGAATGCGCGCCGTAATATACTTTGCTCGCTTTAAGAGACACTGCATAACCTACCGCTAAGGAAAGTAAAATCATATTGCGGTTAGGCACAATGGTGCTTTTCATGCTTTCTTCTTCGTAATGGCCTTCTGGCACATCAATATCGTCTGTTAACGACGAACCACCAATAAGCTGATTAATTGCTGATATATCAACAATTTTGTGCGGGACATTTAGCTTTTCACATACGTTGGCGGCAACTTTAAGTTCTTTAACATGACGCTGACCATAATCAAACGAGAGGGCATAAACATCATGGCCTTGCTGCAAGGCTTTATTTAATACAGTAAATGAGTCCATACCGCCGGAATAAATAACAACTACTTTTTGCGTCATACGTGGTTTGCTCTTTAGTTTTGATAGAGGTTTATATCAGGGCGCGATATACTACACGGCCAAGGCATAAATGACAATTTTTGCACCGTGCTTTGCGATTTTTAATAGTAACAATTTTGCCGTCAGGTTGTAAGTGAGATTTCTTTTGTACAAAATTAATGAAGTGTTTGAAACCATTCAAGGTGAAGCGAGCTTTACCGGTACGCCGTCTATATTTTTACGCCTGCAAGGTTGTCCTGTGGGATGTTCGTGGTGTGACACTAAACAAACCTGGGATGTTGATAATGTATATAAAGTATCACTAGATGACACGGTAGAAAAAAAAGCCGACTCTGATCATTGGGCTGAGGCCAGTGCCGCGCAGGTCCTGGAGTTATTTAAATCCCGTGGCTATACCGCCAAGCATGTTGTGATCACCGGTGGTGAACCTTGCATGTACGATTTAAATCCAGTGTGTAATTTATTGCATGATCATGGCTTTAGCACGCAAATAGAAACCAGTGGCACCTTTGAAATTCTCGCCCCTGCCCAAACGTGGGTTACGGTATCGCCAAAAATTAATATGCGTGGTGGTTATAAAGTATTGAGCAGTGCTATGCAACGCGCCGATGAAATTAAACACCCAATTGCTATGCAAAAGCACGTAGAAGAACTGGAAGAGTTATTTGTCGCCACGGGTGTTAACCCAAAACTGGTATATTTACAGCCAATCAGCCAAAAAACGTCGGCAACTAAATTAGCCATTGATACTTGTATCGCCAAAAACTGGCGCTTATCAATTCAAGTACATAAGTATTTGGGTATTAGTTAAACAGAAAGAGCAGTTATAAGTGCTTAGCTTTAAGCGTTAAATTGCTTGGCGTTAAGTTATATTACGTAGGTTGGGTGAGTAAACCCCAACCTAACTCAACAAATTTAAACTCATAAAGCCAAGCAGGCTTTAAATATAATTTTCATCAATAAACTGGCACCACTGCGGTGTATTTAATTCTGGTACGTTTGGCTTATCTCTAATACCGAGTTTAAACATGATCACAGAGCGCCATTCTAAAGAGCCAATGTCTGGCCCATGTCCATAACCGGTATTAATTTGCTGTTCAACATGGTTAAACCATGCTTCAGAGCACGGCGAATATGTTTCATCCTTTTGCGCAACACTACTGCATCCAGCAATAATGAGTAATAAAGGGGCCATTAATAGTCTCATATTTTACCTATGTGTTTATTTTGCTAATCGCTGCTGTGTTAAGTTTAAACGCTTATGTGAGCTGTATACTTGCAACCTTTCATCGTCCGTAATTAAAAATGCATCCATTTCTACAGATATTAACGCAGATATGGGGAAAATCTCTAAAACACCAAGATCAGCAAGTTTAGCTGAAAGAAGTGCCGTTTTGCCGTTAGCAATAAAGGTAGAGTCTTGATCACGGTAATCGCCATCTACATATAGTTTTGCACCATTAAACCATGAGTTAACAATTTTAATTTTATGACCCTTAACCGTGAATTCGAACTCTTTTCTCATTTTAAAACTCCATTTTTCGAAAATATATAATATTTTGCCGACGCAAATAAACGGCTAAAAATAGTTGGCATCAATTTGTGGAGAGCGAACAAAGCGATCTGTTTTTATCTCACTTTTAATTTGTTTTGTTCAATTGCGATTTGCACAATACATTTTGGTTAAGTTTATTACCAAACAAAAACTTCAGCCTTTCTGTACCACCCGTTTTTCGTAAAACTCTTGTAATGTAATTTCTTTTTGTTCATAACTCATTAGCTGCCAAAAGCCGTAAAAACTTTTGAACCAAAAGTAATAAAACATAGCTCCAACAGCCAATAAAAAATATGTTGATTTACCAACTTTTCGTTTGTACTTTAACGCGCAATAAAAAAACCAGACACAGCTTAAAACTGCCACCATTAAAAATGCATAAAAAGGTGTGATTGCAGTATCAATATTATCCCAAAGTGAGCTTAGGCAAATTGAAACCGAAGCTAACATCATAGAGAAAATTAAAGTAATTTTAAAAAAGAAATATAATAAAACAGTAGTAAATACCGCATATAAGATCCCGCCTTCCTTGCACTCTTATCTATTCAATATTTGTCCTTACTGAGCGATTTAATAATCTTATAGTGCGCGAGTCGCGCAGGTTTCTACTATGCCACGCTCATTTATTTATATAGTTTTAACAAATTACCTAAGATATTACTATTACTAAGTTTCTATGACTTTCAAGCAAAGCTGATACTAAAATGCGTTGTTATTGAGCAGCGCTCTTGTTTTTATTTTGTTGAGCCTTGAGCCTTGAGCCTTGAGCCTTGAGCCTTGAGCCTTGAGCCTTGAGCCTTGAGCCTTGAGCCTTGAGCCTCAAACTAACACCTAAGTTTGCAAAGTACACTGGTGGTGCATATATTAAACTAAGTGATTGGGAGAATGCGCTTGGCTAAATACATACTACTGTTTTTTGTTTTTTCTTATGTTTTTATAAACTCGGCTTTTGCGAGTGTAAAAGTTGGCGTAACTCATTGGGTTGATTACACCAATCCGGATGAAACAGGCGTTTATATTGAGCTACTCAAAGAAGTTTATGCAGATGAACAGCTCGAGTTTGATTTTAGTACTTACAAACGAATTACCAATTTATTTGAACAAAAACAGTATGACTTCGTGATTGGTGTTGCTAAAGAAGATATCCCTTTAGCCTATTATCCTCATTGGTACTTAGATTATGATTATCCAATTAATGCCTATTTTTTAAATTCTACTAATAACTTTAATAAGTTATCTGATTTAAACAACAAAGTATTAAGCTGGCTCGATGGCTACAATTTCGATAAGTTTATTGAATACCCACACGATTATTACCCGGCTTCTACTATTGAAAACGCAGTGGCACTGCTACTCAATAAACGCATAGATGCTTTCGTTGATTTTGACTACAACATTCCCAAAGAGTACAAATCAAAGCTTAATTATGTAGAGGTTGTGCCAGCAAGGCCTATTTATTTAGCCTTTTCGAATAATGAAAAAGGGAAAGCCTTGGCGAGAAAATTTGACCAAACAATGCCAAAATTAAAATCATCGGGACGGTTGCAGGCATTATATAAATCAGATTATGACAATACGCGGTTTGCTGACTTTGACGCAAGTAAAATAAAAATCGTATTGAGTAGTAACGATGAGTCTTTGCTACGAATGAACTCAGTTACCGCAGGAAAATCGCTCGACGCGCAGCTTTATAAGTTAATTTTGGCTGAAATGCGAGATTACAGAATTGAGTTTGTAAAAGCGCCGAATACAAATAATGAAGTTCAATTTGGCACTAATTATTGTTATGCCAATAAAATTAACACCCCAGAACGAGTAAACCGCTATTTAATATCAAAGCCGTTTTCTTTGTATCTCGCTCCGCGACTTTATTCTCCTACTGATTTAACTGAATTTAAGCATATGAAAAATTTAGACGAGTTAGTGTCACAAAGTGAATTAAGGTTGGGATTATCAAAATTCAGAATATTCTCCGAAGACATTATGTCTCTACTTGAAGACGTAGATAAAACTAAAATAAAACCAGCGCCCACTAATATATTCTCTAGATTACAACAATTAGCTAAGTTGCAAGAATTTGAAGCGTCTATTGAATACCCCAGCGATGTAGCCACGTATTGGCAGGATATAACAGACGCAGACATTCACTCCTTTGATTTGAAATTAAATACATCGTTTACTGTTGGGCATTTAATGTGTGAGCGCAGTGAAGAAAATATAAAATTTGTTCATGATTTTAATAATACACTCTCAAAATTAATTCAAAGCGATAAATACAAAGCGCTTATATATCACTTTGCGGCTGACTTACCTGCTGAAGAGTTTAATAAAATTTATCAGCAAGCACTGTTGGGTGAAAAGTAAGAACGCAAGCACAGCGTAGTTTTTTAACCGCTAGGGTAGGCTATTTATTATTGAAATCTTTGCTCTGAAAATTCAAACAATGGCACTGACAAGTGCCCCCGCGTCTGTAATACCTGCATCCTTCATGGCTTGGCTGATCATTTGCACGAGCGCAATTACCTGAGATTGTGTTGATGAAACGATGTTTGCTTGTGCTTCAATTTGTGCCTGTATAGCCTCGTCTTCTTGGTCCGATTGAGCTTGTAATTGAGTGAGTTGCTCTTTTTGTTCTTCAAGCAGCTGCTTGAGCTCTTTAAGTTGCTCTATCATTTTTGCAATATATTCAGGCATCTCTGAATTTGTGGTTTTTTCAGCTTTTTGCTCAGCCTCTTTTCCTGAGAGTTTATTACGCTCTTTATCTGATAATTGATAATCAGCGTTGTCCTTATTTTTAGTTGTTTCTTTTGTTTGTTGTGCAATATTTGTTTTTTCGGCTGTAATTTTAACGTCAAAGGCTGAGTGTTTATTTAGCTGTATCACGGTTTATTATCCATAATATTATGTTTATTGATGTTGTTATCGGCCGCGATGCCAAAGTTTAAAGTGCTAAAGCAATAAAAAACGTTGCCTTTTAGCAACGTTTATTAGGTTTATACTACGATTTTTTGTTTTCAACTTTACCGCTTGAATAAATAAAAAATAATGCAATGGCTAAACACACTAACGCCGCTAGTCGACTGGGTGACAATGCAATAGCCTCATTACCAAGCCAGCCAAAATTATCAATTAATACACTCATGGTTAGTTGACCAAAAATAACCGCGACGGTTGCCACCGCTGTGCCTATTTTTTGCACCGCAATCACCATAATAACAATGTATGGTACGCCACACATGGCACCAAGTAGCTGCCATTTTGGTACATCCATTAAGGTTACAGCATGATTTGGTTCAAAATAAAATATGAGCAGTGCGGTTACCAGTGCACCAACAGAAAAGGTTAAAAAAGCACTTTTAAAAACACCGACGTTACCGCCTAGTCGTCCGTTTAAGACTGCTTGAATGCTTAATGTTGCGCCACCAATTACGGCTAGAAAAATCATAATAATAGTCATAGTGAGTTTATCCTTGTGCCATAAAAACCAAAGAGATAATAATAAACGCCAAAGCAATAATGCGTTTAACATCGATTTTGCGTTCAGTGGTGTCAAACAAACCGTAATGGTCAATAATTAAGCTTTTGAAAATTTGCCCTGCGAGTATGCCGATCATTGTCATGGCTATACCGATGTTTGGCGTTGCAATTGTTAAAATAACCACGTAAACAGGACCAAGCACGCCACCTAATAATAAAGAAGGGGGCTGGCTAAAAAATGAAGGACTATTACGAGGGCTAAAAAACAGCATTAACAAAAATGTTAAGGCGGCACCAACCGCAAATATACTAAATGTAGCCCATAGTTCACCCACTTCACTACCCAAAGGCCCTAATAACCCCGCTTCTACGGACAAACCCATACCGCCCATAAAGGTCAGTAATATTAATAGAAATTGCATTTATATCCTCCAAATAGTAATTAATACCATTTTAACCCAGCTAATAAGCCAGAAAAACGCTACAATCCAGAAATGACTTTTGCAGGAATTGCACAAATGAATGACATAAATACAGTGAGCATTAAAACACTCGTTACGTTTATCGGTGTTTTTAATACCCATAGTTTTTCAGAGGTGGCTAGGCGGGAGGGGGTGTCTGCGTCAAATATTTCACGCACTATTCAACAATTAGAAGATGCACTAGGGCAGCAGCTTTTTTATCGAAATACCCGTGCTGTTGTGCCAACAGAAGCGGGTCGGTTGTTTTTAGATTATGCACAAACAATCACCGAGCAAATGAATGACGCGAGAAAAGAGCTGCAAGACAGAACGCTCGAACCAACCGGGTTAATTAGAATTAATGCGCCTGTATTTTTTGGCCAAAGGCACATTGCTCCTTGGTTGCCTGAGTTAAGTATTCGCTACCCAAACTTACAAATAGAGTTAACACTTACTGATGACTTTATTGACCCGCATCGAGATGCCACCGATGTTATATTTCGTATCGGTGCGTTAACCGACTCTTCGTTACATGCGCGCGTATTTGGTACTCAAGTGTATCATTTAGCAGCCTCACCAGCGTATTTGAAAAACAATCCTAAAATTACTAACCCATCTGCACTTAAAAATCATCAAGGCTTAATTTACAAAGGTTCTTCAGGCGCGAATCGTTGGCTGTTTAAAGCTAAAAATGCATCATGGGCTCATTACTCTGTTGCACCATTACTTGCCTCAAATAACGCTGATACATTATTAACTTGTGCATTAAAAGGCATGGGTTTAGTGCTGTTTCCTGATTGGCTTATTGGTGAGCATTTAAAGGCGGGTACTTTAGTAAAGGTGTTACCTAATTATGATGCAGCAATTAAAACAGAGCCTCAGCAAATAGCGGCTATTTATCCACACACACGCTATGCTCCTTTAAATGTTAGGGCGCTTATTGATTACTTTGCTGATGTTTTCGGTGAACCGCTTTATTGGCAACAATAGCTTAATTGATTTGGTGCTTTAAAAAACAAAAAAGCGTTGCTCTTGAGCAACGCTTTTTTTATCTTGTTTAGCCTTTAGCCTTTAGCCTTTAGCCTTTAGCCTTTAGCCTTTAGCCTTTAGCCTTTAGCCTTTATTCAGCGGCTAGATAGTCCAACACCACTTGGTGGTGATCTTTGGTTTTAAATTTATCAAACAAGTGTTTAATTTTACCGTCTTGGCCTACTAAGAAAGTAAGGCGGTGAATCCCGTCATATTCTTTGCCCATAAATTTTTTGTAGCCCCACACCCCAAATGCCTCAGCAATGGCATGATCTTCGTCAGAAAGTAGGTCAAAGTTAAGCTCTTTTTTAGTTTCAAAGTTTTTAAGGCGCTTAATTGGGTCTGGGCTTATGCCAACTACATGGGTGTTAAATTTAGCAAGCTCGGCTTGTTGATCACGCAGGTTTTCGGCTTGTACGGTACAGCCAGGCGTTGACGCTTTAGGGTAAAAGTATACCAGCACTTGTTTTTCTTTTAATAACTCGCTGAGCACAACGGTTTCGTCATTTTGGTTTTGTAAGCTAAAAGCCGGTGCTGTGTCGCCACTTTGTAATGGGGTAATTTTGTTCATGCTAAACTCCTTAGCGAATACGTCGAAAGATGTAATCTACGTTTAAAACGTGCGAAAGGTTTTCAAAACTAATTTTAAATTGGTCAATGTCAACGTCAATGGGAATATTAAATTCAAGTTCACAGCGCATTTTAAGTTCAGTTTCTTCTTCGTAGGTATCTGACTTTAATGAGCAAATATTAATATTATTATCTGCAAAAAAGCGTGTTACTTTACTCAAGGTGCCAGGGGTGTCTATGCCAGTGTATTCTAGGGTGTAGCCTGCACAAAACTCGCTTTGATTGTGGCTTGAAGTGCGTTTCATCATAGTAAGCAGGCCAAGCTCCATACCTTTGGTAGGGAGTGTATGCTCAATACGGCTAATGGCTGACATATCACCGCTAAGTAGCATAATAAAAGTAAGTTCGTTGCCTAAAATAGCAATGCGACTATCTATTATATTACAGTGGCAATCACTGACGAGTTGCGTAAGCTCACTAACGATGCCCGATCTATCTTCGCCAATTGCGGTTAAAACAATTTGATGATTTGAAAATGCAGTCATGGGTTTTAAAGTACCTAAGTTACTTGGATGATAACAACCGACTTGGCAACAAAAAATAAACACGTAGCGTTGCACGGCGGCAAAGTTTAACACAAAATCCGCGTTAAACTACAGTGACGGTTAATTTTAGGCGGTTAATAGTGCAGTGTTTCTTGTTTTTACAAGCTTGTGAAAGTACCATAGCAAAAATGTGTCTATTTGTAGCCTAGTCTGTCGGTCATCTTGTTGGCTTAATGCAGTTAGATAAGCAAATTATAAATGTAAAGTTAATATTGATTTTACACTGAACCAAATCGGTATTACCCACTCATATATTTGTTAAAACAATTAAGGGTATGCTAAGGAGAATTATCTGTGCAGTATTGGATCCCAAAAGCACTAGCAGTAAGTGTATTGGTAAGTTTGTCAGGGTGTAGTGTATTTACGAGTGATGCCCATAATGAGCGTAATTACCGCGCTCATGAGCCGGTTAAAACACCTGCTTCGTTATCACAACCCGCTCAAGATCCTGTTTATAAGATGGATGTGGGTCAATATGATAATAATCCGGAGGCAACAAACTATCGCCCGCCGGCGCAAGTGTTAACTATTGCTAAAGGCAGTTGGGTTGAGGAAGCAGATAAACAAGCACGTATTTATTTTGATAAAAATGATGGCATTGACGATTTAGATGTATTCATTTGGGACTCGATTCAAGCAGTGCTTGCTGATAACAACATTAGCGCGACACAACAAAACAAAATGCAAGGAACACTGGAAACAGATTGGTACGCCATTGTTAAGCCTGAAGAAAGCTGGTTATGGGGCGATGATGAAAGTGTTGATTTAGAACGTTTTAAATTTACTATTGAAGAAAAAGAGCATCAACGCACAGCATCATTAACGGCTGAGCTTATTGATTTTAAAGGTGATAAGCCTTTGACTGATTTATTAAAACAGCAACTAGAAGTGCGCGCCCTTAATCAAGTGGTGAGTGAATTTGATTATCGCTATCGTCAACTTGAAGTTGATATGCGTAAGCGCCAAGGAATAATTTCATTAGAACTTGGGTTTGACAACAAAGGCAATGCAGCACTTGTTACTGAGCAAGCTTACGATACGGTATTCGATCGCTTTTCTGGATTCTTAGAGCGTTTGTCTTTTACTATTGTTGAAATAAACCAAGAGACAGGTTTAATTACAGCAGATTATGCGAAAGTAGAAAGCAGTGTGTGGGATTCAATTTGGGGCGATGAACCAACAGAGCTTCCAATTGATGAAGGTCAATACCAAATTTTGGTTAGCAAAACCAAGCAAGGTGGCACCAGTCTAACGTGGATGGATGACAAAGGTGAAACGCTTGAACCAGGTACCATGAATGGTTTGCAACAAGCATTAGAAGCGGCGTTAATTAAGCGCGGTATTAAAATTTAATAATTATAAATATTTACCACAAAAAGAGCACTTAGCTCTTTTTGTGGTTTTTACAGGTTGAAAATATGTCTCAGTTAGATTCATCACGCCCAACACCCGTTCAAAAAAGTTATGATTTGAAAGTTTGGTTGGTTTTTTTAATTCCTTCTTTAATCGGTGTGTTTTTGTTTATGACGCCAGTACCGTCTGGTGAAATAATGACAATTCCTATCGCGGTAATGGCCAAGGCAATTCAAGCCTCATTCAGTGATATAGCGCTAGGACTAATAGCCACAATTATTTGTATTACTGGCGTTATGTCGCTGGTGTTTAGTGTCTTTAAACCGAAAAGCTTAACCAAATTTCGCTTATTAAATCATTTGTTTAATGTGAGTTGGATTTGGTTAGTAACACGGTTGTTTGGTATGGCGTTTGTGCTTTTAACTTATTTTCAAGTTGGACCGCATGCTATTACCTCAGAAAATACTGGCTTGCTCGTATTAAAAGATTTATTACCGGTGTTGTTTTCGGTGTTTATTTTAGCGGGCTTATTACTGCCGTTATTACTTAATTTTGGTTTACTTGAGCTGGTGGGTACCTTACTTACTAAAGTAATGCGTCCATTGTTTGGGGTGCCAGGGCGCAGTGCAGTTAATTGTGTTGCTTCATGGTTAGGTGATGGTAGCGTAGGTATTTTAATGACTGCGCGTCAGTATGAAGATAAATATTATACTCAACGTGAAGCAGCGATTATTGGTACCACTTTCTCTGCTGTATCAATTACCTTTTGTTTGGTTGTTATTGGTCAAGTAAAGCTTGAATACTTATTTGCACCTTTTTACCTAACCGTGTGTTTAGCGGGTGTAGTGGCCGCAATAATTGTTCCGCGTTTACCCCCACTGCGTTTTAAAAAGGACGTGCTTATTGATGGTGAACAACCTGATGGCAACGCCGAGCTAGTTCCTGAAGGCAAAACATTATTTAAGCATTCACTTGATGTTGCATTAACTAAAGCAGAAAAAGCACCAGGCTTAAAAGGCACAATTGAAGAGGGCTTACACAACGCATTTGATATGGTGTTTGCAGTATTACCTGTGGTAATGGCTGTGGGTACATTTGCTTTAATTATTGCTGAGTACACGCCGATATTTCAATATTTAGGTATGCCGTTTATTCCATTTTTAGAATTACTACAAATACCTGAAGCTGAAATGGCGGCGCAAACGATTATGGTGGGATTTGCAGATATGTTTATTCCGTCTATTTTAGCCGCAGGCTCAATTGAAAGCGATGTAACACGTTTTATTATTGCGGCAATGAGTGTAACGCAACTTATTTATATGTCTGAAGTGGGCGCACTTTTATTAGGTAGTAAAATACCGGTTAATATTTTTGAGTTATTTATTATTTTTATTCTCAGAACTTTAGTAACCTTGCCAGTTATTGCCTTAATGGCGCACTGGTTAGTTGGCTAAGTAATGATTTAAACGAAAAAAGCCCTGAATATTCAGGGCTTTTTTGTTTCTTTGTCTTGCGTTGATGAAATTGATACTGAGGGTTTAAACTCGCTTTTTGCACTTAAGCGCAGCAGTACTAAATTGCCGATAACAATAGCCAGTACAATCGAGATAACGAGTACGATTTGCCAAATTTGCATTACGATGCTCTTATATTTTATTAAGCGGTTATTATGACCACATTAAATAAAAGCTGCAATGCTCTCTAGGGCTGTAAATAAGCAATTAGAAACGTTGTGCCACCGACAAGGTTAAAAAGTTAATCCCTGGGTTCGGCGATTTAAATCCGGCGTTTGAATAGTGAATAATTCGCAGCGCTACATTGGTTTCACCAAAATCCGCCACTAGACCTATTCTGTCTTCAAACTGGTAGTGAGTACTTAGGTTTTTATCGGCAAAATAGCGTTCATCAAGCAAGGAAAAGCCAATACCAGCCTCTACATAAAATGGCGTATTGTATAGGCTAAATGCTGGGAACTGCACTACTGGCGAAACAGCTAACACCAGGTTTGATTGTGACTGTTGATCATGGCGGTAATGCCACAGGTTAATGCTGCTTTCAAGGTAAAAGCGGGCATCACCCACAAAGTTTTGCGCACCCTCTGGATGATACTGATACGCAAGCTTTACTCCAGTTACATTGCCTTCGCCTTTTAATAAGTCTACAGCGTAGCCATGGTTTGGTGATGCATAGGCTGCATGAGTTGTCAGTAAAAATAAACAAAAAACAATAATAGAAATCATATTATATGAGGTTTTCATAATGGCCAACTACGGGGGAAATTAAATTAGTAATTAAATGATAAGGGCGGTGAATTACTGTTTTCAATGAGGACAAAAATCCGCTTGTAGATGGCTTGTTAACTGAACACTTTAACTGATTGAATTTATTTAACTAATTATATTGGTGCTAATTGGGCATTAATAAGGTGCTTATTTATTCCTTTTTTGTTGCCTGTTATTTGCGTAAATTACGCTAAACTTAATTATTTAAACTATCCATTTATTATGAAACTTATAAAGCTTTTAGTGGTTGTTGCTGTTTTTTTCAGTAGTGCTTTGTATGCACAAACTCAGCCGTCACCTAAACAATTATTGCAAACTGTAGCCGAATCATTATTTAACGATATTGGGCAGGTAAATGCGCAAGGTAATGCCAGCAAAGAAGCGATGTCTTTAATTGTTGAGCAGCGTTTGATGCCACATATTGATATTAAGTTTGTGTCGTTTAAATTATTAGGTAAACATATTAAAGGTATCAACCGCGAGCAGGGCGTTGCGTTTATTGGTGCGGTGGAGCATTACTTAACGGGTACTTATGCGAGTGCACTAATGAAGTATACAGGGCAAGATGTAATATTTGAGCAAGACGCCGCTGCAAGCGACTCTAAATTTGCCACTGTTAAAACGCAAATTATTGAAACTAATAAACCCACCATAGATCTGCACTTTAAACTGCGTTTGGGGAATGATCAGCAATGGAAAGTATACGATATTGTTGCTGAGGGAATTTCGTTACTCAGTGCTAAGCAAAAAGAGATCATTCAACGAATTTCTGATGTGGGATTAGACCAAGTCACAGCTGAACTGCAGCAAAGTTAGTTCCTTTGCAATTAAAAGCTCCAACCGTAAAAGCAGCTGATGGCGCATGTCGTTAGCTGCTTTTGTATTTTGGTCTATATTGCATGAGTTTACGCTAGCTTGACTACCAAGCTGTGTTAGAATATCGACTTCTTTGATTAAGCGTGGTGTCAGCTAAAAACTGTTATAACTGACCACTCACCCGAGCTACACTGGAGTTGTGTTGTTTTAATGGAAAATGTACTAATTTGGCCAAAGGAATACCCGTTATTGGTCAAAGGGCTGGTTGAACAAAACGGTGCCTTCATTTTAGATGCTTTAGAAGCTTGGCCTGCCTGTCGCTCTACTGAAGAAGATGATGGTGTTTGTACTACGGTTTTGCCCCCAATTTATTATTTAACCTGGTTAACCCCCCTAGAGCCGTTTGAAGAATGTTATTTTCAGCATATCTGTGAATATGATGAAGATGCACAAGTCTATATTGCTGCACTTAAAGAGCATTATTTTGCCAATGATTACAGTATAGAAAATATTGTTTTAATGTTGTGTCAGCGACTTGAAAAATACGCAAGTGTATCGGCACAAAATAATATTGAAACGCCGCTTTCATTAATCAGTCTGTTTTTTAGTAAACGTTTTTTTACTTTGATAGAACATGCGCTTGAACAGGGTGCTAAGCTGTCAGCTGCAGATACCTTATCTATTTGGCAAGAGGTCGACTTTAGAGAGCGTTTAAGTGCGCATATTCCTCAGTCGATTGCAGACATTGAATATTTAGCAGAGCTTACTAGCGAAAAGGTAGCTGCAGGCAAAGATTACTTTACTTTATTAACTCAGGTTTCGCCTGATGTTGATTCTATTGTGTTGTTAGAAAATGCCTTACTTGCCCATTTAAACAAGAAAAAAGCTAAGCAAACCATGGCCATGCGCTTTATTGAACAAGGTGCGACGGGTACCTTGACCGATGAAGATAACAAAACAGCATTTATGTGGGCTGCAGAAAAAGGCTATGTAAATGTAATAGAAATGCTCCTGCAATACCAAGATAAAAAAGCCGTAGACATTAAAGGTAATACAGCGCTGCATTACGCGGTGATGAGTAAAAATGAATCGTTAATGATTTTATTGCTTAAAGCAGGGTATGATTTTAGAGCGCGTAATAACGACGGATTAAGTTGTTACCGTTTAGCTGTAAGCATCAAAGCCAGTAACTTAGTTAAATGCCTTGAACGTGATTTTGGTATTAAAGAATTATCGCCAGAAGGGCAGTTAGATCGAATTAAAAAAGTGCATGTATTACATGCGGTTGTGGCTTTATTGTTACCGCTACAATTGTTTTTCTTTTTTGATGAAAATATCACTATAAAAAGTGAGCTCACTCTTTTTATGACCATGACGGCGGTGGTGTGTTTTTTCTTTGCAACAAATTTAAAGCGCTGTTCGTTGTATCCGCACGTAAAGCACCCTTGGGGGTTGTTTTTATTAAGAATGATGTCGGTTTTTAGCCTTGTATCCCAGCTAGGTTTAGCGTGTATAGTGGGACTAGCAGCTTTAAGTGAGTTAGTTTAACCACTTACTTAATTATAAAAAAACGCGCTAATAAAGCGCGTTTTTTATGTTCTGAGCTGATAGCTATGAGTTGTTTTTATCGTGTTCATGCGCTGCTTTTTCTTCAGCAAGCTCATCTTTAAGCTTACGAATTTTAAGTCCAAGCTCTTGTCCTCTATGGCGTGCATAGTAAGTACAGCCAATAAACATAGATGAGGCAAATAGTAACTCTAGCAATACCCATACTAACTCATCTTGAGCAACCCATAGCAATGTAAAACCATGGATAAAATAAAACATAACAATGAAGTTAGCCCATGCATAGGTGTAGGTTTTATCTTGTAGTATGCCTTTTAAAGGTAATAATAGCGGTAGCACATAGACTAAAAATAGAAAGGCGTTACTGTGACCCTCTCTCGGTGCTAACACAAACATCCATAGTGGCATTAAAATAAGCAGGCCAAAATAACCAAATAGGGCTAGGCGCTGAAATTTTACGGTCACTGGCTTTTTAGCAGACTCGCTATTTTGGGTCATTTAAGTTTACTCGCTACTTGAGTCAAGCGTTTGCCTACGCTTTGACATATTTTAATTTCATCTTTACTTAGGGTAGAGCTGTTACTGCTGCCTGCTACGTGGGAAGCGCCGTAAGGTGTGCCTCCTGTCTCGGTGCCAAGTAACTCTGGTACATCGTAAGGTACCCCCATTAACATCATCCCGTGATGCAATAACGGCAGTGATAAGTTTAGTAGGGTTGCTTCATTGCCCCCATGCATACTACTCGATGATGAGAACACACAAGCAGGTTTATCGATAAGTTGACCTTTAAGCCAAAGATCGCTGGTGGTTTCCCAGAATGTCTTTGCTTGTGCGGCCATCATGCCAAAGCGGGTTGGCGTACCAAACGCAAGCCCATCACAGGCAACTAAATCGTCTTTACTGATCACAATGTCATGCGGGTTTTTAGCTACAAACGTACGCAGCAAGGCGGTTGCGCCTTGTTGTTCTATTGATTCTGCTATTTCATGCGCCATGGCTTCTACCGAGCCATGGCTTGAGTGGTACAGCACCACGATGGTTGTGCTCATTATAGAACGCTTAATACGTTTTCAGGCGGGCGACCTAGTGCTGCTTTATTGTTATTTACTACAATTGGGCGCTCAATTAGTTTTGGGTTTTCGACCATAGCGTCAATAAGCACCGACTCGCTATTTTCATCTTTTAAATTCAGTGCGTTATATTGTTCTTCTTTGGTGCGCATTAAATCTCGGGCCGAATTAAACCCCAGTTGAGAAACTAAGGTACTAATTTGCTCATGAGAAAGCGGTGTTTTTAAGTATTCAACAACACTCGGTTCGATGTTTTTACTTTGTAATAGGTTAAGGGTTTCGCGCGATTTTGAACAACGCGGATTGTGATAAATAGTAACTGACATAAAAAGTACATCCAAAGTATAAATTGCGGCTATTTTAGGTGAACTCACTAAAGACTTAAAGCCTTGCTAGCTCTTTTTGCAATAACCGATATTGTGTGAGTAACGCTTTTAAACGTTGTTGTTTTACATTTTCATTTGGCTCAACAAAATTAAGTGCTTTTTGTATTTCGTCAGCTGCTTTTAAATATGCGCCATATTGCGATAACACATCGGCGTTAGCTTCGTGATATGCGGCTAATTTTTCTTGTTTTTTATAGGCGTCGGTCAAAAGCTGCTTACCCAAACTATGATCTGGCTTCTCCAATAAAAACGATTTTAATACATTTTCGGCTAACTCATATTGCTCAGCTTCCAACGCGGCGTTTGCATAATTTAAAGTGATCACTTGGTTGTTTGGCCGGTAGTTATTTAATTCACTTAAATAACTAACTGCTTTAGCTGCTTTTTTTTGTGCAATGAGTAAATCTGTTTTTGTATCAATATAAAATAAGTTTTTAGGATCGCTAGCTAATAGCTCGTCCAAGATAGGCTGCGCTTCCTCCGTTTTCTTTTGATCGATTAAGCTAATAGCTAATCCATATTGTAACGCTACGTTGTTATAAGTATTTTCGCGCATTAACTTTCTAAATAGGGCCTCTGCATTTTCTGGCTTGTTATCGTAACGTGCCAGTACACGGCTTTTAGCTAAATTAAAATCCAGGCTAGAGCCTACTTGGCGTTTTGGATATTGCTCGGCGCGCAAGCGTACGTCCGACACGCGGCTTTCTGGCAGCGGGTGAGTCAGTAGAAATGCCGGGGGTTTATATTTATAGCGAATTTGCGCTGCAAGCTTAGTTAAAAATTCACTGGAAGCTCGGGCGTCAAACCCCGCATTGTTAAGGGTTTGCATACCAATTCTATCGGCTTCTTGTTCCGCAGAGCGGCTATGGGTGAGTTGGCTAAATGCCGACTGGGTTTGGCTGGCTGAAATAATCGCCATACCTGCATCTGGGGCTACAACGGCCGCTAAAATACCGGCTATCATACCGGCAATGGTTAGACCGCTATTGTCTTGTTGTTGCTGAATACGCCTTGCTAAGTGGCGTTGTGTTACGTGCGCAATTTCGTGACCAAGCACTGAAGCAAATTGACTTTCGTTATCGGCTTGAGCAATTAAGCCTGTATGCACACCTACATGACCGCCATAAAATGCAAAAGCATTAATTTCAGGGTTATTTAACCAAAAAAAAGAAAAGCCAAAGCGTACATCATTGGCGTTCGCAACCAACTTTCGGCCTAAGGTTGTTAGGTATTCATCAAGCACCGGATCGTTAATTAATGGCGAAGAACCTCTGATCTGCATCATCATCACTTCACCAATTGCCTTTTCTTTCTCCAATGGTAAAGCCTGCAGCGCAGACGTGCCTAAGTCGGGCAGTTGAAGGTTGGTTTGTGCCTTTAACGGCTCACTCATTAGCAGGCTAAATGTAAGCACTGCACTGCATAAAGTGATAAAGGCTGATTTTAGCTGCATTATATTCCTTGTTTATTTTTTATCAGAGGCACTAGTTGGATCATCGGTGTATAAACGGCTGTCCTTTTCACATAGTTGGTAAAACGACTTTATTGTGACCCCATCAACCTTAACAATGTTCAATTGAGTTTGTAAAAAAGCAATAATTTTATGAACTACTTTATGTGAATGTAAAATAAGTGCCTTGTCTGCTTCATCGCCTTGGTCTAAGTAAAAACCAATAAATTTGTGTAATTGATTAATGCGAATAACGGTTTTCATGGTCAATGGATCCCATAATATAAATTCCATTGACTCATCATGTCGAGCGTATCTATCGATGGTAGTATCATGGGAAAAAGGGAACGCTTGTAGTTCAAAACCGCGCTCGGTAAATACTTGATGCAACGAAATTCGTGGCTTGTTATTACTTTCTTTCTCAAAAAGCTCGTTTGGGTCGATACCCAGCGCCTCTAGATTCCAATTGCGTTTATCGATGATACGCTTAATGGCATTATCAAAGCCGTGATCTAAAATACTTTCACATTCACTTACCGACGAAGCTACTAAATGATAAAAATGCGGCAGCTCCCCCCAATTAATTTGTTTTTTAAACCAATTAATTTCTTTGAGAGTTGGATTGCTAGGCAATTGCGCTTTATTATGCGAATTAGGCATTAACGTATCCTTTTAGCTAACTATGCTATAAGGATAAACCATTGCAGAGGTTGTTTTAAGAAAAAGTTAAATTTAACTGCGGTTAATCTTAGTTAGCCCAGGTATAGGACTTATTATTAATGTGAACAGGTAGTGAAACGAGTATGCTAGAGCTAGATTTGCGCGCTTATAAATGCCCTCAGCAATTTATTCAGTTTAAATTAGGGCTGCGTGAGGCAATATCGTTAAAACAAGCAATTACCTTTAATATCTCAAGCGAGCAAAATACAGATGATATTGAACGATATTTGCAAAAAAAAATGTATTATTACAAGTTAAATAAACAACAAGCGTTGTTATTAGTGGAGCCGTTGCGTGTTTGAATATGTAAAAGCATGGTATGAAAAAAAGTTTTCTGATCCTAATTCAGTAACTTTACTTTTTTTATTATTGGCACTGGTTGCCATGTTGTACTTTTTTGGCCCATTAATTGTGCCTGTGTTAGTGGCGCTGATCATTGCTTATTTGTTAGATTGGCCTGTAGTTCACTTGGAGCGATTTGGCTTAAAGCGTTTTACTGCCACTAGCATAGTCATGCTGATATTTATTGGTATTATGCTCACCTTAATATTAGTTATTGGCCCGGTGCTTTGGCAGCAAAGTAGTAACTTAGTGCAAGAAACACCGCATATGGTTGAACAAGGTAAATCGTTTTTACTCGACCTTCCAGCTAAATATCCCAGCCTAATTAGCGCAGAGCAAGTACAGTCTATTGTGGTAACGGTAGAGACCAAAGTGCTTGAATTTGGCCAAGTGGTGCTGTCGGCATCGCTCAATTCATTAAAAGATGCTGTTGCGTGGTTAATTTATCTTATTTTAGTACCGCTACTGGTGTTTTTTATGCTGAAAGACAAAGTAGAGCTCAGTGCCAGCATTGCTAAACTGATCCCGCGCCAACGACGCTTAATTTTGCAAGTGTGGCATGAAATGAATCAGCAAATAATGAATTATATTCGGGGTAAAGTATTCGAAATTTTAATTATTGGCTCGGTGTCTTTTATTGCCTTTACGGTATTGGATTTACGTTATGCGGCGCTGTTAGGTGTGTTAGTTGGCTTTTCGGTGCTCATTCCATTTGTTGGTGCTGCGCTGGTGACTATACCTGTGGCGGCGGTGGCGCTGTTTCAGTTTGGTTTAGAAACCCAGTTTTGGACCATTTTAATTATTTACGGCATTATTCAAGCGCTTGATGGCAATGTGTTAGTCCCTTTATTGTTCTCTGAAGCGGTTGATTTAAATCCGGTGTTTATTATTGTTGCCGTACTATTTTTTGGTGGGCTGTGGGGCTTTTGGGGGGTGTTTTTTGCTATTCCATTAGCATCATTAGTAAAAGCGCTTATTAAGGCGTGGTCATCCACACATGAAGAACTCGCAGAAGAGCTCGGTAACTAAAAAAATTATAGTAAACGCACTTTAATTACTAAAGATTATTATTCATTCCTTTTAAAACTATGTACTATTGGGAATAAGATATATTTTTTAGTAATAAGGTGCGTTTTTAATGTCAGAGTTTTTATTGCCAGATGAACCCAACAACCAAGTTTATCTTGATGCAAATGCGACCACACCTGTATTGCCATGTATTGCAGAGGTGGTGTGCCATGCGATGCAAATTTGTTTTGGTAATCCCTCAAGCCCCCATATAACCGGTATTCAAGCCAAACACTTATTAGAACAAACGAGGCAAAAAGCGCGCAGCGTGATTGGTGCGCAGCAGGGCGATATATTATTTACCTCAGGTGCGACCGAAGGTATTCAAACTGCTATCGTATCAACCTTAATTAATGCCAAACAGCACACAAAATCTAAACCGGTTTTATTGTACGGAGCAACTGAACATAAAGCGGTGCCTAATACATTAAAACATTGGAATGCCGTGCTTGAAATTAATGCTGAAATTATTGCTATTCCGGTTAACCGAGACGGTATTTTAGATTTAGACTTTATTGCTCAGCATATTGATAACGCCCTAATGATTTGTACTATGGCTGTTAATAATGAAACCGGTGTATACCAAGATTTAAGTGCTATAGAAAAGGTGATCCGCAGTCGTAATAACGATGTGACTTGGATGGTTGACTGTGTGCAGGCACTGGGTAAACAACAACTCAACCTAAGCGAAACAACGATTGATTATGCGCCTTTTTCAGGGCATAAGCTCTATGCACCTAAAGGCATCGGCTTATTGTATATTCGTAAAGGAAGCCCATACACGCCGTTTATAGCTGGTGGAGGCCAAGAAAGTGGCATGCGTTCAGGTACAGAAAACCTCCCCGGTATTGCTGGGCTTAATAAGCTGTTTAGTTTGCTGCTTGATAAGCAAGACGATACTTTTAAATCAGCTGATGTACTTAATTTGTATCGCGATAAACTGCATAGCGCTTTAGTTGACACCTTTGGAAGTATTACCTTTAATCATGATTTTGCCTGCTCAGTACCCACAACACTAAACTTTGCAGTTAATGATTTAACCAGTAAAGAAGTTATTGACTTATTTGACGCTGCAGGTATTAGAGTCAGCGGTGGCTCAGCCTGTAGCACGGGCGCAACCCAAAGTTTTGTGCTTGATGCGATGGGAGTGCCACAGTGGCAAAGTGAAAACGCGATTCGTTTATCGTTTGGACCTGCCGCCACTATGGCGCAAATAGATTATGCATGTGAACAAATTCGCGCACTTAAAACAGTGTTACAAGCAAATTGTTTGGTTATTTCTGATAGTAGCTTAGTAGCACAAGAAGTATGTGCCTTGGGGCTTACCCAATTTAGACACCAAGGTGCTTGCAGTTGGTTGTATGTAGCTGACGATCAACAGGCAATTATTATTGACCCGATCATTGAGTTGATCCCTCGATTTGAAAAAATAGTGAATACACAAAATTTAACTATTACTGCTATTTTAAACACGCATGAGCACCAAGATCGTCACTGTGCTCTTGATTTAATGCGCAGCGCACTCAAAACAAATTTAGTTGCTGGTGAAGTTGATCAATTAGGCTGGCCTGTTAATTGTGAACAATTGCAACTAACCGAACAAGTACTTGAAAAGCTAGCGACGCCTGGACACAGCCAAGATAGCGTGAGTTATTTATTAAAGGCTAATAACGGCGATGTACAGTACTGTTTTTGTGGTGATTTAATTTTACCTGCGGGGCTTGGTAATACAGTGCTTGATGGGGGAGATGCGATGCAGATGGCAGACTCTTTGACTAAGTTAACTGCAGAGCTTAATCCGCAAAGTGTGGTGTGCTCTGGGCATGATTATCAACAGTGTTTCGCCATGAATTGGGCTGTGCAAAAGCAGCAAACACCTTTATTAAAAGCGCTTATTGAAGGTGATATCAGCCATACTGAATTTGCCATGCAAAAACAACAAGCAGACTCACAACAACACACATTAACAAATTCGCTTTGTGGTTATGTTAATGCAAAGCCTAAAGTCGAAACTTCGCAGCTTAGTTTTAATCAAGCGAAGGAAATGCTCTCACATAACAGTGTATATTTAATTGATACCCGAGAGCCTTATGAGCATGGCGCTAACAATATCAGTGGATTGCTTAATGTGCCTGAGTCTAAAACTTTAAATATTCCTTTAAGCCGAATGGCCTATGCACTCACCCAAGGGCAACTAGATAAAAACAATCAATACATATTGGTGTGTCGCAGTGGAAATCGTTCAAAAATTGCGGCGGCAAACTTAATTGAACTTGGTTATAACCGCGTTTTTAACTTATCGGGTGGTTTAGCATTGACCAGCTAATAGTTTAATAAAAGAAAAAGGCCGACATGTGTCGGTCTTTTTTTTGCCTGCTTTAATCGAAGATTAATAAAATGTTCATTGTGCAGAGGAGGTGAACAGTTGTTAAATTCAATTTTTAATTTTATGATACCGGTGTCAAAAGCAAAAAATTGCGCTATTATCTGCATCAAAGCTTATAAAAATAACGCAATTTAGACCATTTAAGCTATAATGTTGGGCTTTGCTTTTTACAAAAATCGCTTGTTCAGTGTCGTAAAAAATAAAATAAAATGCTTAAAATCAATAGATTAATTAATTAGGGGATGTTTACATGGCGAGCCGTTCTGAGTTAGTAAGTTGGCAAGCACTAGAAAATAGTGCACAAAAGATGACACAAACACATCTGAAAACTTTATTTGCACAAGACGATTCTCGTTTTTCTCAATTCTCTACTCAAATTCCAGGTGTGTTGTTTGATTACTCAAAACAACGCATAGATGAAAACGTATTTGGTCAATTAATTTCATTAGCGAAAGAATGCGATATTGAAGCATGGCGTGAGAAAATGTTTACCGGTGAAAAAATTAATATCACCGAAGACCGTGCGGTTTTACATACTGCGCTTAGAAATCGCGCTCATACACCGCTTATTGTTGACGGCGAAAATATTACAGAAGCGGTCGATAGCGAACTTGCCAAAATTAAGACCTTTGTTGAAAAAGTGCGAAGTGGTCAATGGCTAGGTTACACCGGAAAAGCGGTAAAAGATGTGGTTAGCATTGGTGTTGGTGGTTCAAACCTAGGCCCGCAAACGGCAACTGAAGCACTTAAAGCAGTGGTTGATAAGCCATTAAACGTTCACTATGTTTCAAACGCAGATGGCGTACAAATTGCGTCAGTATTAGATAAAGTAGATCCTGAAACCACGTTATTTGTAATTTCGTCAAAGACATTTACTACCTCAGAAACCATGACTAACTCAAAAACAGCGGTTGATTGGTTTTTAGACAGTGCAAAAGATGACAGCGCTATAGCAAAGCATTTTGTTGCAGTAAGCACTAATTTAGAAAAAACTGCTGCATTTGGTATTAGTGACGAAAACGTATTTACAATGTGGGATTGGGTTGGCGGTCGTTTTTCACTTTGGAGTGCCATTGGTTTACCTATTGCACTTTATGCTGGGTTTGAAGCATTTGAGGCCATTTTAGAGGGAGCGTTTGAAGTTGATGAGCACTTTAAATCGGCGCCGCTAGAACAGAATATTCCTTTAATTATGGCGCTACTCAGTGTTTGGAATACCAGCTTTTTAGGGTTTGATTCGCAAGCTATTTTGCCATACGACCAAGCCCTGCATATGTTGCCAGCATATTTGCAACAAGGTGAAATGGAAAGTAATGGTAAACATGTAACCTTTGATGGGCAAACAGTGCCATACACTACCGTGCCAATCATTTGGGGTATGACAGGGATAAACGGTCAGCATGCGTTTTATCAATGCCTGCACCAAGGTAATGTAATTGTTCCCGCTGACTTTATTGGCTCTGTAAAGCCTCAGGTTAACGTAGATAAGCATCACGATATTTTATTATCGAACTTTTTTGCACAAACCGAAGCACTAATGAACGGGGTCGATGCACAGCAGATAACGGCTGATTTAACAGCCAAAGGCAAAACGCCTGCACAAATTGAAATGCTGCTAAAGCATAAAATTCACCAAGGAAACCGCCCAACAACGTCTATATTATTAGACACGATTGATGCAAAAGCGGTTGGTCGATTAATTGCACTGTATGAGCACAAGATTTTTTGTCACGGTATTATTTTACAAATATGCTCATTTGATCAGTGGGGCGTAGAACTTGGTAAAGGCTTAGCATCTAAAATTGAAGCTGAATTAACCGATGATAACGTGGTTAATGAGCATGACAGCTCAACACAAGGCTTAATGGCGTACTACAAACAATACCGTACGCAGTAACATATTCACTTATTACACAATAAGTAACCAAATACCTTTGAACGGGTAGCGCTGGAGTCCTAGGGCCTGTATTTTTGTGAGAGGAATTACAGTGTCCCTAGACCCATTTTTTATGGCGCATATACGAACAACATTAGTAGGCTTTGTGCTGAGGCCTACATTATCCAGATAATAAAACGCTATAACTGATTACCAATACGGTAGTGGCAGGTAGCATAAACGTAGAGAGTAACTATGCTTAATCCTTTTGATATTATAATTTTTGGGGGCGGTGGTGATCTTGCGTTACGCAAATTACTTCCTGCAATGTATCGAGCATATCAAGAAGGTAACTTACCGCAAGGCTCACGTATTTTGCCTACCGTGCGCGAACAAAGTAAATGCGATGAATACATCGATACTGCACACAAAGCGTTACAAGAATTTTTAAGCGAAGGCGAATATAACGCAAAAGATTGGAAATCGTTCTCAGACTTTTTAGTACCCGTGGTGAGCAATGTCACCGAAGCGGATGATAACTGGGATGTACTGAAAAAAATTCTAGATGGAGATGACAGCGATAAATCACGAGTATTTTACTTATCTCTCCCACCTGCTGTTTATGGCACCTGTTGTGAAATATTATCAACGAAAAAACTAATTACTGCGAACTCGCGTGTTGTAGTAGAAAAACCAATTGGTTACTGCGGTGAGTCAGCAGAAGTGATTAATGCGAAAATTGCACAGTACTTTAACGAAGAACAAATTTTTCGTATTGACCACTATTTAGGTAAAGAAACGGTGCAAAACTTAATGGCACTGCGTTTTTCAAATTCATTATTTGAGAACATGTGGGATGCTAAATCGATTGATAATATTCAAATTAGCTTGTCAGAAACGGTAGGGCTAGAAAGCCGTGCAGGTTTTTATGATAAAGCGGGTGCCTTACGTGACATGGTGCAAAACCACTTGTTACAATTACTTTGTTTAGTGGCTATGGAGTCACCACATAAGTTAAATGCTAACAGCATCCGTAACGAAAAATTAAAAGTATTAGAAGCTTTACGTCCACTTGAAGGTACAGATGTAGATAATCATATTATTCGTGGTCAATACGTACCCGGTGATTTAAACGGTAAAATAGTTCCAGGTTACCTTGAAGAGCTAAACGAGGGGGCGAGTAAAACCGAAACTTTCGTGGCTATTCGTGCGCATATTGATAACTGGCGCTGGGCAGGCGTGCCTTTTTATCTGCGTACCGGCAAACGAATGGCGAAGCGCTGCGCTGAAATTGTGGTTGAATATAAAAAAGTATCGCATAACGTGTATGAAGACAGCGTAGGCAATATTGAACCAAATCGTTTGGTTATTCGTTTACAGCCTCAAGAGAGTATTCAATTAACGCTGATGTCAAAGCGTCTTGATAACTTAGATATGCAACTTGAACCTGTAACGATGAATATTGAATTGTCACAAGCGTATAGTAATGGTTTCCATTCAGATGCTTACAAGCGTTTAATGCTTGATGCAGCGGCTAATAATCCTTCATTATTCATTCACCGCGACGAAGTTCGTCAAGCGTGGAAGTGGATTGATCCAATAATTGAACGTTGGCAAGAAAAGGGTAAACCTTCATTGTACCGAGCGGGTAGTTGGGGGCCTGAAGACGCCGATGAATTATTAGCAGAGAATAATCATGTTTGGTTTAACACCGGTGATAAGGCATAAATAATGGCAACAATAGTAGAGAAATTTTTTGACGATAAAGCCGCTTTAACTGAGGAATTATCTCAGTCATTAGAACAAGCATTACGTGATGGTATTGAGGCTGATGGCCGTGCAGTATTAATGGTTTCAGGGGGGTCTTCACCTGAGCCGGCTTATAAACATTTATCTACCCTTGATTTAAACTGGGCTCATGTTGATGTTGCTATGGTTGACGAACGTTGGGTCGAGGCAAGTCACGAAAAAAGTAATGAAGCATTCATTAAGCGTACTTTGCTACAAAACCATGGGGCAGCGGCTAATTTTATTAGCATGAAAAATGCAGCAGCCACTGCAGAGCAAGGTGTTGATGAATGTGAGGTGCAGTTTCAAGCATTAAAACGCCCGTTTGATGTCACTATTTTAGGCATGGGCCCAGATGGCCACACCGCGTCATTATTCCCACATGCTCAAGGACTGAAAAACGGCTTAGATTCAAATCAACTTGTGTGTGCCATAAACGCAATTCAGAGTAATGTAACGGGTAGTATTACTGAACGAATGAGCTTAACGCTAAATGCAATTTCACAGTCTAAAGTAGTTAAATTACTTATTAGTGGCGATGAAAAGCTGGCTGTGTATAAGCAAGCTTTAGCGGGTGGTGATGTTAATGATATGCCGTTACGTGCAGTTCTAAATCATCCTGAGATCAACATTGAAGTGTATTGGGCACCTTAATTTAGTCTAAACTAGGTGCTTTAAAACCATGTTGTATTGATGGTTTAATGAAAGGTCAGTTGCTTTTGCTACTGGCCTTTTTTAATTGCGACATGTTTTACTCTTTGCTGAATTAAAACAAAGCCGCGCTGAGATAAAGATGAAATGGTGATTATTTCACCTACAATTAGCAGTATAAAATAGGCTTTTACACCGACTGTAAATATTGAGTAAATTTTACCTATAGTCTATAAAATCAAATGTTTAAATTAATTAAACATTAACTCACAAGCATGTTTTACAGTTTGGAAATTCCTACTCACCACGTTGTTTTAAACAAAATCAATTTAAAAACGCTTCATATACGTGCTGAAAATATGAACGAATCAAATTAATTTAATTCGGCTTTTTCATGCAACAATTAATCCCTTTTAAATCAGTTGTTTAATATTTAATTAGCTATTTTTCATACAAAAAGAGTGGAAAAATGTAGCAAAATTGTAATTTTGCATGTATGGTTTGTTACTGCTATGACAGCGCTGTCATGGTGGTTAGGCAAAATGATAAACAAAAACCAACAAAATGATTCAAGGGGAATCTTGTGTTAGCTAAAAATTTTAAAAAAAGCTTATTAGCAGTAAATATCGGCTTAGTAATGGGAGCCGGGTTCACTGGTGCTGCATTCGCAGCCGATGAAACTAAAGTTCAAGAAGATGTTGAAGTAATCCAAGTTACGGGTATTCGCCGCTCTTTAGAAGCTTCAATGAACACAAAACGTTTTGCTGATGGCGTTGTTGATGCGATCACAGCAGAAGATATTGGTAAATTCCCTGATAAAAACGTTGCTGAAACGCTTGCACGTATCCCTGGTGTTACAATTGACCGTACTTTTGGTGAAGGCCAAGGAGTGACTATTCGTGGTGTTCAACCAGATCAAAACTTAACGTTATTAAATGGTCAAGCTGTAGGTACATCTCAATGGTTCGTACTTTCTAATGCCACACGTAACTTCAACTTTGAGTTACTTGCTTCAGAAATGATTGGTGGTCTTGAAGTATATAAATCAGCACAAGCTGATATTGATGAAGGCGCACTAGGCGGTACGGTTATAATGCGTACTCGTAAGCCACTGGATTTAGACGCTAACACAATTAGCGGTTCTGTAGAAATGCAATATGGTGATTTAAGTGAAGATTGGGATCCAGGTGTTTCAGGTCTTTATAGCTGGAAAAATGATAATGAAACATTTGGTGTTTTAGTTGCTGCATCATTGCAAAACCGTACAGTTCGACGTGAAACAAATGAAGATTTTGGTTGGTTTGGGCCATCAGTAGGCCGTATTGAAGAATCATTAGAGCCGCCACAAGGTGCTACAGAGAAAGGTGCTCTACCATGGGGGATGGGTTCTGCATTGTTTGAGCAAGATCGTGAGCGTATCGGTTATGATGTGACAGCACAATGGGCACCAAGCAGTGACTTAGATATGACGCTTCATTATTTCAGCTCTACTATGAAAGCTGATAACGTAAACTCAAACTTAATTGGTATTGGATTCCGTGGTGTTGCCTTTTTAAGTGAAGATACTAACTCTGGTACTGTAAGCAATAACATTGTTGAATCATTAGATGTTACAGGTCTACCAAACCGTCCAGCTTGGGCTCGTCATATGGCTTACGATAATATCTATCGTGACGGCAGTGAAATGTCTACTGAAGTTATCGACTTTGAAGGTAATTACACACTTGAAACTGGTAAACTTCACTGGCAAGTGGGTACCACTGAAGGTAAAGGTGAAAACCGCGATTTCTTTACTGAGTTTTGGGTAGATGCAACAGATCCTGAAGCAGCATTCAACTTTACTAACCCAGGTGGAACAGCACCAGCTAATGATTTCACCACAGCTAGTCCATGGTTACAAAACCCAACTGATCAGATGTGGTTAGGTGGTATTTTCGACCAGTATAATGAAACAACGGATAAAGAAAGCTACTTGCAACTAGATTACAGTTGGTATGTAGATTTCGGCCCAATTTCTGAATTGAAGTTTGGTGGTAAATACCGTGATCGCTCAATGGAACAAAATCGTTGGAAAACAGATTTACAAGCTTTAGATCCTGTAGGAGCGGGTAGTTTAGGTCCTGCAAGTGATTACTGGACTGGTGGTATGCAAACAATCAGTCATAGCAACACAAATTCACCGTCACAAACTTACTTCACTCCTGATCGTGATTTAATGTATTCAGCTTTATATAACGTTGCTGAATGTACAGACGCAAGTGCTGGAATGTGTCGTAATAGCAATGTACTTGATTCTGCATCTTCTTTTGTAGTTGATGAAGAAATTACAGCTTTATATGCAATGGCTAAATTTAACGTTGAAGGTATCCGTGGTAACGTTGGTTTACGTTATGTAACGACCGATGTAACGTCTTCTGGTAATGACATAAACACTGGCGGTAATGTCTCATTTGATAGCAGCTACAGTGAATGGCTACCAAGCATCAATGCTGCATATGATGTAAGTGATGATGTGATCATTCGTGTTGCTGCTAGCCGTGGTTTAACTCGCCCTGCGCCATTCCAAGTGGCACCGGCTGTAAATTTAACACCTGAAACAAGTTCTGGTTCAGCGGGTACCCCTAGCTTAGCACCATTAACATCTGCAAATTATGAGATTGGTGCTGAGTGGTACTTTGATGAGGCCTCTTTATTCAGTGTAACTGGCTTTAAAAAGGACATTAGTAACTTTATCTACACAACCACTGTAGCTAGAGAAATTGCGGGTGTTCAAATCAACCAATTAAGTATCCCAGTTAATGGTGGTAGCACGGGGATTGAAGGTTTAGAGCTTCAACTTCAACATGATTTTGGTAATGGTTTCGGCGCATACGTTAACTACACTTATACAAATGTAGAAGATGCTAAAGTATCAGAAGCAGTTCCAGTAACTGACGCTGACGGCAATATAGTTGGTGTAGCGTCTAGTGAACGTTTTGTACGCTTACCAAATGCATCTAAAGACTCATACAACTTAGGCGCATTTTATGAAACTGATACATGGAGTACTCGCATTAACTACAACTATCGTAGTGAGTATTTCTTAGCTCAAGCTGAAATTGGTAATAACTTCCGTGATGAGCAATCACAAGTGGATGCTCAATTCAGCTATAACATTACAGAAGAGATTTCTTTTAAGTTTGAAGCACTTAACTTAACAAATGAAATCATTGAGAATTACTATGAGCGTTCTACCGATGGTGCACGTTTAGGTGGTACTCAAATCTCTAATGGCCGCCGCTATTATGTTGGTGCAACTTTTAACTTCTAAGAAGTTTTAGTATGTTAAATATAGCCAGTCCTCAGTGACTGGCTTTTTACTTTCTAAATAGATAATTGTCAAAGTTGGAAATACAATGAATGCAGCTCCAAATCATATTTTAATTGTTGGTGGTGGCACCGCAGGTTGGATGGCAGCTAATTTATTTGCTCATCAGTGGAAAAATAAGGGGGTTAAAGTCTCACTTATTGAATCTGATGTAATAGGTACTGTCGGGGTAGGGGAAGGCTCCACGCCTTTTCTTAAAGATTTCTTTGAAAAATTAGGGATACCTGAATCACAGTGGATGAAAGAAGCTAATGCAACTTATAAATGTGGGATCAGTTTTCCTGGTTGGTCTACACATCCCGGGTTTGATAGCTATATTCATCCCTTCTATTCAATGATTGATAGCCCTGATGTGCCAACTTTTTTTGAGCAAGCGGATAAAAGACGTTGCTCTGAGCAAGCGCAAGCACATCCAGATCATTACTTCGTTACTTCAAAATTAATTAAAAAATCACTTTCTCCCATATTAAAACACGATAAAAAAAATGGACTAGATTATGGGTATCACTTTGACGCAGAATTGCTGGGGCGTTTCTTAGCAAAAAATGCAATTGCTACTAGTGTTGAGCATATAAAAGATAAAGTAACTGATATAGCTCTTGATTCTGAAGGAAATATTGCAAGCGTCAACACCGTTAATTCAGGGGTTATTGATGCGGATATATTTATAGATTGCTCTGGTTTTAGAGGTATGTTGATCCAAGGTACGCTTGGTGAGAAATTAATATCTTACGAAAACTATTTGCTAAATAATAGTGCTGTTGCAATTCAGACTCCATTAGGAAGTTCGCATAAAATCCCTTCGGAAACAGTCTCGACTGCTCTAAAGTATGGCTGGGCTTGGAAGATCCCATTAATGAATCGCTTTGGAAATGGCTATGTGTATAGCTCAAAATATATATCACCAGAGCAAGCAGAGATTGAATTAAAAGAGCACTTAGGCATTAGTGAAAATACTCAGATAAAAAGCCTTCACTTAAAATGGACTCCAGGAAGAATTGCAAACCATTGGAAGAAAAATTGCTTGGCATTAGGGTTATCACAAGGCTTTTTAGAGCCGTTAGAAGCTCCAATGCTTAATATTATTCAACAGACTTGCGAAAGCTTTATCGCTTGCCTTGAGGCTAGCAATTTCAGTGATCATTACCTATCTGCCTTTAATACCAGTATTAATCAATTAATTGATGGTACAAGAGATTATTTACAAGGCCACTATAAGCTTAATAGTAGAAAAGACACACAATATTGGGTTGATGTTAGGGAAAATCAGGTTGTATCCGATGAACTTAATGAGATATTAACTGGCTGGTATGATGGCCGAGATTTTAATCAAGTGCTTAGAGAAAATTTAAAGGCGAACCCTTATCAAAAAACGTCATGGTATTGTATGCTCGCTGGCTTAGGTTACTTTAAAAATACAGATAAAATAACTGATGAATTACCAGTGTCAGATTCAAAAGAAAATAGTGAATTAGGGGATCAGTTCTATGATCATGCAGAACAATTAAAACGGATTTCAGCTTAATTGTATGTTTAGAGTCATAATCAAATACTGTGTAAACAGCAGCTCTGTATCTTCGAGCTGCTGTTCGTAAAGCGATTATTTATCTGTTATACAGCGTATTTAGCTGTTCGTGGTTTTTTATAAAGTATGATTCGACAATGGCTTTGCAGTATTCGTTTGCGCTTTTTTGATTACTTTCGCAATCTGCTTTTGTTGCTTTAGGGAATCGCCCCATACCCGCTAAAATACAATACCAAGAAGGTTTTAAGTACACTAACTGGGATTTATTTTTTGCTAACGTATCATCAAAATTTAGTTCACTATCCCATGCGTCAAGTATTTTGGCCAAACTCTTTGTTTCATTCACATGATCTCTACAATGACGCCAATATGCTGTGTCAGTTCGCGAGTTTAATTTATAGTGTGCTAAAATATAATCACGTATACCATCAAATGTTGTATTTATTTCAGTATTAAAGGTATCAATAGTGCCTTTACTAGGTATCGTATGTTGATTATTTACTTGGATAAATCTATCAATAGTTAATTGTATTAACATTAATGCTGTTGCCTCTAAAGGTTCTATAAAACCCTGTGATAGGCCAACGGCTAAACAATTACCACGCCAATGTTCATCGAGTCTTCCCACTCTCATTTTGAGGTGTTTAGCTTTTATTGTTTTATCAGTTAAACCTAGCTCTTTTCTTAATTCAATTTCAGCATCTTCGGCGGTAGTAAATTGACTACTATAGACGTAGCCGTTTCCCCAGCGGTTAGCTAATGGAATTTTCCATGACCAGCCACATTCTAAAGCCTTTGAGATTGTTAGTGGTGAAGCAAATTCATTATTATCCAACGGGGTTTGAATAGCGACAGCTGAATCATTAATCAAACTGTCAGCATAACTGGTAAAGCAACGGTTTTGAGCTTTATTAACTAGCAATCCAGCAAACCCTGAACAGTCAATAAACAAATCTCCAGTTAGTTTTTTTCCGCACTGTGTGGAGATTGATGAAATATCGCCATCATCTTTTGTACTCACTTTCTCTATATTTGCAACTATATGGTTGATATTTCTTTCTTTGGCTTTTCTTTTTAGAAATAGACCTAATTTTACAGAGTCAAAGTGATAGCCATAATCAACATCAAAGGGTATTTTTTCTTTAACAATAGGGGAGTAATTTAATGCTGCTAAATGTGCGGCAACAAAATAATGATTAGGATGAGCATTTATACTGTGCTGCATTCTTCGTTTATTGGTGTTATCAAAAAATAGTTTAGCGGGCTTTAGATCAAACTGAGAAAAGAAAGGGTGAAAATAACTTTCATACCCTTTTACGGTAGACCAATTAACAAAGTCTATGCCTACTTTATACGTAGCATTACACGCTGGCATCCATTCCGATTCGGGAATATTTAATGCTTTAAAATATTCTTTTAAATATGGGGTTGATCCTTCACCAACGCCAATTGTTCCAATAGTCTCGGACTCAACCAACGTCACTTTAATATTTTTATTTAACTGGCTTAGTATACTATTTGCAGCCATCCAACCTGCACTACCACCGCCAACTATGATTATTTTAGTCACATTAGAGTCCATGTTTGTCTACCAGTTTATAAACTATTATGGTGTATTTTTCATTTAGATTACCTAGCGATGGCAGCGCTGTCAATTTATGTATTGATTGCCATAGCTACTAAATCCAGCTGTTTAAATGTTAAAAAAGTGTAACTTTTTTCTGTAATAATATAGTGATTTAGGCAGTACAAGCTGCCACAAAATTTTCACTTCCATTTTGTTGCCAAAACCATTAGCCTTAAGCCACTAATAGTAATAAATCAAATTAATAAATAACGGAGCAGTAACATGGCGGAGCAACAAGTACAGCCTTTACACAACGAAAAACATGCCAACACTAAAATTAAAAATGGCATCAACATCGAATTTATGAAAACTCAACACTTAGTGCCAGTGGTTGCACATGAGTTTGCGCGTATCGCCAATGAATTCCCAATGTCTTTTGTTAAAAATAACGAAACAGGTACTTTTCAAGCGGTTGCAATGTTTGGCCTAGAGCCAGGCGAAAATTTATTTATTGATGGCGACAAATGGACAGCATCATTTGCGCCTATGGCAACAACGCGTTACCCATTAGGTTTAGTAAAGCACCCAGAGCAAGATCAATTTGGTATCGTAATTGACGAAGCGAGCTCATTAGTTGGTGAAGAAGAGGGTAATGCATTATTCGAAAACGGTGAAGAAACTGATTACCTTAAGCGTCGTAAAGAAGCGTTAGTGTCGTTCATTGAGTTTTCTCAAGTAACTGATGCGTTCACTAAATTCCTTGCAGATAAAGAACTACTGGTAGCACAAACGCTAACAGTTGATATTAAAGGTGAGAAAAAAGACATCAACGGTATTTACCTTATCGATGAGAAGAAACTAAATGAGCTAAGCGATGCAGACTTCCTTGAGCTTCGTAAGCGCGGTTATTTAGCACCAATCTATTCTTTCTTAACGTCTACACACCAAGTAGCACGTTTAGCACGTTTAAAAGCGCAACAAGCGTAACTTTAAACGAAATTAAAAAAGCGCCTTAGGGCGCTTTTTTTGTGCCATTAAACTCAGTTCACTTGAAAAACGCTTCATAACCATTCACATTGGTTTTAATCCTGTATTTATAAAAGAACACACAATGAAAAAATCACTATTATTAGGGCTCATTGCAACAAGTTTAATGGGGTTGAGCACGCAGGCATTGAGTGAAAACACAAATACGCCGTTTGCCATTGCGATTCATGGCGGTGCAGGCACGATTGAAAAAAGTAAATTTACGGCCGAACAAGAGCAAGCTTATCGCGATAAACTAGCAGAAGCTGTTGAGGCCGGATATAAGGTACTTGATCAAGGCGGAGAAAGCCTTGATGCAGTGACTACTGCCATTGAAGTACTCGAACAATCGCCTTATTTTAATGCTGGACGTGGTGCGGTATATACCTATGATGGTAGTCACGAATTAGACGCCTCTATAATGGATGGTCGCAATCGTCAAGCTGGCGCTGTGTCAGGTATTAAACATATCGAAAGTCCAATTAAACTTGCCCGGTTAGTAATGGAAAAATCAGTACATGTGATGTTAAGTGGTCAAGGTGCAGAAGAGTTTGCCAAAGTGCAAGGCGTGAGCCTAGTAGAGAACAATATATTTGATACAAAGCATCGCTATGAAGCTTTATTAAAAGCAAAAGAAAAACTCGAGGCGAGCAAAAACACCAATAAAGATTACCAGGCAGCGCACAAGGCGTTACCGGTTAATTATAAAGTGGGCACAGTCGGAGCGGTGGCACTGGATAAACAAGGTAATTTAGCGGCGGGCACGTCAACCGGCGGAATGACCGCAAAACGTTTTGGTCGTATTGGCGATGCACCGGTTATTGGCGCAGGCACTTTTGCTGAAAATGCCTCATGTGCGGTTTCGGCAACTGGGCACGGCGAATATTTTATTCGTTATAATGTGGCCAGTGATATTTGTGCACGAGTAAAGTATCAAGGTAAAAGCATAGGCCAAGCAGGTAATGAAGTAATAAATGAGGTGCTTAAACCGATAGGGGGCACAGGCGGTGTTATTATTGTTGATACAAAAGGCAATATTAGTCTGCCGTTTAATACTACTGGCATGTATCGTGCGAGTAAATCGAATACGCAAGCAACTTATGTAGGTATTTTTAGCGACGAATAAACGCAATTAGTCATTGGCTGGTGGTTTATATAATAATCCGCTGATTGTTATATTCTTTACAGGATTAACCCCAGCCATTTAATTTGCTACAATCGGGGCTCTTTGACTAATTTTTATAAGGTATGCAGGTGGTAAACCTAGGTCAGTTGTTTGGCGAGCTAAAAACGTGCTTAAAAAAAGATCAATTCAGTTTTAAAAAGCGTCTTCACGGCGTTAAAAAAATCACCGACGAGGCAAAACTTACCAGTGCGCTTGAAAAAATTGCGGCTGATATCAGTCGCAGTCAAGCACTTAGAGAGCAGCGTTTAGCTGGACTACCTAAAGTTACTTACCCTGAGCAATTACCGGTCAGTCAAAAAAAAGACACCATTAAAGAGGCGATTGCTAACAATCAAGTGGTGATCATTGCAGGTGAAACCGGCTCAGGTAAAACCACACAAATACCTAAGATGTGTTTAGAGCTAGGCCGAGGCGTTGAGGGCTATATTGGCCATACGCAACCAAGGCGTTTAGCAGCACGCAGTGTTGCCAACCGTATTGCAGAAGAAATGCAATGTGAGCTTGGTCAGCAAGTCGGTTTTAAAATTCGTTTTAGCGACCAAGTATCTAATAACAGTTACATCAAACTGATGACAGACGGTATTTTATTAGCTGAAATACAACAAGACCGTTTTTTAAATCAATACGACACCATTATTATTGATGAAGCGCATGAACGTAGCTTAAACATTGACTTTATTTTAGGTTATCTTAAAAATTTACTCCCAAAACGCCCCGATTTAAAAGTTATTATTACCTCCGCAACTATCGATCCTGAGCGCTTTTCTAAGCATTTTGATGATGCACCTATTATTGAAGTATCAGGAAGAACGTTTCCAGTTGATGTACGCTATAACCCAATTAGTGATATTCAAAAAGAAGATATGGAAGCCGAAGGCGACCAACTTCAGGGGATTTTTGATGCGGTAGATGAACTTTGCGCCGAAGGTCCTGGCGATATACTGATTTTTTTAAATGGTGAGCGAGAAATACGCGATACCGCCGATGCACTAAGCAAGCGTAATTTAAAACACACAGATGTATTACCTTTGTATTCAAGGCTATCGAACGCTGAGCAAAACCGTATTTTTGCGCCGCATTCGCGCCGCCATATTATACTCTCTACCAACGTCGCTGAAACATCGCTAACAGTACCTGGTATTCGTTATGTTATTGACCCGGGTACAGCGCGAATTAGTCGTTATAGTTATCGCACAAAAGTGCAACGTTTACCTATAGAGCCTATTTCGCAAGCCAGTGCTAATCAGCGAATGGGGCGTTGTGGACGTGTTGAAGCGGGTATTTGTATTCGTTTATATTCAGAAGATGACTTTTTATCGCGTCCTGAATTTACTGACCCTGAAATATTGCGTACTAATTTAGCATCAGTTATTTTGCAAATGTTAGCCCTTGGGCTGGGTGATATGGCGCAATTTCCTTTTGTGCAAGCTCCAGATAGCCGAAATATTAATGATGGTTTAACATTGCTTGAAGAGCTACAAGCAGTAAAAGCGGCTAAGCGTCATCAAAAAACCAGCCTAACACAATCTGGGCGAGAGCTAAGTCGTTTGCCGGTTGATCCGCGTTTAGCAAAAATGGTGCTAACTGCACATAAACTGGGTGCATTGCGTGAGGTGATAGTTATTGTTGCCGCGCTTTCAATTCAAGACCCCCGCGAGCGACCACAAGAAAAACGCCAAGCCGCGAATGAAAAACATGGTCGCTTTGACGATCCAGACTCTGACTTTATTGCCTTTTTAAACCTGTGGAATTATTTAGAAGAGCAGCAAAGTGAGCTGACTAACAGCCAGTTTAGAAAGTTATGTCAAAAAGACTTTTTAGCCTATATGCGTATTCGTGAATGGCAAGACATCGTTTATCAAATCAGCACTGTGTGCAATGAAATGAAAATGAAAGCCACCACTAATGTTGCAGACAGCGAGCTTATTCACAAAGCACTCTTAAGTGGCATGCTCAGTCACATAGGTTTCAAAGATGAAAAGCAGCTATATAAAGGTGCGCGTAATAGCCAATTTCATATTTTCCCAGGCTCGGGATTATTTAAAAAGAGTCCAAAATGGATGATGTCGGCTGAGTTGGTGGAAACCAGTAAACTCTATGCTCGTATTAATGCCAAAATTGATGTGAACTGGGTAGAGCCGTTTGCTCAGCATTTAGTAAAACGCAGCTACACAGAACCCCACTGGGAGAAAAAGCCCGGTGCGGTCATCGCCTTTGAACAACAAACACTGTATGGCTTATTAATTGTTAATAAACGCCGCTGTGTGTACAGCAATATCGACCCAAAAGTAAGCCGTGAGTTGTTTATTCGCACAGCGCTGGTTGAACAAGAGCTGGGACTCAATGAAGGATTTTTACAATATAACCGCGAATTAATTGAAGATATTCAAGTGCTCGAGAACAAATCTCGTAGGCGCGATATTTTAGTTGATGAACAAACCTTATTTGAGTTTTACGAGAAAAAAATACCGAACGATATTAATAATCGTGCTGCGTTTATTAAGTGGTATAAAACACAAAAACAGCAAGACAAACACTACCTGCACATGACGCGTGAAGAGCTAATGCAGCATGGTGCAAGTAGCATTACCGAATTTGATTATCCAGATACATGGCAACAAGATAACTTAATGTTGCCGCTTACTTATCATTTTGATCCAGGCCAAGCAGTTGATGGTGTTGCCGTGCAGATACCGGTTGCGCTATTAAACCAAGTTCAAGAAAGTGGTTTTGATTGGCATATACCGGCATTTCGTCATGAGCTAATTTGTGGGTTAATCAAGTCATTGCCAAAGTCACTTCGCCGTAACTTTGTCCCAGCGCCTAATTATGCCGATGCGGTGTTAGCGGCTATAGAGCCTCTACAAGGCTCGTTAATCGACTCACTAAGTAATCGGTTATTGCGCATGACTGGCGTGCAAGTCGACCCTGAAGCGTGGGATTTAACAGCTCTTGCTCCTCATTTAAGATTGCAGTTTGAAGTCCGTGATGAAAATGACCAACTTCTTGCCCGTGGGCTCGATTTAGCTAAGCTTAAAGCGCAGCTTCAAGGTAAAGTTACTGACACTTTATCTAAAGTGGCCGACAAAGGCATAGAAAAAGCCGACTTAACCCAGTGGGATTTTGGTGAGTTACCAACATCCTATGTGAAAAAGCAAGGTCAATACGAAATTAAAGCCTACCCAGCACTAGTGGATAAAAAGTCAACGGCCGCAGTAGAGCTATTCGATAACGAAATAAAAGCGCAATTAGCGCACCAGCAAGGTTTACGTCGTTTAGTACTTTTAAACGTGCCATCACCTATTAAATACCTGCAGCAAAACCTACCAAACAAAGCTAAATTAGGATTGTACTTTAATCCTTTTGGTAAAATTGCCGATTTAATTGATGACTGCATCGCATCAGGCGTTGATAGCCTATTAGTTAAATATGGTGATATTCGCACAAGTGAGGCATTTGAAACGGTTAAAGAGCATATTCGCGGCGAGTTAGGCGATACCGTTGTGGGCATTGCTACGCAGGTTGAGCAAGTACTGAGTATTGCGCATGCACTGCATAAAAAAATGAAAGGGCGTGTAGATTTAACCATGATCACCGCTCATGGGGATATTAAGTCCCAGCTAGAATCACTTATTTTTAAAGGCTTTGTCAGTCAACATGGGGCAGACAAACTCGGCGATTTAATTCGTTATTTAAAAGCGATTCAAAAACGCCTAGAAAAACTACCTGTTGACCCAAATCGTGATAGGTTATGTGTGTTAGAGCTTGAAAAAGTGTCGCAAGAATATAAAAAACTAACGAATAAAACACCTAAAGGAATGCCATTGCCTACTGATGTTGAGGCTATTTTTTGGATGCAGCAAGAATTACGCGTATCCTTATTTGCACAAACCTTAGGTACGCCTTATCCAATTTCAGCAAAACGTGTGTTAAATGCGATAAAAGAAATTGAATAATCTCTTTATTCTCTATTAAGCTAAGTAAGTTAACAGAGGGACTAACTTGAGAAGGAAATGACATACCTATGTCCTCATTAATAAAACACAAAGCGCGACAGTTGTTAGTGGTTGATGATGAGTATTTCAATTTTGAAATACTCAAAGCAGGGTTAGCATCAACATTTGATTTGAGCTATGCTGATTCTGGTAAAAGTTGTTTAGCATCTGCGATTGCAAATCCGCCCGATATTATTTTGCTTGATGTGTGTATGCCAGGACTCGATGGTTATGATACGTGTCGCATACTTAAACACACGCCAGAGACAAAAAACATTCCGGTGGTCATGATATCTGGACTTGAGTCGGAGCTTGAGCAACAAGCAGGCTTTGACGCAGGGTGCGATGCTTACGTTGTAAAACCTTTTTCTATCGCTGTACTACGAGAAAAAATTAATAATATTGTGTAGAGGGAATTATGTTTACTGAAGATAAGCGAAACTATAGACGTATGCAGGTTAACACGCCAGCGAAGTTAACCTCAATAGAGCCTGTTGCTGGGCTCAGTTACACTGGCACATGCCTTGATTTAAGTGCAACGGGTCTTTCATTACAACTCGATGATTTGTTAGAGCTTAACTCAATTTTATCGGTTGATATTGCATCAACACATCCGAGCATTGCACCGTTAAAAGCCACCGTTAAGGTAATACGTGCCAGCACCGAAGAGGATGGCACGATAACCGCAGGGCTTGAAATTGTAGAGTTTAACTAACTACTTAATTAGTTTTTAGTAAACCTTACAAATAAGCCCTTTAAGGTAAAAACCTTCAGGATAGCTGCCTGCAATAGGGTGGTCAGCTGCTTGATTTAAGCGCTCCATGATCAGTAAATCCTTACCTGCATCAAGGGCTGCATCTGCAACTACTTTTTGAAACAAGTTTTGTTCCATTAAACCAGAGCATGAGAATGTTAGCAAAGTGCCGCCGGGCTTTAATATTTGCATCGCAATCATATTGATGTCCTTGTAACCGCGACACGCCCCAGTTAACTGCGCCTTGTTATCGGCAAATTTAGGCGGGTCCATAACGATCGTATCAAACATCACCCCGTCTTCACGGTATTGACGTAATAATTTAAAGACATCTTGTTTAACAAAGTCGACTTTATTTAAATCAAGATTATTATGCTCTACATTACGCTTTGCTGTATCAAGTGCTGGTTGTGAAACATCTACATTGGTTACATGCTTGCAGCCACCACGCAGGGCGTAAAGAGAAAAAGTACCTGTATAACTAAAGCAATTTAATACGGTTTTGTCTTTTGAAAAACGCTCCAGTGCAGCACGGCTATCTCGTTGATCTAAATAAAAACCAGTTTTATGGCCTTCAAGAATATCCACTTCAATTTTTAAACCATTTTCTTCAATTATGACAGGCTCAGTGGGTTCACTCCCCCAAAGCACACCCTTAATAGGCTCAAGCCCCTCTTTAGTGCGAACATCTACATCTGAGCGCTCATAAATAGAAGATCCTGGGAAAATAGCCATTAAAGCGCCAACAATTTCACCTTTATGACGTTCTGCGCCTGCGCTTAGTAATTGACACACAATTACATTATCAAACTTATCTATGGTAATACCGGGTAAGTAGTCTGATTCTGCTGCACATAACCTAAAGCCGGTAAGTCCACCTTCTTCAATTGCATGGCTGCGAGCTTCTAAAGCACGGCGAAGACGACGCTCAAAGAAATGTTGATCAATCACTTCTTTTTCGTCAAAGCTCCAAACACGAGCACGTATTTGTGAATGAGGACTGTAAGCTGCGGTGGCTAAAAATTTACCCTCACTGTCGTGTATGGTTACCGTGTCACCTAATCCAGGTTTACCTTTAATTTTTTTGATGGCTTTAGAAAATAACCAAGGGTGTTTTCTTTTTAATGATTTATCGCGACCAGCTTGCAGGTAAACGGCAGATGACATAAGGCTTCTCTGTAGTAATAAATAAGCGCTGTATTTTAGTCAAGGCTCGCGCAACATACAATGAATGTTTTGCAAGGGGCTTATAAATCGCGGTAAAGTAGCCATTATTAACTCGTTTAAATAGATTTTTGGAAATTCGGTGGACAATTCAGCTCTTAGCCCCTCATTACAGCAACTTAATCAGCAATGCAGAGACTTTATTACATCCTTAGTACATGCTGATGTTGCCCATGATATTACCCATATTGAACGGGTAGTGCGTGTTGCTGTGCAGCTATGTATAGCAGAGCAGGCTGATATGGCGATTGTATTGCCTGCAGCTTGGTTGCATGATTGTGTCGCAGTGGCTAAAAATCATCCAGATAGAGCAAGGGCATCAACAATGGCCGCGGATAAAGCGATTAACTTTTTAGCGTCTATTGGATATGATGACGCGCTATTTGATGATATTCACCATGCCATTGCCGCACATAGTTTTAGCGCCAATATTGCTATTAAAACGGTTGAAGCACAGATTGTACAAGATGCTGACAGAATGGATGCCTTGGGTGCTATTGGCGTAAGCCGTTGTATGAAAGTAGGCGGCTCTATTAGTCGATTATTATACAACCCCGATGATCCATTTTGTTTAAACCGAGAAGCAGACGATAAAAAATACACCCTAGATCATTTTTTTATTAAATTACTGCATATTGCCCAGAGTATGAATACTCCTTCTGCAAAAGCCGAAGCACAAAGACGCACTGCATATATGCACGACTTTTTAGCTCAGCTTAAATCTGAAATTGGTGAACAACGCGATGACACCTAAACTTTCGGGAATTGATCATTGTCATTTAAATGTCCAAAGCCTTAACCAAGCTATTGAGTGGTATGAAAAGGTGCTTGGTTTTACCGTAGTTGAGCAGTTAGCCTTTTGGAATGAAGAGGGAAAAGGTCCTTTAACACTCGAAGATGAAAACGCCACTACACGATTGGCTTTATTTGAAGGCGATGGGCGTAGTAAAGGAATCGCTTTTGCTGCAACAGGGGAGCAATTTGTTATTTGGCTCAAGCATCTTGAGCAGCACCAAGTGAAAACCATATTGGCTGATCATGGCGTGACATTTTCAATGTATTTTAAAGATATTAGTGGCAATAGCCATGAGATCACGTCCCATGACTATCGTATTATAAAACAGCATTTTCCGGCTGTAGCTTTAGGCTCTCACAATGCCAAAAGAAGCTAGGGTCAGTTGCACTTTGCGCAGTAATATTTGCTCAAATAAGGGGAGATTTAATCGCGCTCTTGATGGGCCTTTTTTATCGCTAGAACAGCGTCTATCTGACCAATAAAAAGCTCAACTAGATGTGGGTCAAAATGTTTTCCCGCTTGGTGCTGCATATGTTCTATTGTTTGCTCAATGCTCCAAGGCTCTTTATAAGGACGTTTTGATGTGAGTGCATCAAATACATCAGCAATCGCCACAATCCGTCCCTCAATCGAAATTTCTTCGCCTTTCAATCCATTAGGATAGCCTGTGCCATCCCATTTCTCATGATGTTCAATTGCCAGTACGTGGGCAAGTTGCAACAAAGGGGAGGGTGAGTTGGCCAATATTTTAGCTCCTATAGCAGCATGCTCTTTCATGTGTGCAAATTCGTCTGGAGTTAATTTTCCTGGTTTTAATAATATTGAATCAGGAATGCCTATTTTTCCGACATCGTGCATTGGTGCAGCTTGGCGCAATAACTCAGCGTGTTGCTCATTCATTCCTAGCGCTAAAGCAAGTACCTTGCTGTATTGACTCATTCGAGCAATATGTTCACCCGTATCGGTATCTTTGTACTCTGCAGCGCGCCCCAATCGTTCTACTAAGTCTACATGTGCTTGTTTTAGCTGCTCGGCTTGTACTAAAGAAAGATGTGTTTTTACCCTTGCCTTTACAATAGCAGGACTAATAGGTTTGGTTATGTAATCAACTGCACCTAAAGAAAAACCTTCCGATTCATCTTGCTCTTGTGTAAGTGCGGTAACAAAAATAACTGGAATATGTGCGGTTGTAGGATTTGCTTTTAAAATTTTACACACTTCAAAGCCATTCATATCTGGCATCATTACATCTAGTAAAATGAGGTTCGGTGGATCGTTTTCAATTAATTGCAGTGCTAATGGCCCCGATTTAGCGAACGACAAACGGTAGTTACTCGCTAAAACCTCGCGCATTACTTTTAAATTCGCAGGTTCATCATCGACGATTAATATTCGCGCCGGATTTATAGATTGAGCCATCGTCGTCCTCAGAAGAGCTAATTATTAAGTGTTGTTAATAATGCATTGAGCTCTATTTTTGCATTATCAAATTCAAATTCATTAAACTGTTCACAAATGCTTAAAATAGCATTTTTGTGCTGTTCTGGTGTTATTTTCTCAATATAACTTAATAACTTATCGTCCAACTCTGCTCGTTTAGCTTGGCTAAGTAAAAGCGTTAATTGGTGAATAAATTCAGCATTTGACACGGTTACTTTTTGTAATTTATTCTCTTTAGGAGCAAAATGTAAATGTGATAATTCATCTGCTAGCTGTTGCCACTCTTGTTGGCATTGTAATATGCATTGGGCATAAGTAGCTATATCACGCTGCTTTTCAGCTTGAGCAACTAAGTCAGACAAATTATTAAGCGCTAAGTTACCTGCAAGACCTTTTAAATTATGTAGAATTTGAGCATGGTGTTTATCGTTTAGCTTATTGGTCGCTAAGGTTTGCATACTATTTTGATGCTGAGCTAAAAAGAGCGCGACTTCTTTGAGGTGCTTTTCTTTACTGCCCCACATTTTCTCACCTTTAGCTAAATCTATACGGAGTTTTGAGTCAATCGGATCTGCAGTTTCTAACCGGCTTATAGCAAGCTCAAGCACTCTTGCTATTTCGTAGTTGAGCTGGTTTATGTCAACGGGTTTAGTTGTAAATCCATTCATACCCGCTTGTTTGGCTGTTAGCTTGTCTTGCTGTAGCACACTGGCTGTTAAAGCAATTATTGGGGTTTGCTCTAGTTGCTTTTGCTGCTCTAAAGAGCGAATTGATGTCGTAGCACTGATCCCATCGCATTTAGGCATATGAATATCCATTAAAATAATATCAAAGCGATGTTGATTAAATATTTCAATGGCCTCAAAGCCATTATTAGCCTTTCTTACCTGATGCCCAGCTTGTGAGAGCATAATGGTGAGTAGCTCAATATTTTGTTCAATGTCATCGACCACTAAGATTTTTAATGGTGGTAAATTAAATACGTTTTTACTAATGGTCTGTACCTGACTTTTCTCGCCTTTTTCAAGCGCGACAGTAAAGCAAAAGCAGCTACCTTGGCCAAGGGTACTTTGTGCATATATATGGCCACCCATTAACTCAACCAGCTGTTTACTAATCGTTGTTCCAAGCCCTGTGCCACCAAATCGGCGAGTTGTGGTGCCGTCTGCTTGCTCAAAAGGTTTAAAGATAGCCTCAAGACGATCTTTTTCAATACCTATACCTGTGTCTTGTACTTCAAATAAAATAGGATGATTGGGGTTATGAGTAACCGACAAAGTAACATGGCCTCGTTCGGTAAACTTTATCGCATTGCCGATTAAATTGGTTAGCACTTGGCGTAAACGCGTATCGTCACCAAAATAAAATGGATTCACATTGTCAGCTATTTTTAAATTGAGTTTTAGGTCTTTACGTTTTGCATCCAGCCAAAATGTAGACACAATATTGTCGAGTAATTCTTGCAAGTTAAAATGTACATTTTGAATTTCGAGTTTACCTTTTTCTAACTTTGCTGAGTCGAGGATATCGTTAAGTAAGTGCAACAAAGAACGCGCGGCGTTATTAACAGTAATTATTTGCTTCTGTTGATCTTTATTAAGCGGGCTATCTATCAAGATATCACTAAAGCCAATAATTGCATTCATGGGGGTACGTATCTCATGACTCATATTTGCCATAAAAGACTGTTTAGCTTGCGCGGCTACTTCAGCCTCGTATTTAGCTTGTTTTAAGCTTTGCTCATATTCATAGCGTTTGGTTATATCAACCAAAACGCCATCAACCCAGCGGACATCATTTTTAGAGCCTGTGACAATACTTGCTTGATCCAGTACCCAAATAATATTGCCGTTGCGATGGCGAATGCGGTATTCAATTGAGTATTGACTGGTTGATGCAACCGCTTGATCAATGGCTAAAGAAATAGCCGCTTCATCTTCTTTAACAATCAGCTCGGCAAAGGTAATACGCTGCTCAGTAAACTCTTCAGCGCGATAACCAGTTAGTTCATAGACGCTTGGGCTTATAAACAACATACTCCAGTGTTCATCTAACAAGCAGCGAAATACAACACCGGGCATATTGTTCATCAAGGTACGATATTGTCGCTCTTTTTCAATTAAGCTTTGTTGTAATGCTTTTTGCTCAGTTAAATCGGTAATAAAGCCAACAAATAGTGTTTCAGTTTGCAATTGCTTTACTTCACCAATCCCTAGTCGAATTGGAAATTGATGACCATTTTTATGTTTTGCCCACACATCACGATTAACGCCAATTACACGCTTTACTTCATGGTTTGTGGTGTTTTTTAAAAAAGCATCGTGTTGATTAGCAATATCATCAGCCATCAATATTTTTACATTTAGGCCAATGACTTCATTGTCTTTCCAGCCAAAAATCGTTTCTGCGGCCTTATTAAAGCTTAAAATGGTACCTTTAATATTGATAGTGACGATGCCATCAATAGCAGTTGATAAAATAGCATCAAGGCGAGACTCTTCAGCAGATTTTTTTCCTAACAGCATTCTGTAGCGGATCATACCATTGATGATCACAACCACCGCTGTTAATAAAAGCGTGGCGAACGAAACACTAATAGCAATAAAGGTTAAGTGCGATTGATTTGTTTGCTCGTTAATTATCGGAGTGGTTGCAATAAATCGCGCAGCGGCCATGCCCATATAGTGCATGCCAGCCACGGCAAGCCCCAGAATAAGCGCACAAATAATACGATTATGCACCGGCGTTAATTTTTTAAAGTGTGCAGGTAAATGAAAACGTACATAGAGGCTGATGAAAGAGAGCAGCACTGCTACAACAATTGAAGCGCTAAACCACATTGGATCATAACGAAGTAATGGACTTAATTGCATTGCAGCCATACCACTGTAATGCATGGTGCCAACACCCGCGCCAAATAAAAGTGAGCTTAGAATTAAATTGATAATACGAGGGTGGGTGCTATATGTTTTCAAACAAGAAAAAGCAATGGTACACGCCAGTAAAGCCGGTATAAACGACACAAAAGTGAGTGTGGGATCGTATTCAATTGTAGTGCACAAAGAAAATGCGAGCATAGCAATAAAATGCATACTCCATACCCCCCCAGCAAGCACTAAAGCTGCAGTTACATTGGCCAGCTTACGATAAGACTTAAAGTGAGTATTATTTGCTAAATCGATAACGTGAAGGGAAAAGTAGGCTGCAAAAATTGCGGTGAGTATAGATAGTGTCACTAAACTTGGGTCGTATACACCATTAATAATTAGACTTGGATCTGGTTGGTTTATAAAAAAATTAGCTAACATCAATCATTCACATAATAACTCTTAAACCCAGTCTAATATAAACGCAACAATAATCACAAGGTATTGAGCTCTAAGTTACAACAGCAACGTAAGTGTTTTAAGCTCTAAACTTACTATTCATTGAGAATTACTACATGCATTGGTATTAAAATGGCATTTAGTAGGGATTATTTATAGATCAGCCGTTATGGTACAAGGTAAAATAAAGCCCAGTGTTTAATTATAACTAGGCAGCATTCATTGTTGGATTACACTTTAAAGCGAAGTAAACGAAGAAAAACAGTAGCGATTAAAGTCGCACAACGAGAACTTACGGTGTATGCGCCCCATTTTGTAACGAAAACACAAATTAATGAATGGCTGTTGAGTAAACAGGGCTGGATTGATGCTCAGTTACATAAGCAACAAATTCAAGACGATACACGACAGTTTCCACTCAAAACCCATAGCATTAAATTATTTAATGAAGCTGTAAATGTGCAATTTGAAAATGCAGCACGCACTCAATGGCAGCAGCACAATGAAAGCCAAACGCTGTTACTGAGTATTTCTTCACGTGTGAAGCATCGAACGCAAATGTATCAAGGTTTGCTAGAGCAGTTTTTGCATGAGAAGTTAGAAAGTTATATTGAAATGCGAGTTAACGACTATTGTCAGCTGATGGGTGAAAAGCTACCGAGTAATATTCGTATTCAATTGTATAAGCGTCGCTGGGGCAGTTGTAACCGCAGGCGTGAACTGACCTTCAACTTGCACTTGGCAAGCGCACCTACATGGATAATTGACTACGTGATTGTGCATGAGTTAGCGCATTTAAAGTATTTAAATCACAGTGCACAATTTTGGCATCGTGTAGGATTATTTTATTCAGCACACAAAAAAGCAAGTGCTTGGTTAAATAAGCATGGCATGAGTTTACAATGGGTTTTTGAATAACTAGAACATAAAATGAGGTAGTAAAGAGAAGTGGTGGAGGGAGCTGGATTCGAACCAGCGAAGGCTGAGCCGTCAGATTTACAGTCTGATCCCTTTGGCCGCTCGGGAACCCCTCCACACTAATTTTTATTGCATTTGGCCCCACTTAACTTAGCCTAAGAAAAGTGGTGGAGGGAGCTGGATTCGAACCAGCGAAGGCTGAGCCGTCAGATTTACAGTCTGATCCCTTTGGCCGCTCGGGAACCCCTCCAATGCAA
>JGI24025J20009_10000103_pt1 | contig 61636 bp, 62 predicted proteins | sample Cruoilmetagenom3_FD_20009 | JGI IMG/M metagenome (IMG submission 20009)
ACAAGGCCGTGCCCGCCCGTCGCTATGTGCATCTGGTGCTCGATAACTACGCCACCCACAAGACGCCCGAGGTGAAGGCTTGGCTGGACAAGCACCCGCGCGCTCAACGCTCTCGATGAAATCAGGGGAAACAGGTGACATGTGTCAGACTTGGAACACTAGTTCGTGTAGACACGAAAAATTTCGAGATACTGCGCAACCCTCTTCGGGTCATAGGCCTGATACCCATAATATAGCCGGTTGGCATTTGAATGCGATGGAATTGGCCGCTCCAGATAATATAGCTTCCGGCGGATCCTCATGAAGTAATTGTCTACAGGACCCAGCGTTGCCCCGGAGAACGTCCAGCCAATGTCTTCCAGGTTCTTTCGGTTGTTGTCGGTGAGGTATTGGATCCGGCGGTGCGGTTCGTTGATCGTATCCTTGGGGTGCGGCACCCAACGCTTCCGCCAATCCGAATGAGTAGCGCAGAGCTTGGCATAGTCCCACGCCATTTTGCGACTGATCGCCAACTCCAGCCGGCAGCCACACATGTTCTCAAGCTGTCTCAATCTGGGCTTGCAGGTATTCGACAATCGCCGTTTTTCGTCAATGTCCAGAAGTTTTTGAAATTGCACCGTCGCCATCCCGACGCGACCAAATGCGATTCTCGCGTCAAATGCAGAAGTATAGGCGCCTCGGAGGACCTCATCCTGATCCATGTAAATGGTTGTGTAGGAAGGCTGACCAATCAGGCGCCTCATCAGAATTGCATGTGCATATGACGTGTAATCGAGATGTGTCATGACCCCATCAGGTGGCAATTGGTTCCCCCTGGCAGGATAGTCAGCCATCCTCGGGTTCCGGCCAACGCCTCCGGTCTTGATCTTTCGCACGGATCAAATCTTCTACCAGCATTGGTTCTTCTTCAATGCACGGTCGGATTTCGGTCAGCTGTTTGTTCGCCACAGAATAGAACTCTTCTGATTTCCAATACTGAGAGTGGGCATGGAAATATTTTCAAGATTTTGAATCGAAGTCCCCGTTGATACGGGCCGCGTCATCGACCTCAACCTGGTTCCTTTCAGGGTCATAGTTCAGGTGATGGCCGAGAACATATCCCGTCTTTCCCTCGACGGTGCATATCGAGGTGAACTGAATATTCTTGCGCTTTTTCCGGCTCTGCCAATTGATCAGATAGTCTTGGCGGTCGATACAAAGCCGCACATACTTTCGCTTAATGCGGTGCGCCCTGGCTTCCCGTTCGCCAGCAAACCCTCTGCATTGAGTGTAGATGAAGTCGATCTTGTCATAGACCGCTTTCGGGCTGAGCTCTGCAACTTGAGCAATTCCCCGGATGGGCTTCTTGGAAACGATTTCCATGAAGACCGTTTTGTTCTTATGGGGTTGCTTCTGGCCAGCAAAGGATTTGTCTTTGATCGAAAACGCATGCCGACACGCCTTGCAGATAAGACGGCGTGAAGTCTTTCTGCGGGCCTTGCAGACATATTCCCCAGGATTGCTGAAAACTCCTATGCGCTCGTTGCTGCAACCTGGTGTCGGGCAACCAGGCTCTTCCATCGGGGTAAGATACTCCGAGAGGCGCTCAAGCTCTTCCGAAATTGCCCTATTACTCTTGATCGCCGAGTTCTTGTTGCAGCTTTTGCATAGGAGGCTCGTATCAGGTTGGGAGCCGTTCAGCCGGTAGCTGTCTGTCTTGGATGACCCATCCTTTTTGGGGCGCCCAAGATCTACCCTACTTAGAGCTTCAACATCGAAATTCGGACAGGCCGGGTTCCAGCAGGAGTTGACCTGCAGATCGCCATGGGGCCCGGGCAACCTAAGGTCGTCACCGGCATCACTATATGTTGATTTCGCTGACTTGGTGGCCATCCCGCTCTGCCAAAAAAATCCTTCCTGCGGGATCGAAATCCGGCAACATGTTAACATACTGCCGAATATCATATTTTATGGACTTGTTCCTGTAAAGTTCACAAACAGGCTACAAGATAGTAAACGGCTGGGGTCGCAGTGACCGGCCCTTTCCTTGTTCTGAATACTCTGCGGCTTATTCGCGGTTGCCCAGCAGTTGCAGCAGGAACATGAACATGTTGATGAAGTCCAGATACAGGTTCAGCGCGCCCATGATGGCAGCCTTGCCCAGCCACTCCTGATCCCCATGCGCCGCGTGGGCGATATAGGTGTTCTTGATCTTCTGCGTGTCATAGGCGGTCAGACCTGCAAAGATCAGCACACCCAGAACCGAGATCGCCAGCATCAGCGTGCCCGAACCAAGGAAGATGTTGATGACCGAAGCCACGATCAGGCCGATCACGCCCATAATCAGGAATGAACCCCAAGCCGAGATATCTTTCTTGGTGGTGTAGCCCCACAGGGACAGGCCTGCGAAAGAGATCGAGGTCACAAGGAATACTTGCGCGATCGAATAGCCGGTGAAGGCCACGAAGATCCACGACATGGAAAGGCCCATCACGGCCGCGAAGACCCAGAAGAACAACTGCGCGCCAGCGGCGGACAGTTTGTTGATCATCGCACCGAAGGCAAACACCATGATCAGCGGGGCGAACATCACAATGTAACCCAGCAGATTCGGTTGCAGGGTCGCGGGGTTGCGGAACACGCTAAGCAAGGCGGGGTTGGACCCCACGGCCCATGCCACGGCAAAGGTCAGGAACATGCCAACCGACATGGTACTATAGACCTTGTTCATATGGGCGCGAAGGCCCGCGTCAATCTCGGCAGTGCGAACGCCCGCGCCGGTCCGGATCGTGTTGTATTCAGCCATTTAAGCCTCCCGAAGGTGAAACATGCGGCGCCCTTCCGGGGCGCTTCGCTGCTCAATATCGGCAAGGTCGGGTGGCATTTCAAGGGGGCGCTGCCCGATGATGTGCAGAAAATGCGATCGGGGCGCATCTATTGGTCTGCACCCCGATTTTCCGCTGATTTCAAAGGCTTTTTCGCTCAGGCGCGCCAGTTTGTCGGCACGTCCCATGCCGGGCGGGCAGCTTCGGATTGCGCGTCTGCGCGGGTCAGGCCCAAATCTTCAAGGCGGTCGCTGTCCAGCCGGGCAAGGCGGGCGCGCTGGCGGGCAAGGCTGTGCATCGCGGTCAGGCGGGTCATAAGGCCGGCGCGGCGCGGCGCGCAATGGCCGAGGGAGGAGGTCAGATCGGTCATGTCGTTTCCTTTCCGGTTCGAATGATTTGTTGGGTATTCATTTCATTTCTTGATCTATCTGCCAGTTTCCGACTAATTTGGAAAACGAATGATTGTTGGGATGTCATCAAGGAATGTGATGAATGCGAAATCTTGATGTAACCACCCTGCGTTCTTTCGTGGCGGTGGCAGATATGGGCGGGGTGACACGGGCGGCGGGGCAGTTGAACCTGACGCAATCCGCGGTGTCGATGCAGATGAAGCGGCTGGAAGAGATGCTGGGCATCGGTCTGCTGGACCGTTCAAACCGGACCATCGCCCTGACCACCCCGGGCGAGCAGTTCTTGGGCTATGCGCGACGGATGGTGGCTCTGAACGACGAGGCCATGGCCAAGCTGACCCATCAAAGCCACGAGGGAGAGATCATGCTGGGGGTGCCCCATGATATCGTCTATCCGATCGTGCCGCGTGTGCTGCAAAGGTTCAGTGCCGAGTTTCCCCGGATGAAGGTCCATCTGGCCACGACCAACACCCGCGATCTGAAAGAGCGGTTCATGCAGGGCGAGTGCGAGGTGATCCTGACCACAGAGGAGGGGCTGGATGCGGGCGGCGAGACACTGCGCGAGCAGCCACTCAGCTGGGTCGGCGCGCCGGGGGGCAGCGCATGGCGGCAACGGCCGCTGCGGCTGGCCTTCGGTCGCAACTGCATTTTCCGCAACGGGGTGATTGCGGCGCTGGAACTGGCCGGTGTCGATTGGGACATGGCGGTGGACAGCGAATCCGACCGCACCATCGAGGCGACGGTCAGCGCGGATCTAGCGGTTCACGCGATGATCGAGGGGACGGAGCCGCCACACCTGGAACAGATCGACCATGGCGGGGCCTTGCCAGAGCTGGCGGTGCAAAAGATCAACATCTATGCCAAGGGCGGCAAGCGCAGCGGGGCGCTGGACCGGCTGGTGGAACTGCTGCGCAGCGGGTTCCAGCAGATGTAGGAAACGCCCCCCTCGGGCTGCTCCCACCCCCTTTGACCTTAGGTCGCGCGGCACTGCTGGCGCGGCCCACCCCGCAGCCCTCGGGGGGCGTTGTGGCACTGGCCTCAATGGGTTGCACCCGGACCCGGCGCGACAGCGGCGGGCCCGGCCCAACGCCGAATGACGGCCTGCAAGGCCGGTCTTGAGAAGGCGGGAGAGCGCCTTTGATGGCAGGGTCAGATAGTGATCACGACCTTGCCGGTGGATTTGCGGCTGCGCAGCAGCTCCAGCCCCTGCGCAACCTCGTCCAGTGGCAGAACATGGCTGACATGGGGTTTCAGGCGGCCTTCTTCATGCCATGTCAGCAGCGTCGCCAGGCTGTCCGTCACCGCCTTCGGATTGAATTTCAGGTAACCGCCCCAATAGATCCCCAGCACCGACAGGTTCTTGACCAGCAGATGGTTGGCGGGGATTTGCGGCACCTCGCCCGAGGCAAAGCCGATGGGCAGCAGCCGCGCTTCGGGTTTGCAGGCGCGGAAAGCGGCCTGCCACTGATCGCCGCCCACCGGGTCATAGACCACATCGGCCCCGCCAAGCGCCTTTACCTTGGCGCGGACATCCTCGGATGCCTCGATCAGATGATCGGCGCCGGCGCGGCGCGCTACCTCCAGCTTGTCGGTGCCGCGGGCGCAGGCGATCACCGTCGCGCCCATCAGTTTGCCGATTTCCACGGCGGTCAGCCCGACGCCGCCAGCGGCCCCCAGCACCAGCAGCGTCTCGCCCGGCTGCATTCTTGCGCGGTGGTCCAGCGCCAGGTGCGATGTGCCATAGGCGATCTGGAAGGCGGCGGCGTCCACCGCGCTCATGCCATCGGGCAGCGGCACGGCGCGGTCCGCGGCAAAGCACCCGTATTCCGCCAGCCCGCCCTGGCCGCCGAACACCGCCACGCGGGTGCCTACTGCGGGCCCGTCGGTGTCGGGCCCAAGCGCATCGACCACGCCCGCGACTTCCATGCCCAGTGTATAGGGCGGCTCTGGCGTGTCCTGGTATTTGCGTTCCAGCATCAGAAGGTCGGCAAAGTTCAGGCCGCAAGCTTCGACCCGCAGGCGCAGTTCGCCCTTGGCGGGAGATGGAACCGGAATATCGGTCAGCCGGGCCGGGCTTTCGAGGTTGGAAATATGGTAGGCGCGCATCTGTTCCCTCCGACAGGATCGTTCGCTTGGGAATATTCCGGCGGTTGGGGCCTGTCAAACCGCTGGACTGGCGTATTTTTTCGCGGCTTACGCGAGCTTACCTTGCGGCAACTGGTCAAAACCCGCTTAAATTGAGTTCCAAAAGAATAGGGTCACCTTATTCGGGACGAATATTCTTGAAAAATCAGAGTTTCATGGTGTATTAGCACACGGTGAACGGGAAGCGTCTGTCATTGTGTCGCTCGATGGGGGTGACTGCCGGCCTCATGGGCCGGTAGCTGTGGTTGGCGTTCAGAAAAGTTAAGGAGTCTTTTATGACGCACCCTGTAGACGTGCATGTGGGTAAACGCATTCGCCATCGCCGCTGGCTGGCGGGCATGACCCAGCAGCAGCTGGCCGAAAAGGTCGGGATCAAGTTCCAGCAGATCCAGAAGTATGAAACCGGCGCGAACCGCGTCAGCGCATCGCGCCTTTGGGATATTGCCGAGGCGCTGACAGTGCCGGTCAGCTTCTTCTTCGAGGGGCTGGACGCGGGGGCCGATGCCGCGGCAGGGGCCGAAGCTGCGCCCGCCGACCTGATGGGCGATAAAGAGGCGCTGGACCTGGTCCGCTCCTACTATGCGATCCCTGAAAATCAGCGCAAGCGTCTGTTCGAACTGGCCCGCGTCCTGTCCGACGTGGCTTGAGCCTTTGCGCGGCCTGCGCTACCCATGCCGGTGAATGGCGGGGGATAGCATGGCCGACACGATAGAACAGCTTTTGGATGTCGCCCACCAGCTTGCCGATGCGGCAAGGGGCGCCATCCTTCCCTATTTCCGTGACATGGGCCTTGAGGCCGACAACAAGATGGCCGACGGATTCGACCCCGTCACCGTGGCCGACCGCGCGGGCGAGCAGGCCATGCGCGATCTGTTGGCCCGTCTGCGCCCCGATGACGGTGTCGTGGGCGAGGAATTGGGTACCACCCAAGGTAGCAGCGGGTTGCAATGGGTGCTGGACCCGATCGACGGCACGCGCGGCTTTATTTCCGGCACGCCCACGTGGGGTGTGCTGATTGCCGTGGGGGGCGATGAGGGCCCGCTCGCCGGGATCATCGACCAGCCCTATATCGGCGAGCGGTTCTGGGGCGGGGCAGGGCATGCCTATGTCGATGGCCCGCGCGGCAAGCAGCAGATCCGCACGCGCGGCGACCGCCCCCTGTCAGAGGCGATCCTGTTCACCACCTTTCCCGAGGTCGGCACAAAGGCCGAAGGCGCCGCTTTTGACGCGGTATCAGGGCAGGCGAAACTGACCCGTTTCGGCATGGATTGTTATGCCTATGCCCTTCTGGCCGCAGGACAAATCGATCTGGTGATCGAGGCGGGCCTGTCCAACTATGACATCCAGGCGCCCATGGCCGTGATCGAAGCGGCGGGGGGCATCGTCACCGACTGGCAGGGCGGGCCGGCGCATGACGGCGGGCGGATCGTCGCTGCGGCCTCGCGCCAGCAACACCAAGAGGCGCTGGCGATACTGTCGCAGGCTTGATGCCACGGGCGCGCGGGCTTACACATAAGGTACCGCGCCTCTTTCGCCCCTTTCCGGCGCGGCCATATCCATCGAGGGGGCGTCTTGAACAAAGGTGCCCCGATGGCTGAAATCCTGATCCGAAATGCCGACCATATCTTGACCATGGACGACGGCCGCCGCGAATTGCACGGGGCGGATATCCTGATCCGCGACGGGGTGATCGTGGCCTTGGGGCAAGGGCTGACCACAACTGGCGAAGTGATCGACGGCGCGGGCTGCGTTGTCACGCCGGGCTTGGTGAACACGCATCACCACCTGTATCAGACCCTGACCCGCGCCGTGCCGGGCGGACAGGATGCGCTGCTGTTCGGCTGGTTGAAAACGCTGTATCCTATCTGGTCGCATTTCGGGCCGGATGAAATGTTCACCTCGGCCCAGATCGGGCTGGCGGAACTGGCGCTGTCGGGCTGCACATTATCGTCGGACCACCTGTACCTGTATCCAAATGGGGCGCGGTTGGAGGATACGATCCACGCCGCTGCCGAGTTGGGGATGCGGTTCCACCCGACGCGCGGCGCTATGAGCATTGGCGAATCCGCGGGTGGCTTGCCCCCCGACGGCCTGGTCGAGCGCGAGGAAGACATCCTGAACGATTGCATCCGCGTGATCGACGCCTTCCATGATCCGCGCGAGGGGGCGATGTGCCGCGTCGGTGTCGCGCCCTGCTCGCCTTTTTCGGTCAGCCGTGAATTGATGCGCGATGCGGCGCTGCTGGCGCGTGACAAGGGGGTGATGCTACACACCCATCTGGCCGAAAACGACGAGGATATCGCCTATTCCAAGGCGCAATTCGGCTGCCGCCCCGGCCAGTATGCCGAGGATCTGGGATGGACCGGTGCCGATGTCTGGCATGCCCATTGCGTCAAGCTGGACGGGCAAGAAATTGATCTGTTTGCGAAAACCGGAACCGGCGTCGCGCATTGCCCCTGTTCCAACTGCCGCCTTGGGTCGGGCATCGCGCCGGTGCGTGCCATGCGCGACGCGGGGGTGAATGTCGGGCTGGGTGTCGACGGATCGGCCAGCAATGATGCGGGCAATCTCGCGGCAGAGGCACGGCAAGCAATGCTGCTGCAACGGGTCGCGTGCGGTGCGGATGCGATGAGCGCCCGCGAGGCGCTTGAGATCGCAACCCTCGGCGGGGCCGATGTGCTGGGGCGGCCCGATTGCGGGCGGCTGGCGGCGGGAAAACGCGCCGACATCGCCATCTGGGACACCTCGGGGATCGAGGCGGCGGGGTCGTGGGACAAGGCGGCGCTGCTGCTGGCGGGGCCGATGAAGGTGCGTCACCTGCTGGTCGAAGGGCGGCAGATCGTGAAGGACGGCCATGTGACCAGCATAGACCTGCCAAAAGTGATCGAGCGGCAGAACACACTGGCCCGCGCCCTTGCCGCGCGGATATGATCGTCACATGATCCGTACGCTGACCCTGCTGCTGATTTTGATGACCCATGGCGCCATGGCAGACCCGGTTTCCGGCGCGGCGCAGGCGTTGAACGGGCTGCGCGCGCAAAACGGGTTGCCCCCCGTTGCCCTGTCGCCCCGCCTGCAAAAGGCCGCCGAAGCCCATGCAAGCGATATGGCGAAACGGGGCTATTTCTCGCACAGGGGGGCGAATGGCACAACCATCGGCACCCGCGTCAAACGCACCGGATACCGTTTCTGCTTTGTCGCTGAAAATATCGCCAAGGGCCAGAAAACTTTGGCCGAGGTGATGGAAAGTTGGGCCAACTCCGCCGGTCATCGCCGCAACATGCTGTCGGACCAGGCGCGGGACTTCGGGCTGGCCCGCGCGTCTGGCAATGTCTGGGTGATGGTGCTGGGGCGGGCGGGGTGCTGACCCGTTAGACGGCCTGCCGCCCAGCCACGTAAACCGCCGCGACCGCGCGATCATCGCCCATCATGATGGTGGGAAACAGCGCCTCCCACAGGTTAGTCGCGCGGTTTGCACGTTGTGCGATTGCGGGGGTGGATTGCAGGTCCAGCACGATAACGTCGCCCTCCATCCCCTTGGAAATATTGCCGATCTTGTCGCCCATCCGCAGGGCGCGGGCAGACCCTGCCGTTGCCAGCCAGATCAGTTGCGCCGGATGCAGCGCCGTGCCGCGCAGCTGTGCCACCTCGTAGGCGGCGGCCATGGTGCGCAGCATGGAAAAGCTGGACCCGCCGCCGGTATCCGTGGCCAGCCCGATGCGCTGCCCCTCGGCCATCAGCCCCGCCATGTCGAACAAGCCCGACCCGATGAACGTGTTGGAGGTCGGGCAGTGGATCAGCGCCGCGCCGACCTCTGCCAGCCTGTCACGCTCGCGCGGCTCTAGGTGGATCGCATGACCGTACAGCCCGTTTGACCCAAGCAGCCCATGCGCCTCGTATGTGTCCAGGTAATCGCGCGCGTTCGGATACAGCCCGCGCACCCATTCGATTTCGGGCTTTTGTTCGGACAGGTGGGTTTGCATCAGGCAATCGGGATGCTCGGCCCAAAGGCTGCCCAGTGCCTCCAGTTGGGCCTCGGTTGAGGTAGGGGAAAAGCGTGGCGTGATCGCACAGGTCGCACGCCCGCGCCCGTGCCATGTACCAATCAGCGCGCGGCTGTCGTCATAGGCCGATTGCGCCGTATCGCGCAGGCCATCTGGCGCGGTGTCCCTGTCCATGCAGGTCTTGCCCGCGACCACGCGCATGTTCCGCGCCTCGGCCGCTTGGAAAAACGCGGTGACGGATGCGGGGTGGATGGTGCAGTAGCTGGCCACGGTCGTGGTGCCACGCGACAGCACGGTATCAAGGTAAAGCCCCGCGATTTCAGCGGCATAGGCGGGGTCGTGAAAGCGCATTTCCTCAGGAAAGGTATAGGTGTTCAGCCAGTCGATCAGCTGCTTGCCCCAGCTGGCGATGATTCCGGTCTGGGGGTAATGCACATGGGCATCGACAAAGCCCGCCACGATCAGCTTGCCGCCGTGATCGACCACCCGCGCCTGCGGATGGGCCACGCGCATTTCCGCTGCCGTCCCGTGGTTGGCGATCTTGCCGCCGGACAACAGAACCGCGCCTGATTCCTCAATCTGTGCGGCTTCGATCCCTTGCGCAAAAGGGTCACCAGTGAACCGCAGCACGCGGCCAAGTAGAAGCGTTTGATCTGTCATGTCACCTGTCCTTCAATCGCAAGCTAGACCGCGAAAATCAGAAGGTAAATCCACCGCATCCCATTGTCCCTTTGCGCCGGATTCAGCTATGGTCCGGCCAAGCGCGCAAGCAGGAGACCGGCATGGCGGACGAACACGACATCACCGATGCCGAAACCTCTGAGACCCAGAGCGAAGAAGCGCATGAAGACCGCGCCTATCATCTGGAGCGCAAAACCGTTGCGGCGATTCTGTTTGCCGTGGATGCCGGTGACAGCGCCCAGCTGACAGAGCTGATGGAGCCGCTGCACCCGGCCGACATCGCTGACGTTCTGGAGCAAATCAACGCCTTTGACCGGCGTCGCCTGATCGAGCTTTATGGTCGCGAATTCGACGGGGATATCCTGTCAGAGGTGGACGAATCCATCCGCGAGGAAGTGATCGGCATCCTGAACCCCGATGTTCTGGCCGATGCTGTGCGCGAGCTGGACAGCGACGACGTGGTCGACCTGCTGGAGGATCTGGACGAGCCGCAGCAAGAGGCGATTCTGGACGCCTTGGAAGATGCCGATCGGGTCGCTGTCGAGCAGGCGATGACCTACCCGGAATATTCTGCCGGGCGTCTGATGCAGCGCGAAGTCGTGATGGCCCCCGAACATTGGACCGTGGGCGAAGCTATTGATTTTCTGCGAAATTCCGAAGATCTTCCGGATCAATTCTACCACGTGGTGCTGGTCGACCCGCTGATGCATCCGGTGGGCAATGTGACGCTTGGCAAGATCATGCGCTCGCATCGTGAAAAGCCGCTGATCGAGATTACCGAAGAAGAATTTCGCACCATCCCCGTTGATCAGGACGAGGGCGACGTGGCCTATGCGTTCAACCAGTATCACCTGATTTCGGCCCCTGTGGTCGATGCCGACGGGCGGTTGACCGGCATTATTACCATCGACGACGCCATGGCCGTGCTGGACGAGGAGCACGAGGAAGACATCCTGCGCCTTGCCGGTGTTGGTGAAAGCGGGTTGAACGACACCGTGCGTGAAACCACGCGCAGCCGTTTCCCATGGTTGGCGGTCAACCTTGTGACGGCGGTTCTGGCCTCATTGGTGATTGCGCAATTCGAAGGCGTGATCGGCCAGTTTGTCGCCTTGGCGGTGCTTATGCCGATCGTCGCTTCGATGGGGGGGAACGCGGGCACGCAGTCGCTGACCGTGGCGGTGCGGTCGATCGCGACCAAAGACCTTACCGGCGCGAACGTCTGGCGGGTGATCCGGCGCGAGGTGCTGGTGGGGCTCGTGAACGGGCTTATCTTTGCGGTGGTGATGGGGATTGTGGGGCTGGTGTGGTTCGATTCGTCCATGTTGGGGGCGGTGATCGCGACAGCTATGGTGATCAACCTTGTGGTGGCCGGTCTGGCGGGCACGGTGATTCCGGTGTTGCTGGACCGGGTGGGGGTCGATCCGGCGCTTGCTTCGGGCGCGTTCGTGACCACGGTGACCGATGTGATCGGGTTCTTCGCCTTTCTGGGCCTTGCCGCCATGGTGCTTATATGACGCTGGACGCGGCAAAGGCTGCGGCGCGAAAGGCGGCCTTTGCCCGACGCAAAGCCGCGCATGCGGCAGGTGGTGCGGGCCGTCCGGGGGTCTTGTCCAGCGTGTTGGCGGGCTATCGCGGCGTGCCTTTGGCCGGATATATGCCGATCCGCACCGAAATCTCGCCCCTTGCCGCGATGGAGGAAGCAGCCGCCCATGGGCCCGTCTGCGTTCCGGTGATCGAGGGCGCGGGGAGGCCGCTGCGCTTTGCCCGGTGGGAGCCGGGCTGCGCCATGGTGTCTGGGGCGTTCGGCGCGCAGGTGCCTGCCACACTGGATTGGATCGAACCGGAAATCCTGATCGTGCCGCTTGTGGCCTTTGACCGCCACGGCGGGCGCTTGGGCTATGGCGGCGGGTTTTATGACCGCACGTTGGAACAGCTGCGCGCCCGCCGCGCCACGCTGGCCATCGGGTTTGCCTATGCTGCGCAAGCGGCGCCAGCCCTGCCGCTGGAGCCGACCGACCAGCCGCTGGACATGATCGTGACCGAGGCCGGGGTGATCCGACTGGATTGACCCGCGCGCGGCGCATTTGGCCGCAGTGTTGGAAAAGGTATTTTCGGAACAGTGAAAGGCTGTTGCGTTGTTGCTTTGTCGCAAGGTTTCTCTTGCGATCTTCGCAGTTGCGGCCTAACCCCATGTCCCATGAAAATACTCTTTCTTGGCGATGTGATGGGGCGGGCAGGGCGTGACGCCGTGGCGACCCATCTGCCCCGGCTGCGCAGTGAATGGAAACTGGATTTCGTCGTGGTGAACGGCGAAAACTCCAGCAACGGAATGGGTTTGACGGGCGAACATGCCAAGCTGCTTTTGCAGGCCGGGGCCGATTGCGTGACCCTCGGGGATCATGCCTTCGATCAGCGCGACATGTTGCAATTCATTGAGAGCGAGCCGCGCATCGTCCGGCCCATCAACTTTGCCAAGACCGCGCCGGGGCGGGGGCATCGCGTGTTCGAGGACGCGCGCGGCCGCAAGGTTCTGGTCGCGCAGGTGCTTGGCAATGTCTTCATGAAGCGGGCGTTTGACGATCCATTTTCCGCCATAGACGGGGTGCTGCGGACCTTTCCGCTGGGCGGGGCGGTGCAGGCGGCCATCGTCGATATGCATTGCGAGGCGACGTCGGAAAAAATGGGTATGGGCCATTTTTGCGACGGGCGCGCCAGCCTTGTGGTCGGCACCCATACCCATGTGCCGACGGCCGATGCGCAGATCCTGCCGGCCGGCACCGCGTTTCAATCCGATGCGGGCATGTGCGGCGATTATGACAGCGTGATCGGCATGGAAAAGGCCGAACCGATGCGCCGTTTCGTGACCGGCATGGCCAAGGGGCGGTTCGTGCCTGCGGCGGGCGAGGCGACCCTGTCGGGCGTCTATATCGAGACGGACGACCGCACCGGTCGCGCCACCACGGTCAAGATGATCCGGCAGGGTGGGCGGCTGGAACAATCCGCGCCGTAACCCGGTCAAAGTCTTGAAATAATGCCGAAAGGCGGGGCTGCGCCCAACGGCGCACTTGCAGGGCGCGCGGGCTTGGTGGAAAGTGGCGCGAACCGGAACCGGCAAACAGGCATCCCATTGGTCCAGCTTCTCGATTTGTCCCAAACCACCCAGGCTGTTGCTACGCTTTTCGTCGTGGTCGGCATGTTTGTGCTGTTCGTGAAGGAATACTATCCGACAGAGGTGGTGGCAATCGGCGGTGCGGCCCTGATGCTGGCGCTTGGTCTGCTGCCTTACGACTCGGCGCTGATGGTGCTGTCCAACCCCGCGCCATGGACCATCGCGGCGATGTTCATCGTGATGGGGGCGCTTGTGCGCACCGGGGCGCTGGATGCCTTTACCTCGATCGCGGATCGCCACGCGCGCAAAAGCCCCAAGCTGGCGATTGCCCTTTTGCTGGCCTTTGTCATCTTTTCATCGGCCATCATGAACAACACGCCGGTGGTGGTGGTGATGCTGCCAGTGTTCGTACAACTGGCGCGAACGATGGATGTTCCGGCCTCTAAGCTGCTGATCCCACTAAGTTATGCGGCGATCATGGGGGGCACGCTGACCCTGATCGGCACCTCGACCAACCTGTTGGTGGACGGTGTGACGCGGGCCAGCGGTCTTGAAGGGTTCTCGATCTTCGAGGTGACGCCGCTTGCGCTGATCCTCGTCGCGTGGGGCATGCTTTACCTGCGGATCGTCGGGCCGATGCTGCTGCCGGAGCGTGACAGCATGGCGAACCTTCTGTCCGACAAAAGCCGGATGAAATTTTTCACCGAGGCGGTGATCCCCCCCGATAGCGACCTGATCGGGCGCGAGGTGACGGGCGTGCAGCTGTTCAAGCGCGAAGGCGTGCGCCTGATCGACGTTGTGCGCGGCGACCAGTCTTTGCGGCGCAACCTGGCCGGCGTCACGCTGGAGGTCGGCGACCGCGTCGTGCTGCGCACGCAGATGACCGAATTGCTGTCGCTTCAGCGCAACAAAAGCCTGAAGCGTGTGGACCAGGTGAGCGCGGTCGAAACCTCGACCGTTGAGGTGCTGATTACGCCGGGCTGTAAGATGGTGGGCCGCTCGCTTGGCTCGCTGCGTCTGCGGCGGCGGTTCGGGGTCTATCCGCTGGCCGTGCATCGCCGGAACCAGAACATCGGCCGCCAGCTGGAAGAGCTGGTCGTGCGCGTCGGCGATACCCTGCTGCTGGAGGGCGCGCCCGCCGACATTCAGCGTCTTGCACAGGAAATGGAACTGGTCGACGTATCGCACCTCTCGGCCCGAGCGTTTCGCCGTGGCCATGCGCCCGTGGCGATTGTGGCCCTGTTGGGCGTGGTCGTGCTGGCCGGGCTTGGCATCGCGCCTATTCTGCCGCTTGCGGTGATCGCCACGGCGGTGGTTCTGCTGACCCGCTGCATCGACGCGGACGAGGCGTTTTCCTTTATCGAGGGCCGCCTGCTGGCGCTGATCTTTGCCATGCTTGCCATCGGTGCGGCACTGGAACACACGGGCGCGGTGGCGTTGATCGTGAAAGGCGTCGCGCCGCTGTTCGCCGACCTGCCACCGGCGTTGATCATCTGGTCGATCTACATCCTGACCAGCGTGCTGACGGAAATGGTGTCGAACAACGCCGTTGCCGTGGTGGTGACACCGATCACCATCGGGCTGGCTGGGGCCATGGGCGTGGACCCGCGCCCGCTGGTGGTGGCAGTCATGGTCGCCGCCTCGTGCAGCTTTGCCACGCCGATCGGCTATCAGACCAACATGCTGGTCTATGGTCCCGGCGGTTATAAGTTCACCGACTTCCTGCGGGTGGGGGTGCCATTGAACCTGTCGATGGGGCTTTTGTCCGCCGCCATCATCCCGTTCATCTGGCCGTTCTAGGACTATTCAGGCCGGTTTGGGCTGGGGCGACAACACACCGCCGTCCTGCCCGACATGCATCCAAGAGGGCAGCGGGAAGGACGGGTTGAACAGCTGCGTCTGGCCGAAACCAAAGGCGCTGTCCTGACAGCACAGGCGGTCGCGCATCAGAGGCCAGACCTGGCTGGCCAGGAATTTCTGATCCGCCGTGCGGTCATTCGTCGTGGCGGCGTGATCCTTGACATAGGCCAGAATGCGTTTGCCCATCTGGCCGATATTTCCGCGATGCGCGCCCCAAAGTCCGGCCAGGATCAGCTCGCAATGGCTGGGGTAGTCGCGCATGACATGAAATGGTTTGTCGCTGTCCAGCCAGCCCTGCACGGCGACCCGTTCGCGGATGTTCAGCACCGCGTCGGCGTCGCGGACAAGGTAGATCAGAACCTCGGGGTCGTCCTCGACCAGGAAGCGCCAGAACAGGCCATAGCGGGCAGCAGGCAGGTTATCGACCTGCCGCAGCTGCGCACCATTGGCCACCAGCGCCTTGCGAACCGGATCAGCCACAGAGGCGTCGATATAGAACCGCGCGGTCCAACCGGGGTAAAGGTGCCGCGCGACCACGGCATTGCGGATCGCCCCGTCAAGGTAACGTTTGTTCGTCCCCCACAAAGAGAACGAGATGATGTTCCGGCTGGGCTGTTCGGGGTCGAACACATGGGTGGCAGGTGCAAAGCGGCGCGACATCTGCGGTACCGCCGCGTCCTTTAGTTTCAGGGCTTTACGCCCTGACGCATGGGCCTGTTCCATCTGGCCCGCGCGGGCGTGCAATTCGGCCAGCAGGGAATGGCGCCGCGTCATCGACATGCGGGTCGATTGCGACAGAAGGGCAATCGCATCCTCCCAGGTGCCGCCACGCATCATGCAGGACACGAGGTTTTCCTCGGTCTCGGCATCGGGGCGGATCACATGGGCGCGCTTGCCATGCTTGACCGCGGCGGCATAATCCCCGCGGTTGAAGGCATCGGCGCACAAAAGGCGCGGGGCGGTCGCATGCGTGGCAGGGGCCCGCGACAAGGCCTCGGCCTCGGCTGCGGTCAGGGTCACATGGCCCCGCGCCAGAATATCGGCAATCAAATCGTCCAGCACGGCCACGGTCATTACCTTCACTACTCACCCACGTGCCGCAACCTAGCGCCAAGCGAAAGGGGGCGCAATTGCGCGCTGCACTTGCGGCCACCCATTGCGCTGACATATAGAAGCGCGGAACCAAACTTCAGTATACGAGCAAACGGAGGCTCCATGGCCGGCCACTCAAAATGGGCAAACATCCAGCACCGGAAGGGGCGTCAGGACAAGATCCGCGCCAAGCTGTTCTCGAAACTCTCGAAAGAGATCACCGTCGCCGCGAAAATGGGCGACCCTGATCCCGAGAAGAACCCGCGCCTGCGGCTGGCCGTAAAAGAGGCAAAGTCCTCTTCGGTGCCCAAGGACGTGATCGAACGCGCGATCAAGAAATCCATGGCGGGCGAGGGCGAGGATTACGAAGAAATCCGCTATGAGGGTTATGGCCCGAACGGTGTGGCCGTGATCGTCGAGGCGATGACCGATAACCGCAACCGCACCGCGTCCAGCGTGCGGTCCACATTTACCAAGAATGGCGGCAACCTTGGCGAAACCGGGTCTGTCGGGTTCATGTTCGAACGCAAGGGCGAGGTGGTCTATCCTGCTTCTGTGGGCGATGCGGACACCGTCTTCGAAGCTGCGATCGAAGCCGGGGCGGAGGATGTCGAAAGCTCGGAAGATGGCCACACCATCTGGTGCGCCGACACCGATCTGAACGACGTGTCCAACGCATTGGAAGCGGCGCTTGGCGAAAGCGAATCCGCCAAGCTGATCTGGAAGCCCACCACCACGACAGAGATGGACCTTGAGGGCATGGAGAAGCTGATGAAGCTGATCGACGCCTTGGAAGATGACGATGACGTGCAGCGCGTCACCGCCAACTTCGAAGCCAGTGACGAGGTGATGGAGCAGCTTTAATCCGCCCCGATCCAGTTAAAGGGCGTCTTCGGGTGCCCTTTTTTGTTGTCTGCCAACGGGTTGCTGGCGCCCGTTAAGGTTTCTGAAGGTTTGGTTGGTATTGTGTAAACTTGCGGGGTTTGGTTTGATTGTTGAAAAGTTAATTTAATCCGGCATGTATGGTGCGATGTTAATGTTTTAAATCAACCTTCTGCTTGTTGGTTTCGGTCAATTTTGGCAAGAATGGCTGTTCCTGTAGTTGTGAAAATGAGTCTCTTAAATCGCAAATATCTACGATATTTGGCTGTCAGATTCCAGAATCCCGATATTGCTATGGGCTGCACTCCCTAGGCCCGCTCTGCCCGACAAACCGGGCAGAGGGCGCGATTTTCTATCGAGCAGAAGCATCTTGGGGATCAGCTCAGTTTCTCGGAAAAGAACTGCATCATCGCCTGCCAACTGTGCCCGTCCGCGGCCTTGTTGTAATCGGCCCCGGTGGAATTCGCCGCCGGTGCGGTAAAGGCGTGGCTGGTGTGGCCAAAGGCCAGCATCTGCCAGTCGGGGCAATGGGTGGTCAGTTCCGCCGCCAGGCCCACGGTGGCGTCGGGCGGGCAAAGCGGGTCGTCCCAGCCATGACAGATCAGCATGTCGGCGCGCATCGCCACGCTGCCCGTGCGTGGCGGATCATAGACGCCGTGCATGGTAACGCCGGCGCGAAAACCGGCCCCGCGGCGCGCGAGGTCCAGCACCGCCTTGCCACCAAAACAATAGCCCGGGGCACCGATCCGCCCCTTGGCGACGCAGGGCAGGGCCGCCATGGCATCCAGTGCCGCCCGCATCCGCGCGGCCAGCGTGGCGCGGTCGGCTTGCAGCCCGGCCATTTGCGCCATCGCCGCCTCTCGGCTTGCGGCCAGATAGCTGCGGCCGTAGTAATCGACGCCCAAGGCCACGTATCCGGCGGCTGCCAGGTCGTCGCAAACCTTTCTTTCCTTATCCGACAGGCCGGAAAAGACGGGGACGACCAGAATGCCGACGGCGGGCGCGTCCGATGCGGGCCTGGCAAGATAACCGTGGCACGCCGTGCCGTTAGCGTCATAGATATGGTCGTTGATTTTGGCCCCCTGCATTGGTTTCGCTGTGAAACTGGCAGCGAAAACAGGAGAAGAAAAGCATGTCCTCCGCCTTTGCCGGGTTTTCCCTAGGTCTTTCGCTGATCCTTGCCATCGGCGCGCAGAATGCCTTTGTGCTGCGGCAGGGTTTGCGGCGCGAGCATGTGTTTGCGGTCGTGTTGACCTGTGCGCTGTCCGACGCGCTGCTGATCGCCGCCGGTGTGGCGGGATTCGGGGTGATGGTGGAACTGGTCCCGTGGCTGGAGCCGGTGATGCGCTACGGTGGCGCGGCCTTCCTTATCTTTTATGGCGCGCGGGCCTTTCGCGCCGCTTGGCGCGGCGGAGAGGTGCTGGACACCAATATGGCTGTCCGTGCGGGCAGCCTGCGCAAGGCGCTGTTGACCTGCCTGCTGCTGACATGGGCCAACCCTCATGTCTACCTTGATACGGTGGTGCTGCTTGGCTCTATCTCGGCCCAGCACGAGGATCGGTTGGGGTTTGCCTTGGGTGCCATGACGGCCAGTTTCGTCTTCTTCTTCTCGCTTGGATACGGCGCGCGGCTGCTGGCACCGCTGTTCGCGCGACCGGTGGCTTGGCGGGTGCTGGACGGGCTGGTGGGGCTGGTGATGTGGGCCATCGCGGCCAAGCTGCTGCTGGAGCATTAGGTAGCTTTTCCTTGCGGCGGCGGGCCTCTCTGCTATCCATCCACCATGCAGAATTTAAGCCCGCAGTCCGTTAAGGGCGTTCTTTGGATGGTCGTCACCGGGGTGCTGTTTGTCGGCGTGACCGGCCTTGTGCGCTATACCGGTCCCGTTGTGCCCGCGGCCGAAGCGGCCTTTTTGCGCTATGCCATTGGTTTGGTGTTCCTTTTACCGATGCTGCGGCCCTTGTTGCGGATGCGTCTGGATGCGCGCCAGATCAGGATTTTCGCCATGCGCGGGGCGTTTCACACGATCGGCGTGTCGCTGTGGTTTTACGCGATGGTGCATATCTCGATCCAGGATGTGACGGCAATGAACTATCTGTCGCCCATCTATGTGACGCTGGCGGCGGCGGTGTTCCTGAAAGAGCGGTTGGCCCTGCGCCGGATCATCGCCATTGGCGTGGCGCTGATGGGAGTGATGATCGTGCTGCGCCCCGGCCTGCGTGCAATCGAACCGGGTCATTATGCAATGCTGGTGGCGACGCTGGCCTTTGGCGCGTCTTATTTGCTGGGCAAGATCGCATCGGGGATTGCGCCGCCCGCGGTGGTGGTGGCGATGCTGTCGGTGACGGTGGCGATCGGGCTGGCGCCCCTGGCGGCGCTTGACTGGGTGACGCCCAGCTGGACCGCTTTGGGCCTGCTGGCCCTGACCGCGTTGCTGGCCACACTGGGCCATTACACGATGACGCTGGCCTTTGCCGCGGCGCCTTTGACCGCGACGCAGCCGGTCACGTTCCTGCAGCTGATCTGGGCCACGGTGCTTGGCGTGACCGTCTTTGACGAGGCATTCGATTTCTGGGTGATGGTCGGCGGATCGCTGATCCTGGGGGCGGTGGTGTTCATCACCTGGCGCGAGGCGGTGCTGAACCAGCGCGTGACCCCTGCGGCGGGCGCGACGAAATTCTAAGCCCCGGGGGCGGGCCACCCGCATGGGCGGCCCACCTGTGGTTCAGCCGCGCGGGTCCAGAAGGCGCGTCAGCAAGATTTGCGGAGTGATCTGGCCCACGACCGCATCGCCGCGCGTCACCGCCAGCGGGGAGGCGGCTGTTTTCGCCGCCTTCATCACGACGCGGATGGGCGTGGTGCTGGCGATGGCCTCGCCGGTCTCGCCGGATACATCTTCCATCACATCGGCGGCCGTCAGAACGCCAAGCGGGTTCATATGGGACACGAATTCGGATACGTAATCATTCGCGGGCTTGGTGAAAATCTCTTGCGGGGTGCCGCATTGAACGATGCGCCCGCCCTCCATGATGGCGATGCGGTTGCCGATCTTGAACGCCTCGTCCAGGTCATGAGACACGAAGATGATCGTGCGTTTCAGGCGGCTTTGCAGGTCCAGCAATTCGTCTTGCAAATGGGTGCGGATCAGCGGGTCGAGGGCCGAGAATGGCTCGTCCATCAGCAGGATCGGGGCCTCGGTTGCAAAGGCGCGGGCAAGGCCCACACGCTGCTGCATCCCGCCGGACAAATCGCCCACCTTGCGGTCAGCCCAATCGGCCAGCCCGACCAGTTCAAGCTGGGCTTCGACGCGGGCGTTGCGCTGTTTGGGGTCGATCCCTGCCAGTTCCAGCCCCAAGCCGACATTTTCGCGCACGCTGCGCCAGGGCAGCAGGCCGAACTGCTGGAACACCATGGCCACGTTGTGCTGGCGGATCTGGCGCAGGGTCTTGGGGTCGGCGTTGGTGACATCCTTCATGCCTTGATCGGTGGCGACCTCGACATGGCCGCGCACCACGGGATTCAGCCCGTTCACGGCGCGCAACAGCGTGGATTTGCCAGACCCCGAAAGCCCCATCAGGACGAGGATCTCGCCCTCTTCCACGGTCAGCGAACAGTTGTGGACCCCCAGCACCTGACCCGTGTCGCGCTGGATTTCCGCGCGGTCCTGCCCGGCATCCATCAGCGGTAGGGCCTGGTCAGGGTAATCGCCGAAGACGATGGAAACATTGTCGAAAATTACAGCGCTCATTTGCGTTCCATCCTTAGCACACGGTCCAGAATGATGGCGACCACCACGATGATGAAGCCCGATTCAAAGCCGAGGGCCGTGTTCACCTGGCCAAGCGCGCGCATCACTGGCACGCCCAGCCCGTTCGCGCCCACAAGCGCGGCGACCACGACCATCGACAGCGACAACATGATCGTCTGGTTCAGCCCGGCCATGATCTGCGGCAGGGCATAGGGCAGTTCGACCTTCCAAAGGGTCTGGCGCGGGGTTGCGCCGAAAGCACGGACTGCCTCCAAAAGTGCCTGCGGGGTCGAGGAAATGCCAAGTTGGGTCAGGCGGATCGGCGCGGGCAGCACGAAGATCACCGTGGCCAGCAGGCCCGGCACCATGCCGATGCCGAAAAACACGATCGCGGGAATAAGATAGACGAAGGGCGGCAGGGTTTGCATCAGGTCCAGAACGGGGCGCAAGAACGCGTTGAACCTAGGCCGGTGCGCGGCGGCGATGCCGATCGGCACACCCAGCCCCATGCAGACCACGCAAGACGACAGCACCAGCGTCAGGCTTTCGGTGGTTTCTTCCCAATAGCCCTGGTTGATGATGAAAAGCAGGCCCAGAAACACGAATAGCGATGTCTTCCAACTGCGCTGCGTTGCATAGGCAATGGCGGTGAACAGCACCACCATGACCAGCGGGTGCGGGGTCTGCAGCACCCAAAGAATGCCGTCGATCATATGTTCAAGCCCGGTCGAGACCGCGTCGAACACGTCTTCGAAATTATCCTTGAGGAAGTCGAAGATTTTCTTGGCGGTCTTGCCCACCGGGATCTTCTCGTCTTCCAGCCAGTCCATGACTGAAGCCATTGCGTTTCCTTGCTTTTCCCTGTCCGTGCGCGCCTTTGTCAGGCGTCTGAAATGTTGCGCCCCCCGCGATTGGCGGGGGGCGCCTTATCCGGCCGTTTTACAGGCCCAGTGCGGATCTCACCGCTGCCAGACCGTCGCCGCCATCCTTGGTGGTGACGCCGTCCAGCCAGCCGGCCCATGCGTCGGGGTTGGCTTTCAGCCATGCCTCGGTCGCGTCATCGGCATCTTCGCCATCGTCCAGGATCTGGCCCATGATCTGGTTTTCCATGGGAAGCGAGAAGCGCAGGTTCGCCAGCAGCTTGCCCACGTTGGGGCATTCCGCGGAATAGCCCATGCGGGTCACGGTGTTCACCACGCCTTCACTGCCAAAGAAATCCTCGCCGCCGGGCAGGTATTTCAGTTCGAAATTGGCGTTCATGGGGTGCGGTTCCCAACCGAGGAAGACAACGTCTTCGCCCTTGCCATAGGCGCGATCGACCTGCGCCAGCATGCCTTGTTCGGAGGATTCGACAACTTCGAACCCTTCCAGGCCGTGCTTGTTTTCCTCGATCAGGGACACAAGGTAGCCGTTGCCCTCGTTGCCCGGCTCGATCCCGTAAATCTTACCATCAAGGCTGTCCTTGAACTTGGCGATATCCGCATAGGATTTCAGGCCCTTTTCATAGGTATAGGCGGGCACGGCGAGGGTGTACTTGGTGCCTTCCAGGTTCACGGCCACGGATTCGATCTCGCCCGATTCCAGGTAGGGGGTGATCGCCGCAGTCTGTGCGGGCATCCAGTTGCCAAGGAAGGCGTCCACGTCGTCGCTTTCCAGCGAGGCGAAGGTGACGGGAACAGACAGCACCTTGAGGTCCACGTCATAGCCCAGTGCCTCAAGCACATGCTTGGTGGCAGAGGTGGTCGTGGTGATGTCGGTCCAGCCCACATCCGACATCGTGACCTTGCCGCAATCGGCAAAGGCGGGGGCCGCCGCCATGATGGCAATGGCCGACAGAGTGGATTTCAAACGCATAGGTAACTCCCTGTTATGTGTGAGTGCTTCGTTTCTTGATTGACGAGTCAATAAAAACCGAATTAGCTGGTCCCGGCAAGCAATAGTTGGAAGATTCATGCCAAGAGTCGGAGCAGAGCCTATACGCCGGGCAGCGCTAGTAAAAGCCACCATCGCCGAGATCGGCGAGGCAGGAACGCTGGATGTCACCGTCAGCCGCATCGCCAAGCGGGCCGGTATGTCATCGGCCCTGGCGCATCATTACTTTGGCGGAAAGGAAGATATCTTTCTGGCCGCGATGCGCCACGTCTTGACGGTTTACGGCGCCGAAGTGCGCGGCGCATTGGCCATGGCCGACGGGTCGCGCGCGCGGGTCGAAGCCATTGTGCGGGCCTCGTTCTCGGACACCAGTTTCCGACGAGAGGTGATCGCGGCATGGCTGAATTTCTACGTCTTGGCGCAATCCAGCGCGGCGGCGCGGCGGCTTTTGGTGATCTACCAACGGCGTTTGCAGGCGAATCTGTGCCACGGGCTGCGGCCCCTGGTGGGTGATCGCGCCTGTATCGTGGCGAATAACATCGCCGCCCTGATCGACGGTGGCTACCTGCGCCAGTCACTGGGGCAGGGTGCGGCGGACGGACAGACGGCAGTCGATCATGTGCTGGGATATCTGGCACTGGAACTTGAAAGGGCGACGGCATGAAAAAGCCGAATATTCTGATTTTCATGGTGGACCAGTTGAACGGCACGCTGTTTCCCGACGGGCCGGTGGACTGGTTGCATGTGCCCAATATCCGGGCATTGGCGGAACGGTCCACGCGGTTCCGCAATGCCTACACGGCCTCGCCGCTTTGCGCGCCGGGGCGGGCGGCCTTCATGTCGGGGCAGTTGCCGTCGGCCACGGGGGTCTATGACAACGCGGCCGAATTCGCTTCGTCGATCCCCACCTATGCGCACCAGCTGCGCCGTGCGGGCTATCACACCTGCCTGTCGGGCAAGATGCATTTCGTCGGTCCCGATCAGTTGCACGGGTTCGAGGAACGCCTGACCACCGACATCTACCCGCCCGACTTCGGCTGGACGCCCGATTACCGCAAGCCGGGCGAGCGGATCGAATGGTGGTATCACAACATGGGTTCCGTCACCGGGTCGGGCGTGGCCGAGATTTCCAACCAGATGGAATATGACGATGAGGTTGCCTATCACGCCACCCGCAAGGTCTATGATCTGGGGCGACGCAAGGATGGCCGCCCGTGGTGCCTGACAGTCAGCTTTACCCACCCACATGACCCTTATGTGGCGCGCAAGAAATACTGGGATTTGTATAACGATTGCCAGCACTTGGAGCCTGAAGTTCCGGCGATCCCTTATGAAGCGCAAGATGCCCATTCCAAGCGGATATTCGACGCGAACGACTGGCGCAGTTTTGATATTTCTCGCGAGGATATTCGCCGCTCGCGGCAGGCCTATTTCGCCAATATCTCATACCTCGATGATAAAATCGGCGAGGTGATGGAGGCGCTGCGCGGCACGCGGCAGGAAGAGGATACGATCATCCTGTTCGTGTCCGATCACGGCGACATGCTGGGCGCGCGGGGCCTGTGGTTCAAGATGAGCTTTTACGAAGGATCGGCGCGGGTGCCGGTGATGATTTCCGCCCCGCAGATGCAGCCCGGAGTGGTGACGGACCCGGTGTCGAATATCGACATCTGCCCGACGCTTTGCGATCTGGCCGACGTCAGCATGGAGGAGGTCGCCCCCTGGACCACAGGCGAGTCGCTGGTGCCGCTGGGGCAGGGGGGCAAGCGGACCAGTTCCGTGGTCATGGAATACGCGGCCGAAGCCTCGTATGCGCCGATGGTCAGCCTGCGGCAGGGCAAGTGGAAGTTCAACCGCTGCGCCCTGGACCCCGACCAGCTGTTCAACCTGGAGGCTGACCCGAATGAGATGACAAATCTGGCGGATGATCCCGTCCATGCCGATGTGCTGGCCGAATTTGACGCCGAGGCGAAATCCCGCTGGGATCTGGCCCGTTTCGATGCCGATGTGCGCCAAAGCCAGGCCCGCCGCTGGGTGGTCTACGAGGCGCTGCGCAACGGGTCCTATTTCCCGTGGGATTACCAGCCTCTGCAAAAGGCATCGGAGCGTTACATGCGCAACCACATGGACCTGAACGTGGTCGAGGAAAACGCCCGCTATCCACGCGGGGAATAAGCCCTTCGGGCCGCCCCTTGTCGGGCGCGCCACCCACCCACCCCGCGCCCGACAAGGGGCGAGACCAAGCTTTCTTTGTTCTGCAAATACTCTCGCCGGAGGCGAAAATGACCGACTATCCGACCCAACCCACCGCCAGCCATTTCGTGAATGGTGCCTATCTTGAAGACACCACTGGTGATGTGATTGACGTGATCTACCCCGCCACGGGCGCGGTGATCGGGCGCGTCCACGCCGCCACTCCCGCGGTGATCGAGGCGGCCATCACCTCGGGCCGCGCGGCGCAGGTGGAATGGGCCAAGCTGTCGAGGCGTGAGCAGGGCCGCATCTTGCTACGCGCCGCCGAAATGATCCGTGCGCGCAACCGCGAATTGTCGGTTCTGGAAACCCATGACACGGGCAAGCCCTTGCAGGAAACGCTGGTGGCCGATGCGACCAGTGGCGCGGATGCGCTGGAATATTTCGGCGGTCTGGCGGGCAGCCTGACGGGCGAGCATATTCAACTGGGCGAGGATTGGGCCTATACGCGACGCGAGGCTTTGGGCCTGTGCGTCGGGATCGGCGCGTGGAATTACCCCACCCAGATTGCCTGCTGGAAGGGCGCGCCTGCACTCGCTTGCGGCAATGCGATGGTTTTCAAACCTTCTGAGACCACGCCACTGTCGGCGCTGAAAGTGGCAGAAATCCTGCACGAGGCGGGCCTGCCGGCGGGCCTGTTCAACGTGGTGCAGGGCGCGGGGGCGGTGGGCGGTGCCCTGGTGAATGATCCACGCGTGGACAAGGTGTCGCTTACCGGGTCGGTGCCGACGGGGCAGAAGGTTTATGCGCAGGCGGCGGCCGGATTGCGCCATGTGACGATGGAACTGGGCGGCAAATCCCCCATGGTCGTGTTCGAGGATGCCGACATCGACGATGCCGTGGGCGGTGCGATCCTTGGGAACTTCTATTCGTCGGGTCAGATTTGCAGCAATGGAACGCGGGTTTTCGTGCATAAATCCATCCGCGAGGCGTTCCTGACCCGGCTGGCCGAACGGCTGGAAGGCGCGGTGATGGGCGATCCGTTGGACGAGGCGGTGAATTTCGGCCCCATGGTCAGCGAAGGCCAGATCGCCATTGTCGAGCGCTATGTGGCCAAGGGGATCGAGGAGGGCGCGCGGCTGGTGTGCGGCGGTAAGCGTTTGGACAAAGAGGGGTACTGGATGCCCGCCACGGTGTTTGCCGATGTGACCGACGATATGACCATCGCCCGCGAGGAGATTTTCGGCCCCGTCATGTGCGTGCTGGATTTCGAAGACGAGGTCGAGGTTCTGGCCCGCGCCAATGACACTGAATACGGGCTGGCGGCGGGGGTGTTCACCCGTGATCTGGCCCGCGCACACCGCATGGTGGCGGGATTCGAGGCGGGGACTTGTTTCATCAACTCCTACAACGATGCGCCGGTCGAGATGCCGTTCGGGGGGGTGAAAATGTCAGGCGTGGGGCGTGAAAACTCCAAGGCTGCGATCGAGCATTATAGCCAGGTGAAAAGCGTTTACGTGCGCATGGGCAAGGTCGATGCGCCGTTTTGAATGTTTGGCGGGCGCCGCCTTGGCGGAACGCCCACCCTCCCACCCCGTTCCGCCAAGGCGGCTTTGGCGCAGGCGGGGCGTTTGTGATGCGGCGGGGCCGTGAAAAGGATTAAGTGATGGACGCGGAATTTGTGATTGTCGGCGCGGGCTCTGCGGGCTGCGCGATTGCCTATCGTTTGGCCAAGGCGGGCCGCAAGGTGGTGGTGATAGAGGAGGGCGGCAGCGACGCCGGTCCGTTCATCCAGATGCCCGCCGCGCTGAGTTATCCCATGAATATGGGGGTCTACGATTGGGGGTTCCAATCAGAGCCGGAGCCAAACCTGGGCGGCCGCCGTCTGGCCACGCCGCGCGGCAAGGTTCTGGGCGGATCGTCCAGCATCAACGGGATGGTCTATGTGCGCGGCCATGCCCGCGATTTTGACCATTGGGCCGAGGCGGGCGCACATGGTTGGGCCTATGCCGATGTGCTGCCCTATTACAAGCGGATGGAGCATTGGCACGGTGGCTTGTCAAATTATCGCGGCAATTCTGGCCCCTTGCATGTGACGCGAGGGCCGCGTCGCAACCCGTTGTTCCATGCCTTTGTCGAGGCGGGGAAACAGGCCGGATACGAGCTGACCGATGACTATAACGGCGAAAAGCAGGAAGGGTTCTGCCCGATGGAGCAGACCGTCTGGCGCGGGCGTCGCTGGTCGGCGGCCAATGCCTATCTGCGTCCCGCGATCAAGACCGGAAATTGCCGCGTGATCCGCGGTTTTGCTCGCCGCGTGGTGATGAAAGGCCGTCGCGCCGTGGGGGTGGAAATCATCCGCAAGGGCCAGGCGCGGGTGATACGTGCCGCAGCAGAGGTGGTTCTGGCCGCGTCCTCGATCAACTCGCCCAAGCTGCTGATGCTGTCGGGGATCGGTCCTGCCGCGCATCTGGCCGAACATGGCATTGACGTGGTGGCGGATCGCAAGGGCGTGGGGCAGAACCTTCAGGACCATCTGGAGCTGTATATCCAGATGGCGGCCAGTAAGCCCATAACCCTTTATAAACACTGGAATATTGTCAGCAAGGCAGTGATCGGGGCGCAATGGCTGTTCACTGGCAAGGGTCTTGGCGCTTCGAACCAGTTTGAAAGCGCGGCTTTCATCCGGTCGTCCAAGGGCGTGGATTACCCCGACATCCAGTATCATTTCCTGCCGATTGCCATGCGCTATGATGGCAAGGCCGCAGCCGAGGGGCACGGGTTCCAGGCCCATGTGGGACCGATGCGGTCGGCGTCGCGGGGGGCGGTCACGCTGGCTTCGGCCGACCCTGCGGATGCGCCGAAGATTTTCTTCAACTACATGAGCGAGGAGTGCGACTGGATCAATTTCCGCAAATGTATTCGCCTCACCCGCGAGATTTTTGGGGAAGAAGCGTTCAAGCCTTACGTCAAGCACGAGATTCAGCCGGGTGCCGCCGTGCAAAGCGACGCCGAGTTGGATGACTTCATCCGCGAACATGCGGAAAGCGCCTATCATCCCTGCGGCACCTGCAAGATGGGCGCGGCGGACGATCCGATGGCGGTGGTTGACCCCGAGGCCCGCGTGATCGGGATCGAGGGGCTGCGGGTGGCCGACAGCTCGATCTTTCCGCGCATCACCAATGGCAACCTGAACGCCCCGTCGATCATGGTGGGCGAGAAGGTCAGCGACCTGTTGCTGGGGCTTGCACCCTTGCCGCCAGAGAACCTGCAACCTTGGATGCATCCTGATTGGCAGACCGAACAGCGGTAAAAACAACGCCAAAATCTTAATGATCGGTTAAGCAATCGTTAACAAAAGGTCTTGTCTCGCCATGGCTTCCCAACGATATCGGGGGAATGTTAAGGATTTGGTCTGTTTTCGTTCTGCTGCTTGCTGCCGCGCCCGCCTTGGCGGGGCCGCAGGGGCGAATTCATGTGATTGATGGCGATACATTCGATGTGGGTGGAACGCGCGTGCGCCTGCACGGGGTCGACGCGCCGGAAAGCAAACAGACCTGCCAGACCGAGCAGGGTGTGGCATGGGGCTGCGGGCAATGGGTCAACGCGCAGGTGCGCGGCCTTTTCGAGGGCAAGCGCGCCCGCTGCACCGCCGTGGACACCGACCGTTACGGCCGCGTGGTGGCCAAATGCGCGGTGAATGGCGTGGATATGGGCGAGGAGATCGTGGCCAGCGGGCTGGCCTTTGCCTATCGCAAATATTCGTGGGATTATGACCTGACCGAAAAACAGGCCGCCGTGGCCGATCGCGGGTTGCATGCCAGCCGGGTGCAGACACCGGCGCAGTATCGCAAGACCCGCACCAAGGGTGCGCATTCCGCCGGGCGAATGCCGGATCAAGGGCAATATCTCGAAATCGGGCCAAATCTATCACATGCCGGGGCAAGAGCATTACGAGCGCACCGGTATCAGCGAACGCAAAGGCGAGCGGTGGTTCTGCACCGAGGCCGAGGCCGTGCAGGCCGGATGGCGGCGCGCGCGGCGCTGATTTGTGCGCCTTTGCGCAGGGGGGGGGGCGGATCGGGCCGTGGTGCATCGCGTTGCGGATGTTAGTGTCCGATACATGGACGAGCTTTCGATAGACACCCGCCAAGGATTGCCCGAACACCTGTGTGTACTGGCCGACCTATACCCGCGCGAGACATGGCGTGGGCACCCCAATTTCAACCAGCTGACCGCGTTCTGGCTGGAACGCCACCTGATGTTCAGGCAGGTTCTGGCCAAGATCACCGAAGCGTCGCAGACCTATCTGGACGACCCGCAGCAGCCGCGCTTCGCGCCGGAACTGTCGCGCTACACCGGGTTCATGCTGAACGAATTGCACGGGCACCATTCGATCGAGGATGCACATTATTTCCCGCGTTTCCAGACGTTTGACAAGCGGTTGGTGCGGGCGTTCGACATGCTGGACATGGATCACCACGCGCTTGACAGGCATATGCACGGGCTGACCGAGGCGACCAATGCGGTGCTGGCATCCCTGTCGCGCGGGCAAAGGGCCAAGGACGAGGTGGGGGCGCTTTTGCAGGTGCAAGAGGGGTTCCATCGTTTCCTGGATCGGCATCTGAGCGACGAGGAAGAGGTGATCGTGCCAGTGATCCTGGAATATGGCGCGGAATTGGAGTGAGTTGATCCGTGTCAAAGCCGCGAAGGCCGCTGATTTCTAGAGTGGGTCGAACCATTCAAAAGGAGACACGCGAATGTCGAACACACCCCATGAGCTGCACGAAGAATTTCCCGAACTGGCCGAGCGTATCACCGCGCTGAAAACCTCGGATGCGCATTTCGCCAAGCTGGCGGAAGAGTATCACGAGATGAACCGCGCGGTGCATCGGGCCGAATCCAATGTCGAGCCGATGAACACGCTGGCCGAAAGCGAATTGCGCAAGAAACGCGCGGCGCTGAAGGACGAAATTTACAAGATGTTGACCGCACCTGCATAAGCGGTTGCGACGAGGTAAAGGAGAGGCCGCCCTAGATTGGGGCGGCCTTTTTTGTTTTGGAAGCAAAGGGTTGCGGGCCGATTCGGGCGGCAAGCCGCCGTCAGCGACCCGCGCTGCCGCGGACAGGCCGGTGGCTGGATCAGCCCACCCGATAGGGCAGCACGCCGCGTTCGTCCGTGTCGATGGTCAGCCGCCGTTCCAGCGGCGGAACCGAGCGTTGGTGGCAATCCGTGCGCTCGCAGATGCGGCAGGAAATACCAATTGGTTCAAAGGCTTGCGGGTTGGACAGGTCCAGGTCGTCAGCATAGACCAACTGGTCGGCGTGGCGCACTTCGCAGCCCAGGGCTATGGCGAAGCGGCGGGTGCGCGCGCCGAAGCTGCCGCCCGGTTTGGACACATCCCGCGCAAGAGAGATATAGCGCACCCCGTCCGGTGTTTCCGCCAGTTGGCGCAGAAATCTGACAGGGGTTTCAAAGGCTTGGTGGACATTCCACAGCGGGCAGGCCCCGCCGAAACGGGCGAATTGCAGCCGTGTCGCGGAGTGGCGTTTGGTGATGGTTCCGGCCTGATCCACCCGTACGAAGAAGAAGGGCACGCCCTTGGCACCGGGGCGTTGCAGGGTGGACAGCCGGTGGGCCACCTGTTCAATGCTGGCACCGAACAGATAGGCGAGGCGTTCCAGGTCGTGGCGGGTCTGCTGGGCGGCCTGCTGGAAGGCGGTATAGGGCATCAGCGCGGCCCCGGCGAAGTAATTGGCAAGGCCGATTTTGGCAATCGCGCGGGCCTCTTCCGATTGGAAGCGGGCCAGGTCCAGCGTCGCCTCAAGCAGGGCGTCCTGCCGCAACAGGGCCAGTTGCAGCAGCATCTGGAAGGACTGCGTTTCAGGCGCGGCGCGGGACGATAGGGTCAGGGTTTGGGTCGCTGCATCATAGCGGCGCAGCACATGGGTGTCCGCGAATTTCAGCGTGATTCCAATGGCTTCGAGTGTCTTTGTGACATGGTTGCGAATGCCGTCGCGGGCCTGTCCGGCAAAGTGTTCAGCGGCGCGGTCCACGGCGTCGAGGTAGTTGTCGCAGTAGTGGAAAAAGTCGCGCACCTCGTCCCAGGGGGAGGGGCGCATCTGGGCGTCCTCGCGGCCCAATGCCTCGTCTAGGGAGGCAAGGCGTTCATGGGTCTGGCGATAGGCGCGGTGCAGGTCCAGAAAAGCGCGGGCAAGGGCGGGCGCGTTCGACGCGGTCAGGCGCAGGTCAGCCAGCGGAGGGGAGGCTTCGGCAAAGATGGGATCGGCCATCGCCTCGCGCATGTCGGACACCAGCCGTTCGCTGTCTCCGGTCGATAACTCTGTGACATCAAAGCCAAATTCCTGCGCCAGCGCCAGCACCACGGTGGTGGAAACCGGGCGGTTGTTGTTCTCCATCTGGTTCAGATAGGGCAGGGACACGCCCAGTTTGGCGGCGAAATCCTTTTGCGTCAGGCCAAGCCGTTGGCGGGTTTCGCGCAGCTTGGCACCGGCATAGAGTTTCTGTGTGGCCATGGCGGACTCCTGACATTTTCCGCCCCCATATTCCGAAAAAATTTGCGGATTAGCAAGGTGGGGTTAGCAGGTGCAAAGACTTGCCGGGGCAGATCGTGCGAAACGGGCCGGAAATAGGTGGAATCGTATAAAACAGGGGGCAAATCCATGAAAGCCGCCCCCTGCAACGGATCAGGCCAGGCCCAGCCGTTTCTCGCGGCGGATCACGAAGAGGATCGAGGCGACCGAGAGCAGCGAAACGACAAGCATGATCGCGATCAGCGGGTATTCGCCGCGCCCCGGCACCAGCATTGCGCCGATCAGCACCATGCGGTTGATCCCGATCCGGGCCGAATATGCCCCAGTTGCCCAGTTGCCCAGAAAATAGCCGACGGAAGGCGCGGCAAAGAACAGGCCCAGTTGTTCGGGCGGCAGGTTGAACACAACCGAGCCGACGAAAGGTGCGCCGCCAAGATAGGCGAAGAAGGCGCCCGACCCGAAGGCCGAGGCAAAGCAATAGCCCCAGAAACGCGGCGCGGTCAGCAGTTCGGGATATTCGCGGAACTGGTCCGCAAGGGAGATTTCGGATGGCGCTTTGGTTTCGCCCTGATCGAACCACGTTATGATGGTCACCAGCAGGCCCGCGCAGAACAGCATCCAGAAGGATGCTTTCCAGCCATAGGCGGATTCCAAGTATCCGCCTATGGCAGGGCCGACCATGGGCACCACCGTCATGCCCATGGTGACATAGCCGATCATAGAGGCGGCGCGGTCCTGCGTGGTGATGTCACGGACCACGGCGCGCGACAGCACCATTGCGGCGGCCACGGCGGCCTGCATCATGCGAAAGAACAGGAATATGGCCGCGTTGGTCGCCAGCAAACAGCCCAGCGTGGCCAGAAGGAACAGCACGAGCGCGTAAAGGATCACCTTGCGCCGCCCGTATTTGTCGGAAATCGGCCCGATAAGGATTTGCAGAAAGGCGTTCATCGCCAGATAAATAGCGACCGAAAGCTGCATCAGCCGGTATTCGGTTTCGAAATAGGCCGCCATACCCGGCAGGGAAGGCAGGAAAATGTTCATGGCCAGCGCCGAAATACCTGCCAGCAGGATCAGGGTCGAAATATGCGGAGGTGTGGCGCGGTCCAGATAGCGGGCGCGGGGAAAGTCGTTCATATGCGAAGGAGCAGGGCGACCCTGTGGGGCTGTCCAGTGTCCAGGGCTGCGACATCGGGTAAATTTGCTATTTTGCATTTCGCGCAGGTTTGCTTGCCAAGTATTTGCAAATTTGCGGGATTCCTCTTTGAGCAGGCGAGGGAAATGCCTATAGGTGCTGGAAACAGAAGGGGAAGAGAGATGAAAGACATCCTCCGGGAACTGGAAGGCCGCCGGGAATCCGCACGCGAAGGCGGCGGACAAAAACGCATCGCTGCACAGCACGCCAAGGGCAAGCTGACCGCACGCGAGCGGATTGATCTGTTGCTGGACGAGGGCAGTTTCGAAGAGTTCGATATGTTCGTCGCCCACCGCTGCACCGATTTCGGCATGGAAAAGTCGCGCCCCTATGGTGATGGCGTTGTCACGGGCTGGGGCACGATCAACGGCCGCATGGTTTACGTGTTCAGCCAGGATTTCACTGTGTTTGGCGGCTCGCTGTCGGAAACCCACGCGCAGAAAATTTGCAAGATCATGGATATGGCCATTCAAAACGGCGCGCCTGTGATCGGGTTGAACGATTCCGGCGGTGCGCGGATTCAAGAGGGTGTGGCGTCGCTGGCCGGTTACGCCGAGGTGTTCCAGCGCAACATCATGGCATCGGGCGTGGTGCCGCAGATTTCCGTGATCATGGGGCCGTGCGCCGGTGGGGCCGTGTATTCGCCCGCCATGACCGACTTCATCTTTATGGTGAAGGATTCGTCCTACATGTTCGTGACCGGCCCCGACGTGGTGAAAACGGTGACGAACGAGGTGGTGACCGCCGAGGAGCTGGGCGGCGCATCGACCCACACGCGCAAGTCCTCCGTGGCCGATGGTGCGTTCGAGAACGACGTGGAGGCGATGGCCGAGGTCCGCCGTCTGGTCGATTTCCTGCCGCTGAACAACCGCGACAAGGCCCCCGTGCGCCCCTTCTTTGACGAGCCGGGCCGGGTGGAAGAAAGCCTTGATACGCTGATCCCCGAAAACGCCAACACCCCCTATGACATGAAGGAATTGATCCTGAAGGTCGCGGACGAGGCGGATTTCTACGAGATCCAGGAAGATTTCGCCAAGAACATCATCACCGGGTTCATTCGCCTTGAAGGCCAGACCGTGGGCGTGGTGGCGAACCAGCCGATGGTGCTGGCCGGCTGTCTGGATATCGATTCCAGCCGCAAGGCCGCGCGGTTTGTGCGGTTCTGCGATGCGTTCGAGATTCCGCTCCTGACGCTGGTGGATGTGCCCGGATTCTTGCCCGGCACGGGGCAGGAGTATGGCGGCGTCATCAAGCACGGTGCGAAACTGCTGTTCGCCTATGGCGAGGCGACGGTGCCGAAGGTGACGGTGATCACGCGCAAAGCCTATGGTGGTGCCTATGACGTGATGGCGTCGAAACACCTGCGCGGCGATTTCAACTATGCCTGGCCGACGGCAGAGATTGCCGTGATGGGCGCGAAGGGCGCGACCGAGATCATCCACCGCGCCGATCTGAACGATCCCGAAAAGATCGCCCAGCACGCGGCGGACTATGAAAGCCGGTTCGCCAACCCGTTTGTCGCCGCCGAGCGGGGCTTTATCGACGAGGTGATCCAGCCGCGGTCCACCCGCAAGCGGGTCAGCCGGGCCTTTGCCAGCCTTCGGAACAAGAAGCTGAAAAACCCGTGGAAAAAGCACGACAACATCCCGCTGTAAGCGCGGGGTGATGTGGGCAAGGCCGGGGGCGCACCCTTCGGCCCGCCTCGTCGGGTCCAGTGGGCCCGGCACCGTGGAATGAGTATTTTTCGCAAAATGAAAAGGGAGAGGGCCGTTGATGGAAGGCCGGTATCGCAAGACGGGACGGGGGCGCAGCGCTTGGCATGAATGCCGTGCGCCGGGCCTGTTTGTGCTGTCGCGGTCGGTGCCTGTGCGGTTCGATTTCGAGGTTCGGACGGACCTGCCCGGAGGGCTGCGCCTGTCGCGGCTGGCTCGGCAGATCCGGCAGGATCTGTGGCGTGCCCTTGCGGGGTTGCGCGGATTCTCCCCCGCCGTGCGTTTGGAGGAGGGCACTGGCGGGGTTCTGATCACGGTGGGTGGCGCAGTGGCAGGGCGGTTTGACCGCGCCCATGCCGAGAGCCGCGTGGCCGAGATGCTGGCCGATCCCGCGCGCCGCGCCCGTTGGGTGCGCTGGGCGCGCAAAGAGGGGGCGGCCTGATGCGCGGTGCAGGTTTCATCGCGTTTCTGGCGCTTGTGGGCGGCGCGGCGCTGGCCGATCCGGGCGCCCCGCAGGTGCCGTCGGGGCGGGCGGTGAGCCTGTTCGACCTGTTTATCGAGGAGCAGGGCAGCGGCGCGCGCTGGGCGCGGTTCCGTTTCGTTGCGCCCGAGCTGGCAGACGGCGTGGATTTCGCCGCTGTCGAGGGGGATTTCCCGCATCTGTGCGCCCGCTTTGCCCTGCCCATGCTTGAAAATGCGGGCGAAGCGGTGGACCAGGTCGTGATCTCGTTGTCGTCGGCCGAGCTGGAATTCGGCGCGAATGACCCTGACGTGGTGCAGTTTTTCGAGGCGTATCGCGTCGAGAACGGGGCCTGCATCTGGGAGGCTTTCTGATGTTTGCACAACATCTTGCGGGCCGCTGTTCGGGCCGGTGCGGTTTTGAGGCTTTGCCGCCACAGCCCCGCGAATGCGCTGCATCTGCGTATATTTCGCGCACGGTTTCTGGTATTCTGGGCGCTGGTTACACCCGAACGGTTGTTACCTCGTACCAGTGGCGGGACGGGGCAATTTTCCCGAACCTGCCAATAACAAGAGACAGGAGATACAGATGTCGAACGGTATCAAGAGCATTCTGGCGCTTGGCCTCGTTGCCCTCGTGGCGGCCTGCGCACAGCCCGCAGAAGAAGAATACGTTGTGGTCCAACCCGAGCCCATCTCGGTCGAGCCGGTCTACACCGGCAAGTACAAGTAAGACCCAAGCGGGGCGGGCCTTTGGGTCCGTTCCGACCCCGCCGCATGGCAGGGTCGCGCAAATTGATCCATCTCAAAGTGTTACCCTTTCGGATCGTTATAATGTTATTAATATCATCGGATTATACGGTGATTATAACATCAAGGGGACTTCAAAATGTTCAAACGTCGTTATGTTTTTGTCGGGCTGGCACTTGCCGGTCTTACCGCCTGCACGCAGCCCGCGCCGACCGTTGTCGGGCCGGAACCTGTTGCGGACAAATACGGCAATGCGCTTTATTGCCCCGAGCCTTACGTGCTGCAAGGCGATGAATGCGTGCTGGTCAGCCAGGCGACAACCAATGGCGGCAATGGCGGCAATGGCGGCAATGGCGGCAATGGCGGCGGCGTCGCGCCCGGCCCTGCACCGGGGACTGGCGGATCTGGCAACCAGAACCAGAACCAGAACAACAACGAGAACAACAACCAGAACCAGAACCAGAACCAGAACCAGAACCAGTCGCAGACCGGCTGATCTGGCGCAGATGGCATTTTGCCCCCTGCCGGTTGAGCAGGGGGCATCATGCTGAAACATCGCGGGTTTCCCGGGCGTTTGCCCGGCACTGATTTTCAATTCGTCATCCGGCGCCCCAACCCCAAGGGTGTCACGCCCCTGACGGTGCGCGAGCGGTATCGTGATCGCCGCGCTCCCGACAAGCGGGCCGATACGTGGTTTCTGGCCGCCCTGTGGGAACATTTCGGCGACCAACCGTTCGAGCGTGGCAACCTGGATGCAGGGCGTTTGTCGTGGCTGTTTGGGCGCGAGGTGATTCCAGCGGAAGATCCTTTCGACCCGGCCTCTTACGAGGCGTTGTTGAAGATCGACGAAAAGGTGGCGCGCGCCAATTTCCCAGAGGCGCTGGACGGCTCTTACATGGGTAATTCGGCATGATTTCGCGCGTGCAACCCGTGATTGGGCGGTCTGCCGCTCAAATTGATGCCATGCGCGTGATGCGCTTGGCGGGGCTGCGCGCTGCGGGCAGAGATGGCGGTGTAGTGGCGGCGCGAATTGCACGCGCTGGGATAGACGATCCAAGCCGTTACCCTTCCCCTGTCGGGCGGCCGAACCTTCCCCTGGGTTCGCCGCCCGCTTTTTCTGCCATTTCCAATATTTTCGTTTGCAAGCAAGGGTTTGCCGATAGAGCGCCGCCGTGGATAAGTGGTTTGACGGAACAACGGGGTGCTGTATGCGTTTCATACTGGACAGTTGAAACGAAGGACCACTCGCCATGCAGATCAAGACGCATATCAAACCCATTCTTTGCGCGCTCTTCGCCGCTGGCAGTTTGTCGGCCTGTGGCGACACTTTGGCCGAACAGGGCGTGCTGGGCGCCGGGGCCGGGGCCGCGGCAGCCGTTGCGCTGGACGGCAACCTTGCCGCAGGCGCGCTTGTCGGCGCGGCGGCGAACGTCGCTTATTGCAAGCAATACCCGACACGCTGCTAAAGCGTCGCGCGTCTCCGCGCGTCCGGGCATCGTATCGCAGGCGCGTGGCCATGCCGCGCGCACAGACCTTTTCGGGACCACCGGGGCCATGCGCCCGGGTGGTCTTTTTCATGTCATGACCAAAGCCAAGACCCTGCGGAGCCAATCCGCGGGGCCAAGAACCTGAAGGGACGGAGAATGTTCAAGAAGATCCTGATTGCGAACCGAGGCGAGATCGCCTGCCGCGTCATCAAGTCGGCCCGCAAGATGGGCATCCAGACCGTTGCGGTATATTCGGATGCCGACAAGCACGCGCTGCATGTGCAGATGGCCGACGAGGCCGTGCATATCGGCCCTCCGCAGGCCAACCAGTCTTATATCGTGATCGACAAGATCATGGATGCGATTCGCCAGACCGGCGCCGAGGCAGTTCACCCCGGCTATGGTTTCCTGTCCGAAAACCGCCTGTTCGCAGAGGCGCTGGAGGCCGAGGGCGTTGCCTTTATCGGGCCGCCCGCATCCGCGATCGAGGCGATGGGCGACAAGATCACGTCGAAGAAACTGGCGCAGGAGGCTGGCGTTTCGACGGTTCCCGGCTACATGGGCCTGATCGAGGACGCGGAAGAGGCGGTCAAGATTTCCAACCAGGTCGGCTATCCGGTGATGATCAAGGCATCGGCTGGCGGTGGCGGCAAGGGGATGCGCATCGCGTGGAACGACGCCGAGGCGCGCGAGGGTTTCCAGTCATCCAAGAACGAGGCGGCGAATTCCTTTGGCGATGACCGGATCTTCATCGAGAAATTCGTCACGCAGCCGCGCCACATCGAAATTCAGGTGTTGGGCGACAAGCACGGCAATGTGCTGTATCTGAACGAGCGCGAATGTTCGATCCAGCGGCGCAACCAGAAGGTTGTCGAAGAAGCGCCTTCGCCCTTCCTGGACGAAGCCACCCGCAAGGCCATGGGCGAGCAATCGGTCGCCTTGGCGAAAGCGGTGGATTATTGCAGCGCGGGCACGGTGGAATTCATCGTGGATGGCGACAAGAACTTCTACTTCCTGGAAATGAACACCCGCTTGCAGGTGGAGCACCCCGTGACCGAGCTGATCACCGGCATCGACCTGGTCGAGCAGATGATCAAGGTGGCCTGGGGCGACAAGCTGGCGATGGAGCAAAAGGACATCGGCATCAACGGCTGGGCCATTGAAAACCGTCTGTATGCCGAAGACCCCTATCGCGGCTTTCTGCCGTCGATCGGGCGTCTGTCGCGTTACCGCCCGCCCGAGGAGGTGGTCGAGCAGAGCCATGTCGTGCGCAACGATACCGGCGTCTACGAGGGCGGCGAGATCAGCATGTATTACGACCCGATGATCGCCAAGCTGTGCACATGGGCCCCGACCCGCGGCGACGCGATCGAGGCGATGCGCGATGCGCTGGACAGCTTCGAGGTCGAAGGCATCGGCCACAACCTGCCGTTTCTGTCGGCGGTGATGGACCACCCGAAATTCGTGTCGGGCGAGATGACGACCGCCTTTATCGAAGAAGAATATCCCGAGGGCTTCCAAGGGGTTGAACTGCCCGAGCCGGTGCTGAAAAAGATCGCCGCCGCTTGCGCCGCAATGCATCGCGTTGCCGAGATTCGCCGCACCCGCGTTTCGGGCCGGATGGACAACCACGAGCGCCGCGTCGGCACCGATTGGGTGGTTTCGGTTCAGGGCCACGATTACCCTGTGGTGGTGCGCGCCGATCACGACGGATCGACCATCCAGTTCGAGGACAGCGCGCTGCGCGTCACGTCGGACTGGACGCCGGGCGATCAGTTGGCCGTGGTCAACGTGGCCGGTGAAGAGGTCGTGTTGAAGGTCGGCAAGATCTCGGGGGGGTTCCGGATTCGTAGCCGCGGCGCGGATTTGAAAGTGCATGTGCGCAGCCCGCGTCAGGCCGATCTGGCCAAGCTGATGCCGGAAAAACTGCCGCCCGATACGTCGAAAATGCTGCTGTGCCCGATGCCGGGTCTGGTGGTGAAGATCGACGTGGAAGAAGGGCAGGAGGTGCAGGAAGGCCAGGCACTTTGCACGATCGAGGCCATGAAGATGGAAAACATCCTGCGCGCCGAGCGCAAGGGCGTCGTGTCCAAGATCAACGCAGGTGCTGGTGACAGCCTTGCCGTGGACGAAGTCATCATGGAGTTCGAATAACCCATGCGCACTGGCCGGCTTCATATGCTTCTGCGACCCGTTTCGGTGGGGGTGGTGGCCGTGGGGCTGGCCGGTGTTCTGTCCGGGTGCGACCGTGACAAGCCGGATGACCTGCGTGGGCGGGTCGGCCAGTGGTTCGCGCTTGGCGATACGTTGTATTTCAATTCGACCATGCACTGCACCGCGGCGCTTTATGAACTGGATACCGATGATCTGAAGGCGGCGCTGCCCCTGTCAGGCAGCGTCGGCGAGGCTTTGGCGCGGCTGAAGGTCGCCGGGATCATCGCGCTGAGGGATGACGGGCAAAGCCCCGATGTGGGCTTTGTCGAGATGATGAACATGAACCGAGAGATGGGCGTGGCGCTGCAAGCCACCGCGCTGGAGGGCAAGTCCTGCATGGACGAAACCGCCGTCAGCGCGCTGCACTATGCCATGAGCGAGCCGCGTTCGGTCATGGTTTATGACCGCGCGGCGGGGCTTTTGGTGCTGATGGACCCCGCGCACGGTTTCGTCGTGGTCGCGGGGAGCGGCGATTGATGGGTTATTCCTTGCCCAGTTCCTCGCGCACCTCTTGCAGGCGGGTCGGCCATTTGTCGATGGAGCGGCTGATCTCGCGCACGGTCCATGGCGCGGGTTTGCGCAGTTTGACCTGCCCGTCCTTGTCGATCAGCACCAGGTTGAATCCGCGCGGGCGCAACGTCTGGCGCAAATCCGACTTTGCCTTGGGGTCGGTGTCGGTCAGGATCACCACGTCGCGCAGCAGCAGCGAGGCGGGATCTTCGGCCAGGAACCGCATCTGTTCGACGAAACGCGGGTCCAGCGGGCTGTCGGCAAAGACGACGATGGGCCTTTTTATCCATAGAAATTCGTTCAAATCCGCCTCAACCGCGTTTGCCATAGGCAATTCGGGGGCTTCGGCGGGGGTTTCCTGCGCAACCAGCGGCGAGGCCAGAAAAGCAAGGAAAACAAGGGCGATACGCGGGATCATGGCTCCTCCTGTTCAGACAGATATAGGCATGATGCGCGGCAATGCGAATAGGTCATGTTGTCAAAGGCTTAATATTCTCAAGATTAATCCCTTGGTGAGAGGTATTGTCCAATGATGAGGGAAGGAAATTCACCCTCGCAAGACTTTGCGGAGCTCTCGCATAGGGCGGGCAAGACGATGGACGTTATTCTTCATATCGGGGCGCATCGCACGGCGTCGACCAGTTTCCAGTTCTACATGCGCGAAAACGCGCGGGAACTGGCCGCCGAAGGCGTCGGGTTCTGGGGGCCATTGCGCACACGCAACGGGGTGCTGACAGGCGTGGTGCCGGTGCCGGGCGGCTTGCGGCCGCGAAAACAGATGAAACTGGCCAAGGGGCGCATTCAGATCCATTGCGAGCGGGCCGAGGTGAACGGGATCAAGCAGCTGATCGTCAGCGACGAGAACATGATCGGATCACTGCGGCAAAGCGTGCGCGACGTGGCGCTGTATCAGGGCGCGGGCGAACGGATGGCGCGTTTCGCCGAAGCCTTCGATGGGCGCATCAGCCGTGTCTGCCTGTCGATCCGGTCTTATGATTCTTTCTGGTCCTCGGCGCTGGCATTCGCCGTTGGGCGGGGGAACAAGGTGCCCAACGCGGGGCGGCTGGCCGGGTTCTTGGCAAACCGGCGCGGCTGGCGCGATGTCATCACCGATGTGGCCTGCGCTGTGCCGGGGGCCGATATCATGGTGCTGCCCTATGAAAGTTTTGGCGGCCGGGCCGAGCGCAAGCTGGAACTGATGCTGGAAGAGCGGATCGACGCGCCGATGAAATCGGCCCGCGTCTGGATGAACCGCGGCCCGCAACTGGCCGAACTGCGCCGTATCGTGGCCGACCGCGGCGGCGATCCGGCCCTGCTGCCCGAGGGAGAGGGCCGCTACAATCCATTCGACGCATCGCAGATCGCTGCGCTGCGAGAGGCATATGCGGACGATCTGTTCTGGCTGACCGCCGGGGCCGATGGTCTGGCACGACTGATCACCGAGAATGGGCGGATGAAAGACGGGGAAACCCCGCGCACCGCCGGACAAGAGAGAGGACAAGACAATGACCAGCAAAAAGGACGAGTGGCGTAGCCTTGCGGAAAAGGAACTGCGCGGGCGCCCGCTGGAGGATCTGACCTGGAAGACCCTTGAAGGGATCGAGGTTCAGCCCCTTTACACCGAAGAAGACGTGGCCGGGCTGCCCCATATGGGCAGTATTCCCGGTTTTGGCCCGTTCACGCGCGGCGTGAAGGCGACCATGTATGCGGGCCGTCCCTGGACGATACGGCAATATGCGGGGTTCTCCACTGCCGAGGAATCCAACGCATTCTATCGCCGCAACTTGGCCGCTGGCCAGCAAGGTGTTTCGGTCGCCTTCGATCTGGCGACGCACCGCGGCTATGATTCCGATCACCCCCGCGTGGTCGGTGATGTGGGCAAGGCCGGCGTGGCCATCGATTCAGTCGAGGACATGAAAGTGCTGTTCGACGGTATCCCGCTGGACAAGGTATCGGTGTCGATGACCATGAACGGCGCGGTCATCCCGATCCTGGCGAATTTCATCGTGACGGGCGAGGAGCAGGGCCATGACAAGGCGCTGCTGGCGGGCACCATTCAGAATGACATTCTGAAGGAGTTCATGGTGCGCAACACCTATATCTACCCGCCCGAGCCGTCGATGCGGATCATTTCGGACATCATCGAATACACCTCGAACGAGATGCCGAAGTTCAACTCGATCTCGATTTCCGGCTATCACATGCAGGAAGCGGGCGCGAACCTGGTGCAGGAGCTGGCCTATACCCTGGCCGACGGGCGCGAATATGTGCGCGCGGCGATCGAGGCGGGGATGGACGTGGACAAGTTCGCGGGCCGTCTGTCCTTCTTCTTTGCGATCGGTATGAATTTTTTCATGGAGGCCGCGAAACTGCGGGCGGCGCGCCTGTTGTGGCACCGCATCATGACGGAATTCGGGGCGAAATCGGACCGGTCCAAGATGCTGCGCACACACTGCCAGACCTCGGGCGTGAGTTTGCAGGAGCAAGACCCCTATAACAACGTGATCCGCACCGCCTATGAGGCGATGTCGGCGGTTCTGGGTGGCACGCAATCCTTGCACACCAACGCGCTGGACGAAGCCATCGCGCTGCCCACCGATTTCTCGGCGCGGATCGCGCGCAACACCCAGCTGGTGCTGCAAGAGGAAACCGGCGTGACCAATGTGGTCGATCCGCTGGCGGGATCCTATTACGTGGAAAGCCTGACGCATGAGCTGGCCGAAAAAGCCTGGGCCCTGATCGAAGAGGTCGAGGAGATGGGCGGCATGACCAAGGCCGTGGCGTCGGGCATGCCCAAGCTGCGGATCGAGGAATCCGCCGCCACCCGTCAGGCGAAGATCGACAAGGGCGACGAGGTGATCGTCGGCGTGAACAAGTATCGTAAGGAAAAAGAAGACCCGATCGACATTCTGGACGTGGACAACGTAGCCGTGCGTGAAAGCCAGATCAAACGGTTGGAGCAGATGCGCGCCACCCGCGATCAGGCGGCATGTGACGCGGCACTGGCCGAGTTGGATCGCCGCGCGCGCGAAGGCGGCAACCTGTTGGAAGCTGCGGTCGAGGCCAGCCGCGCCCGCGCATCCGTTGGGGAAATCAGCATGGCAATGGAAAACGTGTTCGGACGTCACAGGGCGGAGGTGAAGACTTTGGCAGGGGTATACGGAGCCGCCTACGAGGGCGACGAAGGGTTTGCCGCCATACAGAAATCGGTCGAGGATTTCGCAGCGGACGAGGGGCGCCGCCCGCGTATGCTGGTGGTCAAGATGGGGCAGGACGGTCACGACCGCGGTGCCAAGGTGATCGCCACCGCTTTTGCCGATATCGGGTTCGACGTGGACGTGGGTCCGCTGTTCCAGACGCCGGACGAGGCGGCTCAGGACGCGGTGGACAACGATGTGCACGTGGTCGGGATTTCCAGCCAGGCGGCGGGGCACAAGACGCTGGCACCGCAGCTGATCGAGGCGCTGAAGGCCAAGGATGCGGGCGATATCATCGTGATCTGCGGCGGGGTCATTCCGCAGCAGGATTACGAGTTCCTGCAAAAGGCTGGGGTGAAGTCGATCTTTGGCCCCGGCACCAATATCCCCGAGGCGGCACAGGATATTCTGCGCCTGATCCGCGAGGCGCGCGCCTGAGTGCGGCGGGGGTGGCCCCGCCGTCCGAGGACGAGCGTGCCCACCCTCCCTTGCCCTGACTTTGGGTTGCGTCCGCAGGAAAAAGGGTGATCCAGACAAGACGGGCGTGCGCCAAGCGCACGCCCGTTTCCTTTCTCAATCCCGTCTTGATGCGCGGAGTGCCATGTAAAACAAGGGAAACTCCGCGCTTTGCCCTTTGCCGATCAACTGCGCGATGGGAAAATCCCCTGGGTGGCCACGCACCAGTTCAACGCGATATAGGGCGGGCGGTTTTCATGCGGCTGGTTGTTGCCGGCCGGACCGATGCTGTCGGGCTGCATCTGAACGTCGGCGTTGCCGTTGCCATAGATGCTCAGGTCATTGCCGTCGATCTGGACATTCGGCCAAGCGAGGATATCCCCTTTGGGGCGGCGTTGGTCGGCCACGGCGTTGGTGGCGTTCAGCGCATGGGTATGCGCGGGCATTTGCTGCGTGTTCAGCGTAACGGTTTCTGTCCCGCCCTTTGCGCCGATCGGATAGTTGCTCAGGCCGGGGCCTTGACCATATGCGAGGGGCGCGCGACCGCGCAGGTCGGGCAGCGCGAAAGTGGTGCGTCCGTCGCCGCCATAGTACGTGCCATAGAGCGAGAACAGGGCGGTATTGCTGCTGATCGGCAGCAACTGGCCCGCCGCAGCCGCATAGCCGCGCGGGCAGAAATTGAAGCCGAACAGCTTGATTTCGCCCAGGATGGCCTCTTGTGCCTGTGCCTTGTCCGCGGGCAAAAGCGTCAGGACCGAGAGCGCAGCCACTGCGGCTGTCTGTGTCAGGCGACGAAGGGATATGGGGTTCATTGGGAAATGTCCTTAACCTTGATGTCATTGTTCAAGCAGGGCTTCCCCCCTGCCTGTGAAAAAGCAACGCTTGAATAGTTAACGGTCTCAAGTGACAATCACGAAAGGGCGGGTGTCAACTATAAATTGAATCACTCGCCCTTTGCTCGCCAAGGTTCCGGTCTGTGCGCAGTCTGTGCCCGGTCTTATCCAGCCTCGGCAGGAACACCTTGAGCGAGGCGGGTGCGCGGCTGCTGACCAGCGCCAGGATATCAAGGGCAAAGGCGATACCTGTGGCGATGAAGAGTGCCGCTGCAGCAGATAGCACCAAAAGGGATGCCCTTGGCAGCTTATGTTCAAAAAAGGTCGATTGCGCGCGGCAGCATTTCCCTATCCCGATTGTTTTGCTTATCTATTCCGAAATTGGGGTAGGGCGCGCGCGTCAAAACATTGGGGGGGAAAGAGCATATGATGAAATTGGACCACATCGTGGTGACGTGCGACCGGCTGGAGGATGGCTGCGCCCATGTCGAGGAGGCGCTGGGCCTGCCCATGCAGCCGGGCGGCAAGCATGTGTTCTTTGGCACGCATAACGCGCTGCTGGGGCTGGCGGACGGGCTGTACCTTGAGGTGATCGCGGTGGACCCGGACGCACCCGTGCCGGATTATGCGCGCTGGTTCGGGCTGGACGGTCGGCGCGCGGGCGCACGGCTGTCGCATTGGGTGTGCCGGAGCGATGACCTGGGCCCCGTGCTGGGGCGTGGGCCGGGCGGCTGGGGTTTGCCGATCACGCTGGAGCGCGGCGATTTGCGCTGGGCCATGGTGACGTCGGAAACCGGCGAGATGCCGTGGAGCGGCGGCTGGCCGGGCCTGCTGCAATGGTATTCGCAGCCTGCGGCAGAGCGTCTGGCCCCGTCCGGCTTGCGACTGGACGGGTTGGAGATCAGCCACCCGCAAGCGGGCATGTGGCGCGGCGATCTGGGCGCTTTGCTGAACGATGCGGGCGTGATGCTGCGCGAAGGGCCGCAGGGGATGCGTGCGGTGTTCAGCGGGCCGGACGGGGTGAAAGTGCTGACATGATCCGCCCCGCGACCCCGCGCGACCTGTCGCAGATCGTCGATTTCTGGGCCCCGATGGTGCGGGACACCATGGTGACATTTTCCAGCGAGCCAAAGGATGTGGATGCCCTGCGCGCCATGATCGATGCCCGCCGCACGGCGGGGCGCGAATTCCTGGTGGCCGAGGCGGGTGGCCGGGTGGTCGGCTTCGCCACCTATGACCAGTTTCGCAGAGGCGACGGCTATGCCCACGCCATGGAGCATACGATCATCCTGGCCGAGGCCGCGCGCGGCACCGGGCTGGGTCGCCGCCTGCTGGATGCGATCTGCGATCATGCGGCGGCGCGCGGTGCGCATGTGATGATCGCGGGGGTCAGCGGGGGCAATCACGATGGCATCGCCTTTCATGCCAGATGCGGCTTTGCCGAGGTGGCCCGCGTGCCAGAGGTGGGCCGCAAGTTCGGGCAGTGGTGGGACCTGGTGCTGATGCAGCGGATATTGTCCTGAGATTTTCACAATATTTCGCGCCGTTTGCGGCTTTGCCGCGCTGACAATCCGCGTCAATCGCGATAGGGTGTCCGCATGTCGATCTGGACCCGCATAACCGAGGCCCTTTCGGCCCTGCGCGCTGGCGAGGGGCTGAGCAGCGTCTTTGACCGCCTGCGCACGCCGCCCGAACGATCGGTCGGTTTCACCATTGCCGTGATCGCGCTGGGGGCCAAGATGGCCAAGGCCGACGGCCTGGTCACGCGCGACGAGGTGACGGCCTTTCGCGAGGTGTTCCTCATCGCCCCCGAGGACGAGGCCGGCGCGGCCCGCCTGTTCAACATGGCCCGCAAGGACGTGGCCGGGTTCGAGGATTATGCCGCCAAGATCCGCGCCATGTTCGGGGACGGCACCGGGCCCGGGGGCTGTTTGTGCGACCTGATGGAGGGGCTGTTCCACATCGCCCTTGCCGATGGCAAATACCACCCCGCCGAAGATGCCTTCCTGTCCCGCGTGGCCGAGATACTGGGGCTGGGCGAGGCCGAGTTCCGCGCCCTGCGCGCGCGTTTCGTGCCCGATGCCGTGCCCGACCCCTACGCGGTGCTGGGCGTGACGCCCGACACGCCGCTGGACCGGATTCGCGCCACATGGAAATCCATGGTGAAGGACACTCACCCCGACGCGATGATCGCCCGCGGCCTGCCCGAAGAAGCGGTACAGATGGCCGAAAAGCGGATGGTGGACATCAACCGCGCCTGGGAGCAGATCAGCGCCGAGCGCGCGGCGGGCAATGCGGCATGAGAGTATTTGCCGAACAATGAAGGGGGCCGGGGTGCGCATCGCGACCTATAATGTCGAGTGGTTCAACAACCTGTTCGACGATGCGGGCAACCTGCTGAACGATGGCGAATGGTCCGGCCGCTATGACGTGACCCGGCGCGAGCAGATCGAATCCCTTGGCATTGTCTTTACCGCGCTGGATGCCGACGCGATCATGGTGATCGAAGCGCCCGATCACAACGGCCGTCGCACCACTGTCACCGCGCTGGAAAAATTCGCCAAAGAGCTGGATTTGCGAGCGAAAAAGGCGGTTGTCGGGTTCGGCAATCACACCCAGCAGGAAATTGCCCTGCTGTATGATCCCTTCGTCTTCGACGCCGAACATGCGCCCCTGGGCGAGCAGACCGGCAAGAAGGGATCAAGCGATGCGCCGCGGTTCGATTCCGTTTTTCGCATTGATCTGGACATCGACGCGACCGAGGATCTGGTCAGCTTTTCCAAACCACCGCTGGAACTGGCGGTGCGGCATCTTTCATCGGAGTTCGAATTTTGCATGATCGGGGCGCATCTGAAATCCAAGGCACCGCACGGGGCGCATGGGCATGACGAGGTGATGCGTCTGGCGATTTCCAACCGGCGCAAGCAGTTGGCGCAGGCGATCTGGCTGCGCCAGCGCGTTGCGCAACATCTGGCCGAGGGCACCCCGCTGATGCTGCTTGGCGATCTGAACGATGGTCCGGGGCTGGACGAATACGAACATCTGTTCGGGCGCTCCTCGGTCGAGATCGTGATGGGCGCGGGCGAGGAATTGAAACTGTTCGATCCCCATGCGGCGGTGGCACTGCACCGGCGACCCGGCGTGGCGGTCCCCAGCACCGCGCGGTTCTATATCGCGCATGAAAAGCGGTTTTTGCAGGCGCTGCTGGATTACATCATGGTCTCGCCCGACCTGGCCGCGCTTGCGCCGGTCTGGCGTATCTGGCACCCGACCGACGATCCGCGCTGTTTCGCGGTGCCCGAATTGCGCGATGCGCTGATTTTCGCCTCTGACCACTTTCCTGTGTCGCTGGATATCGCGCTGTCTTAAATTCCAGCGCGTTATGGTTTATATTGGGGGTATGAAACGCTTTGCCCCCCTTGCCCTGATCGCCCTATTGGCCCTGCCCGTGCAGGCCGAAGAAACCCCCAAGCCCGATGCGCAGAAGGGGCTGAGCCTAATGGAAGAGGGCGCGAGAATGCTGTTGCGCGGCCTGATGAGTGAGATGGAACCGGCGATGGAAGACCTGAAGGGTCTGGCCGAGGACATGCAGCCCGCCCTGCGCCAATTCGTGGATGAAATGGGCCCGGCCATGACCGACCTGTTGGGCAAGATCGACGATGTCACTGCCTATCACCCGCCGGAAATGCTGCCCAATGGTGATATCATCATGCGCCGCAAGGTGCCACTGCTGCCCGATGCCCCGCAAGAGGGTAACGAGATCGAGTTGTAACTGTAATCGTGGATCGGTGAAGAATTCCCTCACAGATTGTGCAGCGATTTCGATGGGTTGAATTGTGCCATCGTGGCATGGGGGGCAAATGTTGCATTTGAACGACATCATTTTGCCGTTAAGGTGTTAATCATAAAATCCATGTCGCATTTCGCTCCTTGGTAATTAGCGTCCTGTTAATTATTTTGGAGCGAATTCATATGGCCGTCATCAAATACGAAGGCACCACATTTCAGGACACCACAACGGCCGTGATATTGAGTCAGGCGGATACGTATTTCTTTGCCGGGGACAGCATCACGTCGAGCCTGTTGGCCACGCCGGTCGAATGGCAGGCGGTACTGGGCAGCCGTTTGCGGATCGATGGCGCAATCTCGGGCGTGGATTCGGCCGTGGAAGTGGACACCGCCATTTTGTTGCCGCCGACCTCGCCGCAGTTATCAGACGCGGCGCCGGTGCCGGTTGTATCCTATAGCATGCTGATCGGCAGCACCGGTAATCTTTCTGCTTCGAACGGGGTAAACTCCGGCGTGTTGGACGTGGGCACGCTTGGCTTCGAGCTGTTGAACAACGGAAGCATCTCGGGCAGTGGTACGGGGATTTACCTGCGGGATACGCTGGATACATTCAACATAACAAATTCCGCAAGCGGCACGATCTCTTCCTCTGGCAGCAGGGCGATCTACATCGCGTACCAGCCATACGCCCCGGTCGGGCCGCGCGAGATCACCAACCATGGCACGATCAGTGGGGCCGAGGGCATCGTAAACGCCTCGCCTGGTTCGCTGGAGGTGCAAAATTTCGGCACAATCACAGCCACGAACGGCTATGTAATAAGCACCACCACGCAAAGCGACATTGAGCTCCTGAACCGCGGCATGATCGACGGCGAAGTGCTTGGCGGCGGCATTTACAGAATTGACAGAGTGGTGAACTACGGCTTCATCAATGCCCAGTTGGACCTTGGTGAAGGGTCGGACGTGGTGATCAATCATAACGTGATGAGCGCTGTCCGCTTCGGCTCTGGCAACTGGACACTGATCAATTCGGGGAACATCTTGGGCGATGTTTCGGCGGATTCGGCGTTGTCGGGCGCATATACCGGCGCGGCAACCATCGTGAATTCAAACTTTATCAGCGGGTCCGTGGATTTCGGCACCTCCACCGGCATGAGCGCCGTCTACCTGGGGGCGGGCGGGATGATCGCCGGCGGTGTTCTGAGTGGCACCGAAAGGGACGATCTGTTTGTAATCCAGCAGAACGGGCTTTTCGTGAACGGTCGTCTGGGCAATGACCGCGTGGTGCTTTTATCAGATTTCACCAGCGGCTCGCTTCAGGGTATCGAAACTGTTGTCCTGCGCGAGGGCAGCGCGGCCAACGCCGTTGTCCTGAATGTGTTCGATGACGTGACGGTGCAGGGGAACAGTGGCAATAACATGATCGCGCAGTTCAGCATTGGTGCGCTGTCTGCCTTTGGCGGGACGGGCAACGATACGCTGACCGGCGGCATCAACAACGATGTCTTGCTGGGCGGCAGCGGCACCGACAGCCTGACTGGCGGGCAGGGCAATGACACGCTGATCGCGGGCGACGGTTTCGGCGACGTGCTGTTTGGCGGAGAGGGCGATGACGTTCTGATCGGCAACGGCAGCGGCCCGAATAGACTGGATGGTGGCACGGAAAACGATTACATCGCGGCAGGATCGAGCGGCGACTCTATTTACGGCGCGGGGGGGCAGGACACGCTGGTCGGCGGCGTGGGGGGCGATTTCTTCTATTTCGACACCGATATGCTGGATGGGTCGCGTGACCGCATCGTGAATTACGACCTGCTTTTCGATTTTATCCTTATCAGCGGCACACTGATCGACGGGTCGAATGCGCCAACCAATATCGGCACGGCGGGTTTCAGCGGCACTGGTTAGGAATACCGCTATTTCGTGTCGGGTGCGGGCAATGTGATCTATCAGCTGGACGTGGACGGTGACGGGGCCAGCGACATGGAATTCGCCCTCATCGGGCACACGCCGGGCGCCTCGGTGAACTTCATGTTCATCTGAGCCGGGCACTTGGGGCAGGGCGGCGTTTCCGGTGACCGCCGCCCTGCTGTTCTGCCATGTTTACAAGGCCAGGTCGGCAACGTCGAAACTTGACACCCCTGACAGGATGATCCGCGCGTCCACCGTGCCGTCGCCGTCCAGATCGATCTGGAAACGGGTGTTTTCGGGATATTCGGCCAGGCGGATTTCGGCATTGCCGGTTGCGGTGAACCGTGCGGCGTCCAGATAGGTCGCGCCCGCGGCGGTCAGGGCGCCCAGGTCGATCATGTCCGCGCCCGCGGTGAGATCCAGCACCACGTCACGTTCTCCGGCTGCCATCGCGGCGAAGGTAAAGTGATCGGCACCGGCACCGCCAAGCAGCCGATCGTCGCCCGCGTCGCCGGCCAGGGTGTCATCCCCCGCGCCGCCCGAAAGCAGGTCGTCGCCGCCCAGCCCGGACAGCGCATTCGCACCGTGATTGCCGAACAGGCGGTCGCCCGTGTCACTGCCGGTCAGGATCAGGTCGACCGTGCCGCGCAATTGCACCTGCTCGACGTTCTGCACCGCCACGTCGGCCCATGCGAACACGCGGTCAAACCCCGTGCCGCCGTCGATCTGCACCCCGTCTTGATCGACGTGGAATGCGTCATCGCCGCCATTGCCGTTCAGCGACCCTGATGTGCCGCCGATGCCGCGATAGGAGCCATCGCCCATCCCGAATGTGACCTGCCCGACGGTGCCGGTGTTATGGATGGTGAGCGATTGCAGGGCGGGGTCCGCGCCACCGCTGGGGGCATCGGTGATATCCCCGATCTGGCCCGAATTGATGATGGTATTGTCACCTGTTGCGCTGCGCACTTCGCCAGCGACCGTTCCGGAATTGCGCAACAGGCTGTTGTCATAAAGGCTGATATCGGTTGTCGTGCCTTTATTCATCACGGTGCTTCTGCTTGCCCCAATCAGATCGTTCACTTGACCCTGATTTATGAAATCGGTGTCCGTGATAAGTGATCGCCCCTCAATGACGCCTGTGGTGGTGGTTTCGATACGCGCACTGGTTTGTCCGGAGTTGTTATAAACGCCTGTCCAGCAGTCGCCGGTGATGGTTCCCGTATTTCGAAGATAAATCGAGGGATCGCCCGAACTGGCGAAGAATATCTGCACTGCTTCGGTTTGCCCATGATTGATTGCGCTGACTTGATTGCCAATCGAACAGATTCCGGTGCTGAGCTGTTCTGATTGAATTGAGCCATAGTTAATGATGCATACGTTGCTGCCAAACGCCATTATTCCGAACAGGGATTCATATGTGATCGATCCGTGGTTTATGACCTCGATCTGCGTATTTTCAGATTGGGACCCGTCTGGGGCATTGGAGTAGATTTCAACCGCGCCGAAAACTGAGCCTGTATTAATAAAACGCGCGCTGCCGTTGTCGGTCAAACGAGCATCTAACGCGTTAATGCTTTCGATGTATCCCGCATTGGTCAGTTCAGGATCGTTTCCATCTGTCTGGAATACAGGGGGTGAGCGTGTAGGTGCTATCAATCCGCCCGGTATCGCGCAGGACAATTCGGGCCGTGCCTGTTCCGTCAGTTTGATCCGTGTCGATAAGCGAAACGACGGGGGCCAGTTCTTCGGCGTAGAAACTGCCTCCAAGCGCTACATCTACGTCACCGCCGTGTTCCGCCCAAAAGGAAATAACCGCGGGTTCTTTGGGTTGCACCGGTTCGGTGAACAAGTAGGGTTCATCTGCGTTCAGTTCTAATGACAAGTAGTCATATTCTGAAAAATGGGTGTGCGTGCGCGCCATTCTACGGCCCTTCCGGAAACCAAATACGCTTTCCTCCGCATCATAATCGGTATTAGGGCTATATTAAGGAGGATCAGGAATTGATTGCGAAAACCGGCAATCGGGGCGCAATGAAAGCCGCGCAGAATTCAGTGGCGCAGGTGGATCACGCGCGTTTCAGCCCCGAGTGACGAAGCGAGAGAGCGGAAACGCGCTTCGGCCACCTCTCCGAACAGGGGGATACCTGCAGGGGACAGGCGCAATTCAAGCTGCTTTTTCTTGGGGAACCAGCGGATTTCGCCCATAGGGACGCCCTTTTCCGGCCAGAGCATCGCGCCGAAACGCAGGGCTTTGCCCAATACTTCGGCCAGGTGGATGTCGCGGTCGGTCAGAAGGGTATAGAGATCCTGAAACCGCGTGCCATCGCGCGAATTGGAATAGCGGTGCAACAGGGCCAGCCCCATGAATACACGTTCGGAATGTTTCAGCCCGCCCAAATTGGCACGGGTGGCATTGTCGAAACAGGTTTCGGCGCGGTAATCGGGATGGGCACGCCATGACACGTCGTGCAGCAGGCAGGCGGCCTTGACCAGCCGCAGCCGGTCCTGCGGTAAGGATTTGAACAGCGGCAGCACGAAATCGAACAGGTGGCGGCCAAACCCGGGAATGCGGGCGTCTTTTGCCTCGGCGAAATAGCTTGCCTCGATCAGCGGATCGCGGTCGCGCAGGTTTTGCGGCATCTGCTCATACAGCATCCCCTCGCGGATCCCATAGGAGGACACGGCGATGTCATGCGGTTTGAAAGTCTTGATGACCTGTTTCAGCACGTCCATCGCGTAGGGCACCAGTGCCATCCGGGTCGAGGAGACACCGCAACGGGCGCGCAATTCGTCGGGATCGTTGGCGCGGATATAGTCGATGGTGGCGCTGATGCCCTTGGCGGTCATGCGGTATTCATGCAGCACATGCAGCGGATAACCGCGCCGTTCCATGTCGATCCGGGCGATGGCGCGCCACGATCCGCCCACCAGAAACAGGCGGTTGTTTTGCGGGCCCATGCGGTCGGCCAGCCCTTCGACCACCTCTTTGATATGGGCCTTGCGCCCCTTGCGCCCGCCCTTGATGTCGCGCAGTTTCAGCGGCCCGAGGGCCGAGGTGACGCGCTTGCCGACCTCGCCGCCATTGATTTCGGCCAGTTCCATGGACGATCCGCCAATGTCGCAGACCAACCCGTAAGAGCCGGGCCAGCCAAGCAGCACGCCCTGCGCCGAAAGCCGCGCCTCTTCCTCGCCGTCGATCACATGGATGGGGATGCCGGTTGCGCGCAGCACGTCGCTGCGGAATGCCTCGCCATCGGATGCCTCGCGCATGGCGGCGGTGGCCACGGCGGTCAGCGGGGAAATCCCCATGCCGTCGGCAAGCGCCTTGAACCGGATCATCGCCGCCAGCGCGCGTTCGCGCCCCTCGGGGTTCAGGTGGCCGGTCTGGCCCAGGCCCGCGCCCAGCCCGCACATGATTTTTTCGTTGTAGAAATAGGCGGGGCTGCGCGCCGCGCCGTCGAACACCACCAGCCGGACAGAGTTGGAGCCGACATCCACCACGCCCACCCGTGCCAGGGCGCGTGACGACGCATCGTTGAAAAGCGGGCGGCCGAACAGGCCCCATTGCTGGCTGGCCGGTTGCTGCGTGTCGGTCATAAGGCTCTATCGCTTTGCATTCGTTGCGCCCATCTTTGCGATAGGCAAGGCGCAGGAGCAAGGCTTAACCGCCGCTGCCGCCCGTGCCTGACCCAGCGGCAGCATCGCGCGCGCGCTTTCACTGTTCTGCAAGTATTCCACGCCAGAGGCATCCGTCCGCGCCGGTCAATCCTCGGTATGGGTCAGTTTTGGAACATCCGACGCGCCGGCCGAACCGCGCCCGGAAAGTGACGGGTTTTCCATGAAGAACCGGTGGCAGTTGAAGGCGAATGCGCCGTCCTCCAGCGTGGCGCGGTCGAAATGGCCATCGGGTTTCATAACCCAGCTTTGCGCCACGTCGGCCATGTTCGCGGCCATGATCTGTTCGGTGATCTGCGCCTTGACCGTGGGGTTTCCGATTTCGACCAGCGTTTCGATCCGGCGGTTCAGGTTGCGGCCCATCCAGTCGGCAGAGGACATGAACACGCGCGATTTCTTGTGCGGCAGCCCGTACCCGTTGCCGAAACAGATGATGCGCGAATGTTCCAGAAAACGGCCGATGATGGATTTGACGCGGATGTTTTCGGACAGTCCCTTGATGCCGGGGCGCAGCCCGCAGATGCCGCGGATCACCAGAGATATCTGCACCCCCGCCTGGCTGGCGGCATACAGCGCGTCGATCATGTCCGGTTCGATCAGCGAATTCATCTTGATCCAGATCGCGGCGGGCCTGCCCGCGCGGGCATGGTCCGCTTCGGCGGCGATCAGGTCCAGCATCTTCTGTTTCAGCGAATGGGGGGAAATCGCAAGGTTTTCAAGGCTTTCGGGCATGGCATAGCCCGACAGGTAGTTGAACACCTTGGTCGCGTCGCGCCCCAGGGCCGGATCGCAGGTGAAAAAGCTGAGGTCAGTGTAAATCCTGGCCGTGATCGGATGATAATTGCCGGTGCCGTAATGGGTATAGGTCACCAGCTTGTCGCCTTCGCGCCGCACCACGGTAGAGATCTTGGCGTGGGTTTTCCAATCCATGAAGCCGTAAACCACATGCGCGCCGGACCGTTCCAGGCGGCGCGATTGCCGGATATTGGCGGCCTCGTCAAAGCGGGCTTTCAATTCGACCAGCGCGGTGACGGATTTGCCATCCTCGGCGGCCTCGCAAAGCGCCTCGACGATGGGCGAATTTTTCGACGTGCGGTATAGCGTCTGCTTGATCGCCACCACGTTCGGATCACGCGCCGCCTGTTGCAGGAAACGCACCACCATATCGAAGGTTTCATAGGGGTGGTGCAGCAGCATGTCCTTTTGCCGGATCGCGGCGAACATATCGCCGTCATGGTCCTGCACCCGTTCGGGCACCCGCGGGCTGAAGGCGGGCCAAAGCAGGTCGGGGCGGTCTTCCAGCACCAACTCCTTGACATCCGCGATTCCGATCATGCCGTCCACCTCGACCACCTCGTCGGGGGTGACATGCAGTTGGGACATCACGACGCGGCGCAATTCCTCGGGCGAGTTGGCGGTGATCTTCATCCGCACCACCTCGCCGCGGCGGCGGCGTTTCAGCGCCACTTCGAATTCGCGTACCAGGTCTTCGGCCTCGTCCTCGACCTCCAGGTCACTGTCGCGCAGCACGCGGAAGGCGCAATGCCCCTTCAGTTTGTAACCGGGGAACAGGCTGTCCAGATGCAGCAGCAGCAGTTCCTCCAGCGGCAGGAAACGGTGCGTGCCCTCGGGGGCGGGCAGGGTAATGAAACGGTCGATCTGGTGCGGGATCGGCAGCAGCGCCTTCAGCCCCCTGCGGTCTTTCTTGCGTTCCAGTTGCAGGGCAAGGGCAAAGCCCGCGTTGGGGATGAAGGGGAAGGGGTGCGCCGGGTCCACCGCCAGCGGCGACAGCACGGGAAACACGTTCGACAGGAAGTGTTCGGCCAGGTGGGCGCGGTCCGCATCTGTCAGCCCGTCGCGGTCCAGCAGAAAGATATTCTCGGCTTCCATCTCGCGGCGCAGGGTGTCAAAGCTGGTTTGCTGCGTCTCCATCAGACGGCGGGCATCCTCGTTGATCAGGGCCAGCTGTTCGGCCGGGGTCAGCCCGTCGGCGGCGGGGGTGGTGTTGCCCGCATGGGCCAGTTCGCGCAGGCCAGCCACGCGGACGGTATAGAATTCATCAAGGTTGGTGGCCGAGATCGACAAGAAGCGCACCCGTTCCAGCAGCGGCACGCGCATATTCCCGGCCTCTTCCAGCACGCGCCAGTTGAAACCCAGCCAGCTGAGTTCGCGGTTGTAGAAACGGCCCGGTCCGGTGATGTCCAGATCGGGAAGGGCGACGGGGGCCTCGAAAGGGGCTTCTAGGAAATCTGCATTTGTCATGTGGGGCTTATCTATAAGGCGTGTAAAGTCTATAAGGCGTGTAAAGGCATTGCGACAAGCCTGCGCCTAAGTGCCGGAATTGTCCAGCAAATCGGGTTGATCGAAGCGTCGCAGCACATCTGCCGCCAGTTTGCGGTTCAGCGGGCGCTTTTCGGCCAGCGCCGCGGCATCCATTTCGGCCACCAGCCGGCGGGCATAGTCGAAACTGCGCACCATGTGGGTGACAAGATAGGGCACGGTGTCGGCGGTGGGGGTCAATTGGCGGTCGGCGAACAGCTTGACCAGCAGGGCGGTCAGCAGCATGTCGTCCGGCTCGTCCATGGTGGCGGCCTGCGTACCCTGCATCCGGCTGGCCAGATCGGGCAGGGTCAGCCCCCATTGCGCCGCCGGTTTGTCCGCCGTCAGCAGCAGCGACTGCCCTTCGGCCAAGGCCAGGTTGTGCAGGTGGAACAGCGCCTCTTCGGCGGGGCGGATCCCGGCGATTTCATGCACGTCCTCGATCGCGACGGGGGTCGCGGCAAGGGCGGGGATATCGGCATCGGGCAGGTCGCAGGCATTCACCATCCGCGCGCCGGACAGGGCCGCCCAGACATGCACCAGATGGGTTTTGCCCGATCCGGCGGGGCCGGACAGGACCAGCTTGCGCGACGGCCAGATTTCCCAGCCCTCGATCATGGCGACACCCATGGCATTGGCGGGGGTGACGAAAAAATCCTCTCGTCCCAGCGCCGCGCGTGCGGGCAGTTCGAAACTTAGCTGTCTTGGGGGCATGTCAGTCTGCGTCTTCCCCGCCGGACACGCCCGCGTACAGGCGGCTGTCCTTGTATTGGCGAATGGCGAAACGGGCGATCACGCCCATTGCGGCGGCGACCGGCACGGCCACCAGCATGCCCACAAAGCCGAACAGCGTGCCAAAGACAGACAGCGCGAAAATCAGCCAGACAGGGTGCAGCCCCACCGAAGAGCCAACCAGTTTCGGCGTCAGGATATTACCCTCAATCACCTGGCCCAGCACGAAGATGCCGCCGACCAGCCCGATCGACACCCAGTCGCCCCAGAACTGGAACAGCGCCAGACCGATGGCCAGCGCCCCGCCCAGCAGCGCCCCGACGTAAGGGATAAAGGTGATCAACCCGGCAATGGCACCGACCACAAGGCCGAAATTCAGCCCCACGGTCATCAGCGCGATGGCGTAATAGGTGCCAAGAATCAGACAGACCGTGCCCATGCCACGAATGAAAGAGGCCAGCGTTTTGTCCACTTCCGAGGCAAGCTGACGGATCACCGGGGCATGGTCGCGCGGCAGCAGGTCGTCCACCTTGGCCACCATGTTGTCCCAGTCGAACAGCAGGTAGAAGGCCACCACCGGCACGATCACCAGCAGCATCACCACGTTGATGATCGACGAGGCAGAGGCCAGAACGGTTGAAAGCAATTCCCCGCCCTTGGATTGCACGGTTTCCCCGATTTGTTTCAGGGATTGCGACAGAGTGCTGTTCTGGTCCAGCAGATCGGGGAAGCGCGTGGTCAGAAAGGCTTGTAAGTCATTGAAAAGTTTTGGGACCGTGTCGAATAGCTGCACCGATTGGTCGATCAGCGTCGGAATGACCAAAAGCGCGGCCAGCACGAAAAGCAACACCCCGACAAGGGTGATGATCGCTGTCGCAATGGCGCGGGATGCGCCCATGCGTTCCAGCCGGTCGGCCACGGGATCCAGGAAATAGGCCACAGCCCCGCCCAGCACGAAAGGCAGGATAACATCGCCCAGATACCACAGCGCCAACACGAACACCGCCGCCGCAACGCCCCAATATTTCATCTGGTCCCTGACCGGCAAAGCCATGCGCGTTTCCTTTGGTCGTTTGATCCTATGTCGCTTGTGTGCGGGCGGGATTCAAGGGGTTAGGGGGTTTCGGGGTTTTCGGGTGGTTCGTAGGCGTCGGGGTTGGAAAGCCATTTTTGCCATTGGGTGTGGAAGTCGTTTTCGGTGCGCGATGGCAATTCCCAGTCGGGCCAATGGGCCGGTCTGGAGATACCTTCGGGCAAGGTCACGCTGGCGTCACCAAACATGGATTTGATCTGGTCAGCGGTCCAATTTACCTTTGACCAATCAACCCCTTGCGCGGCAGCGCCAAAGGTATTCACTGCCATGAGATCGGTTGCCCCATCCATTCGCGCCCCGATGAGGTTTGCCCCATCTACGCGAGTCCAGCTGAGGTCTGCCGCCTCCATCTGCGCCCGGCGAAGGTCTGCCCCCTCCATCGTCACCCATCCGAGGTCCGCCCGCTCCATCCGCGCCCCGATGAGGAATGCGCCCTCCATCCGCGCTCCACGAAGGACTGCCGCCTCCATCCGCACTCTGCGGAGGTCTGCGCCTTCCATCCGAGTGTTTAGCATTCTGGACCACTCCAAAATCCTTTTGACAGGTCGGCCCGCTGCAAGTTGCTCCCGCGCAGATCGAGGCGGTAGCCGGCTTCGATTTCAAGTTCGACCACTTTCTTCGTCGCATCGCGGCGGCCCAGAATGTCCAGTGCCTGCTGGACGTCGGCGCGGGGTTCGAGCAAGGTTGATGCCCAGCGTTTTACGGCATTAATGCCGATATGATCTTCAATATCTTCGTGAGGAGGAATACCCTCCATCTCCATGAATTCTGCGATTGTCAAATTGGGTGACCCTAAATCATTGGTCACAGAATCTTCAAATTGGCTACGTAAGCTGCGTCTCGGAGTTCGCGCGTTGGAATTTTCCCGCACATAGGCGCACAGGATTTCCATAACGCGGACATGATCGCGGCCCTTGTCGTAATTGGTGGAATCCTGAGCGATGCGTTCCAATGATAGCAGCCCGCCGAGACGGACCTCGATGTTGGGTTCGGATGTTTCGACTGTTTCATCTTGAAAGTTCAGCTTCTTGACGGTCTTCTCCGCCCCCAATTGCTCGACCGCTTTGGAAATGCGGTCGGTGATGTGGCCCTCTTTCTGAGTCTCCCATGTGCGGTGCTTGATGACTGTGCCCCAGATCAGGAAGGGGGAGCCGAGGACTGCGGCGATGAGTGCGCCTGCGCCGAGGTTGGGGCCGGTGCTGACGAAAATGGTGCGCGCCAGAACGGCCCCTGTCGCGGTGAGGGCGGCGACAAAGAACAGGATGATCATTAGGGAAAAGGCAATCCCGAGGGGGCGCGCAACCCGCCAGTTCGGCGTGTCAGCAAGCCCCATCCAGTCCAGCATGTCATTGGGTGGTTTTGGCTTGGAGGAATGGTCTTTTGGATCTTGGGTCATATCGCACTCGTTAAAGGATGCTGGTTCGCGTCAGGTTAGCCATTGGTTGTGGGTAGGGGAAGGTTTTGTGGGGATGCCTCGCCCGGTGCGCGCTGAAAGCGCAGGGCGCGCGCCTGCCCGTTCGGGCGGGCTGGCGCTTTGGAGGGGGCGAGTTACTGGATAAGGTGCGACGGCTTGGAGAGATTAAGTGAGAGCCATTCAGGTTTTTGCGCCATCCCACGGGCAGGCGCTTGCCCTGCGGGCGGTGTGGGTCGAGAATATAAGGAGGGGCGGCCTGCGCGGCCTCCCCATTCGGAGGGCAATCTTAACCCGCACATGGGCGGGCTTGTGTGGGCAGGCGTCGTCACTTAAACCAAGGCGCAAGCACATAACCCCGAAGGAAGCCCGCCCATGCGTCTCACGCGCTATTTTCTGCCCGTTTTGAAAGAGAACCCCTCGGAGGCGCAGATCGTCAGCCACCGCCTGATGCTGCGCGCGGGGATGATCAAGCAACAGGCGGCGGGGATTTACTCGTGGTTGCCCATGGGCTTCAAGGTGCTGCGCAAGCTGGAGAATATCGTTCACGAGGAGCAGATCCGCGCGGGCCATATCCCGATGCTGATGCCGACGCTGCAACCGGCGGACCTGTGGCGCGAATCCGGCCGTTACGACGATTACGGCGAGGAAATGCTGCGCATCACCGACCGGCACGGGCGCGACATGCTGTATGGTCCGACGAACGAGGAAATGATCACCGATATTTTCCGTGCCCATGTGGGCAGCTACAAGAACCTGCCGCTGACGCTGTATCATATCCAGTGGAAATTCCGCGACGAGATCCGCCCGCGTTTCGGCGTGATGCGGGGGCGCGAATTCTACATGAAGGACGGGTATAATTTCGACCTGACGAAAGAGGACGCGCTGCACGCCTATAACCGCCACTTGGTCAGCTATATCCGCACTTACGAGCGTATGGGGTTGCAGGCGATCCCGATGCGGGCGGATAGCGGCCCGATTGGCGGCGATGACACTCATGAATTCCTGGTGCTGGCCGAAACCGGCGAGAGCGAGGTGTTCTATGACGCCGCCGTGACCGACATTCGCCTTGGCGACCGCGAGATCGACTATGACAACGTGGACCAGTGCAAGGCCGTAATGGAGGAATTCACCGCGCTTTATGCCCGCACGGATGAAACCCATGACGAGGCGGAATTTGCCAAGGTGCCCGAGGAGCGCAAGCGGTCCGCGCGGGGCATTGAGGTTGGGCAGATATTTTACTTTGGCACCAAGTATTCAGAACCGATGGGCGCGACGGTGCAGGGGCCGGATGGCAAGCCGGTTCCGGTTCACATGGGGTCGCACGGGATCGGTGTGTCGCGCCTGTTGGGGGCGATCATCGAGGCGTCGCATGACGACAAGGGCATCATCTGGCCCGAGGGCGTGACCCCCTTCCATATCGGGATCGTGAACCTGAAACAGGGCGATGCCGATGCGGATGCGGCCTGTGAAAGCCTGTATGCCGAGTTCACCAAGCACGGGCTGGAGCCGTTGTATGACGACCGCAACGAACGGGCCGGGGGCAAGTTTGCCACCATGGATCTGATCGGGTTGCCGTGGCGCATCACGGTTGGCCCGCGGGGCCTAAAGAATGGCGTGGTGGAGCTGACCTCGCGCCGGACCGGCGAGAGCGAGGAGCTGTCGCCCGCAGAGGCGGTGAAAAAGGTGCTGGAGATTTACGCACAGCATCGTGGTGGCACCATGCCTGAACCGATGGCCGGGCGCAGCTTTCACACCTGGATGTGATGCTAGGGCAGGGTGGGGCACAGCCCCACCCTGCGCGTGGCGCGTGATCCGTGCTAACATGTCCTAAAGCAGACCCATGAGGCGGGCATGATAACACGCGCAATAGTGCTGGCCGGTGCGATCACCGGCGCGGCGGGGACGTCGCAATTCCCTGAATTTTAACAACAATACGTGCATCGCCTTGGCGGTGCGGTGGATGAATTGGCACGCGTGACGGCGGATTTTGATGCCTCGGCGGCGCAGCTTGGCCTGACCTGTGCGGAGGCGTTGGAGCAGATGCGCGGCACCGAGTTTGTCGAGGCGCGGCGCGTGGATATGCAGCGCACATTCGCCCGTCATGCACGGCTGTCCGCCGATCTGGACGCGCTGCGCGGGGCCGGGCCGTTTTCGCGCGCCTATCTGGCCGGGCATCTGGCCGACAAGGATATGACCGCGCGTACAAGGAATGATTTCCGCCCCGCGCTGCCTTTGACATTCGAGGGCGGCGTTTTCGCGGGTGTTGGCGCAGTGGCGGGATGGGCGGCCATGGCCATGGCGCTGGCATTGTTGCGCGGGCTTTTCGCGCCGTTGCGCCGTCGCAGGTCTGACGCGGATGTGATGGAAGCGGGCTGAGCTTGCGCTAGGCGGCGACTTCATTTAGGGGATTCGCATTTGATATTTAGGGGATTCGCATTTGATGTGAATTCTGATTCAAGATCGAAAACGGAGGCGATCTTGAGCAGACGAACTTTGAGTGACGCACAATGGGCGCGAATAGAACCGCTCTTACCG
>JGI24025J20009_10000104_pt1 | contig 61527 bp, 61 predicted proteins | sample Cruoilmetagenom3_FD_20009 | JGI IMG/M metagenome (IMG submission 20009)
GTCTGCAAATCTGTTGATAGTAGCCATGGTTTTTCCTACTTCAGTTTTTCTATTATGTTTCGAATGAAGGCCACACCGGCCTCCAGCTGACTTACAGCTATGAACTCATTTGGTTGATGGGCTTGTTCAATGCTCCCCGGACCACACACAACAACGGAGTACCCCTCGCGTTGGAATTGCCCTGCCTCGGTGCCATAGGATACCACGTGGGTTCCGTTGTCACCTGTTATCTGGCGCACCAGGGATTCCGCCTCGCCGTTCGTTTCGGGCTTTAATGCCGGATTTACGTCACGGGCAATCACCTCAATGGACGTCTCAGGGATGACAGCTTGAATTTCGGCCTCCACCTTGGCGACAAACTCCATGTAACGGTTAAACCAGTCCTGTGGATTTTGCGACGGAGGGCAACGGATATCGGTGGAAAATTCACAGTATTTCGCGGTGATATTAGTAGCCGTCCCACCATTCATAACGCCAACATGGAAAGTGGTGAAAGGGGGTTCAAAAATTGCGTCGATCTCGTTTGGTTCTGCATTCATGCCTTCGGCAAATTGCACACGCAGCCATTCGACCAGACGTGCGGCGGTCATCACGGCTGAAACGCCGTTATGCATAAGACTGGAGTGAATTTCAAACCCATGCACCTTGGTCAAGAACCCGATGGCCCCTTTATGCCCCGTCACTACCTGCATCATGGAGGGTTCGCCCACAATCACAGCCTTGGCTTTGGGCAGTTTATCAACCATTTCCGAAATCATAAACGGAGCCCCGACGCAGCCGACTTCTTCGTCATAGGATAGCGCAAACTGGATAGGATATTTCAAACCGGCAGCGACCATTTCAGGCACAAGCGCCAACCCTGTTGCAATGAAGCCCTTCATGTCACACGAACCACGACCAAACAGCTTGTCGTCGATTTCCGTAAGCACGAACGGGTCGGTGTTCCATTCCTGCCCGACAGTTGGCACAACATCCGTGTGACCAGACAGCACAACGCCACCATCAACATCTGGACCGATTTGTGCATAGAGATTCGATTTTAATCCGGTTTCGTCATAGACGCGCCAAGACTTCACACCGTGTTCCGCGAGGTAATTTTCTATGAAGTCGATGATAGGTAGATTTGATTCGGAAGAAACAGATGGAAATGCCACGAGTTTTTCCAGCATTTCCTTGGCAGTATAGCGGGTTGGCATAAATCCTCCTGATTTTTTTTGCCCTCAATCCTGTTCCCGTGGCTAACTCGGCGTCAAGGGTAAATTCGGGATTGTCGTATGGGTTTTCTTGGTGTTAACTGAATTTAATCAAATGGACAAAGATGTCCAGATAACGTCCTGAAATTATATGGACGATGAACAACAGGGAGCAATTCATGCTCGATAATACCGCCACGATTTTGGACGTGGCGAATTTGAAGACTGTGTTTAACACGCGCGATGGTGCTGTTCATGCGGTCAACAATGTTAGTTTTTCACTTGCACCGGGCGAGCTGTTGGGCATCGTCGGGGAAAGCGGGTCGGGCAAATCTGTGACTATGATGTCATTGATGGAATTGCTTCCCTCGCCGCCTGCGGAAATCGTTTCGGGTGACATCACCATTGATGGCGAAGATGTCCGTGCGATGACCACCAAACAGATGCGGGAACTTCGCGGTGGTAAGGTCGGGTTTATTTTTCAGGACCCGATGACCTCGCTTAATCCGGTGTTTAATGTTGGCTTTCAGTTGATGGAGCCGCTGCGTGAACATCTTGGCATGACTAAAGCCCAAGCACGGGTTCGGGCGGCAGAGCTGTTGGAGCTGGTGGGCATTCCTGATGCGGACAGCCGCTTGAAAGATTATCCTCACCAGTTTTCCGGTGGTATGCGCCAACGTGTGATGATCGCGATTGCTCTTTCATGTGACCCGAAGGTTTTAATCGCAGATGAGCCGACCACTGCGCTGGACGTGACCATTCAGGCACAGATTCTGGAACTGGTACGCGAGCTGCGCCAGAAGATGGGCATGGCGATAATCTGGATCACGCATGACCTTGGCGTCATTGCCGGTATCGCTGACCGTGTGGCGGTTATGTATGCGGGACAGATCGTTGAGCATGCCGAAGTTAAGGAATTGTTCCGAAACCCGCAGCACCCTTATACTCGGGCGTTATTGGAAACCTTGCCAAAGGCGGACGGGGAACGTGATAAACGCTTGCGGTCGATCGACGGGCAGCCACCCAATATGAATGCCGCGCCGACATCTTGCGAATTTGCACCGCGTTGCAGCCATGCATTTGAGCGGTGCTGGGTCGAAAACCCGCAACGCGTAAATGTTGGCGAGGGACACGACGTTGCATGTTGGTGGGATGTAAACACCGGAGGGCCACGCGATGCTTGATGACAATGCTCCCTTGGTGAAGGTTGAGAACCTTAAGATGCACTTCCCGATTTACCGTGGCATTCTTAGCCGTCGGGTTGGGGAAGTTAAGGCCGTGGATGGTATCAGCTTTAATATCCAGCAAGGCGAAACGCTTGGTTTGGTGGGTGAAAGCGGATGTGGTAAATCCACTGTCGGTCGTGCATTGCTGCGCCTTTACGACATTACCGACGGTGCCATCGAGGTTAACGGCCACGATGTAAGCAACATTTCGGGTGAGGCCCTTCGTGATCTGCGCCCGGAAATGCAGATGATTTTTCAGGACCCGCAGGCCAGCTTGAACCCGCGTATGACGGTAGGGTCTATCATTGCGGAACCGCTGGACGAACACACCAAGCTGTCCAAAGCCGAAAAACGCGAGAAGGTCGCGGAGCTGATGGATGCAGTTGGTTTATCTCGTCACTTTGCCGACCGCTATCCGCACGAGTTTTCGGGCGGCCAGCGTCAACGTATCGGCATTGCCCGCGCATTGGCGCTGGAGCCCAAATTTATCGTTTGCGACGAACCGATTGCGGCACTCGATGTGTCCATTCAAGCGCAGGTTGTTAATCTTCTGGAAGATTTGCAGGAAGAACTGGGCCTGACGTATCTGTTTATTAGCCACGACCTTTCGATGATCCGCCACCTCGCCACGCGTGTTGCTGTGATGTATCTTGGTAAAATTGTCGAGATCGCCCCACGTGATGCGCTTTATGACACTCCGTTACACCCCTACACCGAGGCTTTGCTGTCAGCCGTCCCTCATCCGGACCCAAGCCAGGAAGCCACACGGGAACGGATCATCCTCAAAGGGGATGTTCCAAGCCCGTCGAACCCGCCGCAAGGCTGTAATTTCTGCACCCGGTGTCCGAAAGTGCAGGATATTTGTCGCTCTGATGAACCGGAGTGGCGAGATTTCGGAGACGGGCATTTTGCTGCCTGTCATCTGATTGATTAACCCAAGATGCGGGGCAAACCCGCGCATATACTAACTTAACCAGGAGATATTAAATGAAAATCAGTAATCTATTCATGGCAGCGGCTGGCGCATCTTTGCTAGCTTCAACTGCCATGGCGGGCTCGCATGAAGCCCGTGGTCGTGATGGCCACGTCAATATAATCTATTGGCAAGCAGCCTCTGTTATGAACCCGTATCTTTCGGGTGGAACCAAAGATTTAAACGCCGCATCGATGGTTATCGAGCCGCTGGCCCGTTACGACGAAAACGGCAACATGGTAGCTTACTTGGCTGCTGATATTCCAACAGTTGCAAACGGTGGCGTGTCTGAAGATCTGACAAGCATCACATGGAAGCTAAAAGAAGGGCTTAAATGGTCCGATGGTTCCGATGTGACTGCGGCAGACGTCGTATTCACTGGCGAATACTGTATGGACCCTGACGGCGGCTGTCAGCAGCTTGCCAAGTTCAGCGATGTGACCAGCGTCGAAGCACTTGACGACCTTACTGTCAAAGTGACCTTCAGTGTTGCCAAACCTTTCCCATACGGACCGTTTGTTGGACAAGAAACGCCAATCATTCAGGCGGCACAGTTCGCTGATTGTACAGGGGCCGCCGCGCCGACATGTACAGACGCTAACTTTGCCCCGATCGGCACAGGTCCGTTTGTTGTTACCGAGTTCCGCGCGAACGACACGATCTCGCTTGTTGCCAATGACATGTACCGAGATGCAAGCAAACCAGCTTTTGCGTCCGCGACACTCAAAGGTGGCGGCGACGCTGCGGCAGCCGCGCGTTCGGTTCTGGAAACAGGCGAATTCGATTACGCCTGGAACCTTCAGATTGCACCGGAAATTCTGGTACAGATGGAATCCAAAGGCATGGGTACAGTTCTGTCCAGCTTTGGTACACTTGTTGAGCGTCTGATGATCAACCTTACTGACCCGAGTGCAGATCTTGGCGACGAGCGTTCCACGGTTGCACACCCGCACCCGTTCATGAGCGACATCAACGTGCGTAAGGCGCTTAGCCTTGCAATCGATCGTCCGCTTCTGGTTGAGGTTGGTTACGGCAAAGCAGGTAAACCAACCTGTAACGTTCTGCCGGCACCGGCAATCTACAACTCGACAGCAAATGACGCTTGTCAGACGCAGGATATCGCGGCTGCAAACGCATTGTTGGACAGCGCAGGTTGGGCACGTGGTTCTGACGGCGTACGCGCCAAAGACGGCGTTCGTCTGTCGATCTTGTACCAAACATCCACAAACGCTGTTCGTCAGGACTTCCAGGCCCTTATCAAACAGTGGTGGGGTGAAATCGGCATTGAAACCGAGCTGAAAAACATTGACGGAGCCGTATTCTTCGGTGGCGATCAATCCAGCCCTGATACGTTCCAGAAACTGTTCGCAGATTTGGAAATGTATGCCAACAACTTCAGCGGAACCGACCCTGAATCCTATATGGGTAACTGGAAATGTTCGGAAATTCCTTCGCCTGAAAACGCATGGTTGGGTGGCAACATGCCACGTCACTGTAATGCTGATTATGACGCGCTGGTCGCTGAAATGGCCGGCACTGCGGATATCGCCAAACGTGCTGAACTTGCGATTGCGATGAACGATATGCTGATGCAGAACTACGTCATCATTCCACTTGTTCACCGTGGCAACGTATCGGCAAGCGCCAATACATTGGACGGCGTCAAGTTGAATGCCTGGGATAGTGAGCTTTGGAACATCGCTGACTGGTCACGCAAGTAAGACCTTAACATTTGGCTGCGAGGGCAACTTCGCAGCCATACCCAAGACTGCTTAACCGAGGCGTTACATGTTTAACTACACAATCCGTAGATTGATCTTCACGATCCCGACGCTTCTGTTCATCAGTTTCGTTATCTTTTTCATTCTGGACACAGCGCCAAATGATCCGACGGGCAACCTGCCACTAACGATCCCGCCCGAGGTTCGCGAAAAAATCCGTATTTCGCTTGGTCTGGATGCGCCTATGTATGTGCGCTACCTTCTGTGGTGCCAGCAGTTCTTCATAAACGAGCCGCTGAACATAATTGAACAATGGTTCAACATTACCATAGGCGACGGCGAGCGCCTTCGTGTGCAAAGCTGGGCTACAAGATCCCCGGTTGTCGACCTGGTCGTGGAACGTTTGCCACAAACTTTGTGGGTCGTTGGCATGTCCTACGTGGTCGGCGTTCTGATTGCGATTCCGATCGGTGTGATCTCGGCCTACAAGCAATACAGCTGGTTTGACCAGATCGGTACGTTCATATCGATGCTTGGCTTTTCGGTGCCGACGTTCTTTACCGGTCTGTTGATGATCGTGATATTCTCGGTGCATCTCCACTGGTTCCCGTCGATCTACGATACGACTCATAAAGTTACGGACTGGAGCAGCTTATTATTCCAGATCATACAGATGATCATGCCGGTGATGGTACTGGCCTTCTACAACGCAGCTCAACTTAGCCGGTTCATGCGGGCCTCGATGCTGGACAATCTATCACAGGATTATGTCCGGACCGCCCGTGCCAAGGGTTTAAAAGAGAAAACCGTTGTTCTGGTGCATGTTCTGCGGAACTCCTTGATTCCCGTGGTGACAGTGATCGCCTTGGGGGTACCACAGGTTTTCGGTGGTGCTATTATCACCGAGCAAATCTTCAAAGTTAACGGTCTGGGTCAATTGCTGATAATCGGGATTCAAGGTGCCGATATTCCGCTCGTTCAAACCCTGACCTTCATCTTCGCGCTTTTGATTGTGCTATTCAACCTGATCGCAGATATCGCCTATGGCCTGCTAGACCCGAGGATCCGTTATGAGTGACGCAACCATCGATCAAGCCAATAACCGTTCTCTTTGGAGCGACGTCTGGGCACAATACAAAACCCATCGCGGGGCACTGGTCGGCAGCGGCGTGTTTCTAGCGATTTTGCTGGCGGTGTTTATCGGACCGTATATTTACGATGTCGATCCGCAGTATCTTAACATTCGCGAAAAAAATCAGGGACCAAGTTTAGCGCATTTGATGGGGACAGACCAACTAGGCCGCGATATGCTGGCGCAGGTGCTACACGGCGGCCGTGTGTCCCTTGCTGTTGGTATCGTTGCGATGGCTCTGTCGCTGGTTGTCGGAACGGTAGTCGGTGTTCTTGCGGGCTATTTCAAACGGCTGGATGGTCCGTTGATGCGTTTGACAGATCTTTTTCTGGCGCTTCCACTGCTTCCACTTCTTCTGGTCATTATCATGCTGTTTCGCGACACCTTGCGCGCAGCTTTTGGACCCGAAAACGGCATTTTTATTCTGATTGTATTCATCATCGGCATAACCAGCTGGATGCAAACAGCCCGGATCGTCAGAGGGGACGTGTTGGCACTAAAGGAGCGTGAGTTCGTATTGGCCGCAAAATCCATCGGTACGCCCTCCCGCCGTGTAATTTCGCGCCATGTACTGCCAAATGTTTTGTCGCCGATTATGGTTTCCGCGACATTGGGAGTAGCGAACGCCATTATCACCGAAAGCGCGCTGTCATTCCTTGGCCTTGGCTTTCCATCGGACTTCCCGACATGGGGCCGTTTGTTGTTTGATGGCGCGAATTACATGACCTTAACCCCTGCTCGCGTTGTCTGGCCGGGTCTCGCGATCTCGTTGACGGTGCTTAGTGTAAACTTCATCGGCGACGGCCTTCGGGACGCATTGGACCCCCGAATCAGAGGCAGATAGGTTACTTTAGGTAAACTCTACCTTTACTTGCTATCAAACCTACCTACACCACCTTAAGGTGATTCAAGTAAAGTAAGTTGCTATAAAATAAGCGAATAATTGTGAAATCTTACGTTTCTCAATCGTAAAGTTTTTGAGTTAGTGCCCGTTTTTTGTATATAAGAGATATTAAATAAATATTTCGACCCGATTAACCAGTATTGAAAGGCGTGGCTTGCAGCGTTATTTCGCCATGCGACGTTATTAAAATGAAGAAATTTGCTTTCCTTTTAGCAACACTGTCAGCATTCTCTGCTTTTCCAGCAATTGCCAGTAATATTGAAATCAATTCAGCAGAGTTGAATATCATTTATCAGGTCGATGGCCAGACGTATTCCATCCAACGTGACTGGGATGCCGTCGTTTCCAATAATGAAACCAACGGGAACTCGCCGCGCATTTGCCCACCATTCTGCGAAAAACAATTGGCAATTCATGAAGCGGTTGAAACGGTAGAAGAAGAGGAGCTGCTCGGCTTCTTGGTTGATTATGTGAGCAATGGCACAGGTGTATTAATCGACGCACGTCCGGAACAAGCGTTTCAAGCCGGTACAATTCCGGGGTCGATCAACCTTCCACATAACCTATTTACGGTCACACAAGAAAATGTATTCCATGACAGCGTAATTGAACTTCTTGGTGGCGCGAAATCCGAAACCGGAGAATGGGTGTTTTCAGACGCGCAGGATCTGCTTTTATTTTGTGACGGAATGACGGGAATACAGGCGGCCGATGCGATACGGAACTTGTTGGCTGTAAACTACCCGCCAGAAAAACTGCATTTCTACCGTGGCGGCATGATCAGTTGGACGGCGAGCGGCCTGACAACAACCTTTCCATAACGCCACTAGCCCCCCTTCATATAGGGCATCAACACGACTTCGCTGTCTGGTTTGATAGGTGTGAACCACGCCTCTTTGTAAATCAGACCGTCAATTGCCACGGATACCCCCTCTTCGATAATAGATTCGAGTTCGGGATATTTTTCTACCAAAGCCTTTAATAGCTCTCCAGTATTCGCTGCATCAACTTCGACGTCGGTCAGACCGCCCGTTGCAGATCGCAAAGATCCCCAAAGAACGACCTTAACCATGTATCAACCTTTCGCGCCGTCGATCGCCGCCAAAATGCGCGGTGGCGACATAGGCAGCTCAGCCATACGAACACCCGCAGCATGCGAAACACCGTTCGCCACGGCTGCCAATGGCGGCACGATCCCGGTCTCACCAACACCGCGAACTCCATAAGGATGGCCCGGGTTGGGGATTTCGAGGATTACGGCGTCAATCATCGGAAGATCGGACGCAACCGGAATACGGTAATCGAGGAAGCCGGCGTTCTGTAGTATGCCATCGTCGCCGTAGATGTACTCCTCGTTCAACGCCCAACCGATACCTTGCACCGCTCCGCCCTGCATCTGACCTTCGACATATGCGGGATGGATAGCTTTTCCGGCATCCTGAAACACCGTATAGCGCAGGACTTTTGTGAATCCGGTTTCAGGGTCGACTTCGATATCGACAAGATGCACACCAAAACTGACACCTGCTCCGTCGGCGTTTGCCTCAAAATGGCCCGCAATCGGACCACCGGTTTTGCCGGCATCCCGCGCGATTTCGGCAAGAGTCATTGGCGGAAAATTACCGGCGTTATGTCCTGTTGGTACAGCTGCGCCGTCTTTCCACTCAACAGCGTCGGGATCAATTCCCCAAACCATCGCTGCGCGACCGCACATATTCTTGATCGCCGCACGCGCCGCCTTAATCGTTGCCAGACCAACCGAAAACGTAACCCGGCTACCGTCGGTAACATCGTTGAAACCAATGGAATTGGTATCCGCAACGATGGTGCGAACCTTGTCGTACGGTATCCCCAGTTCCTCCGCCGCCATCATGCTGATAGACGCACGTGAGCCACCGATGTCGGGATTGCCTTCGGTTACGGCCACAGTGCCATCCGGGCTGACAGCAATTGATACGCTTGTGTTGCCCGCAAAGTTAAACCAGAAACCACACGAAACACCCCTACCCTGATTTGGGCCGAGCGGCGCCGCATAATGCGGGTGCGCTTTAGCAGCTTCCAATGTTGCCACCAAACCGATTTCGTCAAACGTCGGTCCGTAAGAAGATTTGGTTCCCTTGCGTGCCGCATTCAGCAAACGGACTTCCAGCGGATCGAGGTCGAGTTTCTGGCACATTTCATCAATCACAGATTCAACTGTATAGATCGCCATCGGAGCTCCGGGCGCACGATAAGCTGCCTGCTTGGGTCGGTTTGTAAGAACATTCCACGCAAGTGTCTGGACAGCATCCAAATCGTAGGCAGCAAACGCGGTCATCGCGCCAAGCATTGCTGTGATGTTTGGATAAGCGCCGCCCTGATAGCGCAATTTCGCCTGACCGGCGGTAATCCGACCATCCTTCGTCATACCGATTTTAACGTCAGTGCTGGACGAAACGGTTGGACCTGTCGCACGGAACACTTCATCGCGCGTCATGACCATTTTCACGGGACGACCGGACTTCCGGGCCAAAGCCACGGCGACCGGCTCCAGATAAACTGTCGTCTTACCGCCAAAACCGCCACCAATTTCCGAGGCGGTCACCCGCAGTTGGCTAGCATCAATACCGTTAAACGCAGCAGCCAGTTCGCGGACCATGAAATGCCCCTGCGTGCAGACCCAAAGTTCGCCACGACCATCCGCACCCATCGTCGCAAGACAAGCGTGCGGTTCGATATAGCCCTGATGGGTAGCAGCGGTTTTGAAACTGCGTTCGACTATAATATCGGCTTTCGCAAAACCCTCATCGACGTCACCATGGCCAAACTCCCAATAACTTGAAACATTCGGGCTGCTGCCTTCGGGCACGGAACTGAACTTACGTCCTTCGTGCAACACAGGCGCACCCGGAAGCATTGCCGCGTCCACGTCCGTTTCATGTGGCAATATTTCGTATTCGACTTTGATAAGTTTAGCCGCGGAATTGGCAACATCGACATTCACAGCCGCGACGGCCGCCACAGCATGCCCGTGGTAAAGTACCTTGTCCCGCGCCATGAGGTTATCAAGTGTATCCTGATTGCCCGAGTTATCCTGCTTTACAAAATCCTTTGATGTAACGACAGCTTTGACACCATCGAGCGCCAGCGCCTTCGAGACGTCAATCGACAGAATTCGTGCGTGTGGGTGCGGGCTGCGCAGTGTTGCGCCATGCAACATTCCGGGTGCCGACATATCGGCACCAAACATCGCCCTGCCAGTTACCTTGTCGATACCATCAGGTCGCAGCGGGCGCGTTCCTACAATCTTAAAATCGCGCTTGGATTCGGTAACATCGCTCGCGTCACTTTTGCTCTCTACATATTCGTTAACCATGATTAAGCCCCCCGCATTTCGGCCGCAGCATCCAAAACCGCGCGAATAATCTTGTCATATCCGGTGCAACGGCAAAGGTTGCCAGCCAGCCAATAGCGAACCTCCGTTTCCGTTGGGTCCGGGTTCTTTTCCAGCAAGGCCTTCGCCGCAACCAGAATACCTGGTGTGCAAATACCGCACTGAAGTGCTGCATGTTCCAACAGTTTTTGCTGAAGTGGATGCAGTTTTTCACCGTCCGCCATACCTTCGATGGTTTGCACTTCCTTGCCTTCCGCCTCGGCTCCGAGAACCAGACAAGAACAGACGAGACGACCGTCGAGCTCGACGCTACACGCGCCACAATCGCCGGAACCGCAGCCCTCTTTAGCTCCGGTAAGTCCGACACGATCACGCAATACATCGAGCAAGGTTTCGTGGGGCTCGCAAAGATATTCAACCTGGTCGCCATTGATCGACGTCGTTACATGAATCTTGCTCATTTCACACCTCCGGCGCGGCTATATGCAATTTTGGCGGCGCGCTTTGCCAGCACTCCGGCTGTTTTTGTACGGAACTCGACGGTGCCGCGTTTGTCGTCAATCGGGTTGCAAGCGGCAGAACACGCCGCTGCGAGTTTCTCAAGCGCTGCATCGTCCAGTTTGGTCCCGATTATCGCATTGGCCGCATCTTCGACCACGACAACCGTAGGCGCCACGGCACCAAGAGCCACGCGGGCGTCGGTGCAAACGCCATTATCGTCGATCGTCAGACTGACACCGGCAGACGAAACTGCAATGTCCATTTCTGTTCGTGGGATAAACCGCAAATAGGCGTCGCCAGAATTGTCCGGCCGCGCGGGCAAACGGATCGCGGTAATGACTTCGCCTTTCGTCAACGACGTCTTACCCGGCCCCACCGGAATGTCTACAACTGCACATTCACGCGTACCGTCGGGTCCGCTAATCAACGCGATCGCATTCGCAGCAACCATCGCTGGGACGCTATCTGCCGCGGGCGAAGCATTGCAAAGGTTGCCTACCAGAGTCGCACGTCCTTGCACCTGCGTCGATCCAACCAGTTCCATCGCTTCGACGACGCCAGGCCAGAGCGAAGTTAGTCCTTCATGCTCGCCAAGTTCCGCACCAGATACAGCAGCACCAATAATATACCCGCCATTTTGCTCGGCAATATCGCGCATACCGGGGATTTTTTTAATGTCTACGACCAATTCCGGTTCAACCATCGCCAAGCGTAACTGCACCAAAATATCGGTCCCACCTGCGAGAACCCGCGCGATCCCGTCACACTTGTTCAGCAACTCTACCGCTTGTTCAACGGTCTCCGGCGACTCGTATCGCATGGCAATGTCTCCTGCTTATAGGTAATTTCGCTGTAGCATCGCACCAATGTCGTAGGTTGCCAATGGGTAAAAAATGCGAACTTACACTGCGTTAAAGCCGCTATCGAACTACGGATCACACAGCAATCCGTCCGTATAACCGCGGGTACTCACGTCTTAGAAGCCAAACAGGCACCACCGGTGTTCTGGTGCCTGTGTATATTTAGATAGTTCAGGCGCTATTCTGCCAAAGTTTCCGCGATCAGTTCACTCAATCCAATTATCTCGAGATCACGCTCGTACGCATCCAGCCCGTCTTCAAAAACTGTACGACAGTTGCCGCAGGGCACGACCACCGCTTCGAGGTTATCGATCCCATCAAGCTGTTTTAGCTTTTGTGAGAAAGCGGCCGTCTGCAATTCTTCCGCACGCGGATTGGCCGAAACACCACCACCGCCGCCGCAACAGAAATTGGTAACACCGGCGCCTTTCATCTCGACAAAATTGCCACAAGAGCCGTCCATCAACGACCGCGGTTCTTTCAACAGTCCACCGCGCCGAATAATCTGGCAAGGGTCATGCAAAGTCATCGTCCGGTCGTCTTTTTTACCCGGAGGAATCTTGCCCTCGCGCCGTAGCTGGTCGAGGAGTTCGATGATGTGAACAACCTCGAAATTAAACTGACGGCCCATCATATTAGGCCCCGCCCAGCGAATTGCGCCGTAGGCATGCCCACACTCGGGGCTGATCACGTGTTTGACTTCAAGCGCTTCGGCAGCATCGACAACACGCTGCAAAATCTCTTTGGCAAGTGGACCGGAGCCGATCTGCACCCCGACATTGGTCGCCTCGTAAGCCACCGAAGAGATGGTCCAACTTACACCGGCTTTCTTAAACAACTTCGAATAGGCGCCAAGAACTTCCGGATAACCCATGATCTCCATCGACGAGAAAATCGCCATGTAATCGGCGCCCTTCTTGTCTACTTCGATCGGTATTCCGGTAATGTCTTCCTGATGCTTGATCTGCGCCTGAAGCGCCTTGATTGTAACGCCCATCGGGCTGCTGGTTTTCTTAACGAATTCAGCCGAACGTTGAAGCCCTTCCGGCACCATGCCCGCAGCAGCGTAACCTTCACGCATCTTGCGGATTGTGCCTGCGATATCGATACCCATCGGACACACCAGCGTGCAACGGCCACACATATTACAGGAATCGTAAACCAGCGGCTCCCATTCAAGCAGTTCTTCTTCGGTTACCTGTGCTGGTGCCAGACCTACCATCTTTTTCAATGACGAAAACGGTGCTTTGTCGCGCTTGTAGGCCTTAACCATTGGAAGCAATTTGTAAGTCGGCGTGTACTTCGGATCACCTGTGCTCAAGTGAAAATGACACGCTTCGGCACATTCGCCACAATGGACGCAGGCCTCGAAAAAGGACGCTACCTCGCCATCGGTATGTTCCAGAAATTTGGCAACCGCGATGTCGGCTTTGGATTGATCACTCATAGGTTCATCCCCTTACGTCCATACGTTGCGCCGGTATTTCCGCGCGACAGGAAGAATGTGAAAGCGTGCATCAGGCGACCAAACGGGAAGTAGATCAGCCAAATGTTAACTAATAACATGTGAGTGGCGCGCAGAAATACGTGCGACTCCTGCATAGCAAAGCAACCGGAAAGCATCACGAAAAACGTTATCCATGTACCAATGTGGTCATCCCAGTCGGAAATTAGTCGCATCACCGGATCGGATATCCGCCGCACCCAAAGCACGATCAGTCCCGCGAACGCAATCTCGGCGGTTATAACAAAGCCCCAGCGCGGCAGTGTCGGCCATCCAAAACCGGTAATACGTTCGCTAATAAAGGCGACGTGCGGTGCTGCGAACAACATCAAGCCGAATAGCCCAAGGTGGAAGCCATAGCCCCCAACGATGTGTAACCACGTGCGACGGGCAAAAATTCCGCGCGGGAAGAAATGGCGAAGATTGCCCTTGAAAAAACCGGCAGCAGCCGAACCTTTAGGGGGTGATATATCCTTCTTGCGACCAATACGGATAATCCCGATAACACGCCAAGCCGCGCCAAGCAGAAAAATCGTCATCGCAACGGTATAAAATGGGCCTTCAACAAATTCGATGAAACTCATGTCGATGCTCCTTCTTCGGTGTCATCTTTAGCAGATTTACCGGTTACTTCTTCGTACCAAAGATCGTGGTGCTCCTTGGCCCAGTTTTCATCAACTTCACCGATAAGCATCGAATCCAGCGCCCCTTCCATACCGACGGAGCCGATATAGATGTGACCAAGTGAAACACATATCAGTGTGACTGCACCAATTCCGTGAAGCACCGTTGACGCTTGTAGCAACCGCAAATCTTCGAAGAACCAAGGGAATTCCAGTACGAGTCCGGTGATACTCATGACGGCACCAACGATCATCAGTAACCAGAACCAGGACTTTTCGCCAAAGTTAAACTGGCTGGAACTAACATGCCCGCCGAACAAACCACCGAGCTTGAATATCCATTTGAAATCTACCAACTGGAAGAAGTTTCCGCGGACGAACTTTACGAACATCCACATCAGCGCGACGACAAATAGCGGTCCAAATAAATTATGCCCCTGCAATGCTGCACTGGTCATAATCGAGTTAACCTCATGTCCGAATAACGGCACGATCACTGGGCGGCCCAAAAGGATGATCAGGCCGGAAAGACCAAGGATCATGAATACCCCCGCGGTGAACCAGTGTGCAATTCGATGGATCAAAGTAAAACGCGGGATGGTTTTGCCCGAACGGCCGCTCGCAATTTTCATACGCCCACGGATGAGGAAGTACAAAAGAAGCAAACCAATGACGCCGACCGGAAACCATCCTGCATATTTTACGATGTAGTTTTCACGCAGCAACCGCCAATCCTGACCAAGCGACTGGATCGCCTGCCCTGACGCGGATGACGACGATGGGTTACCGACCGCGCCATGACGAATATCACTCCAGATTTCACCATCGGAACGAGTACCCAAGGTGTTGGGTGGACCATCATCGACCGGCAGGTTTACCGCGTTTTCAGGCGCACGCACGTGAGACGCAGCATCGGATTGACCGGTCTCTACAATCAACCATGTTGCGCTTAAAAGCATGAAGGCAATAACGCGAGCATACGCAAAGATGTTGCTCAAGCGCTTAATTCCCGTTTGATGTGTCAAAATTTCGGCCTTTCTTGATCGGAACGGTAAGGGACGGCGTTCGATCATGCGTCTACACTCCGGCAGATTTCGGGCGTAGGTATTTGGAACTGTGTCGACGGGCCGCCCTAAAGCAGCCCGCCAAAATCAGTTTAGCAAGCGCGGATCAACCACCGGCTTTGGAGTCGTAGGCAGTGCCCCAACCCCATGCGCCGGAACCGAAACCGCGGGAAACCACACGTTCGCGGTAGATAGCGGAGACATCATCTCCGTCACCTGCCAACAACGCTTTGGTTGCACACATTTCGGCACAGATTGGCAACTTGCCTTCCGCGATACGGTTGCGACCGTATTTTTGGAACTCTGCTGCGGAGTTATCCTCTTCAGGACCACCCGCGCAGAATGTGCACTTGTCCATCTTGCCGCGCGAACCGAAGTTGCCAGCTTGTGGATACTGTGGCGCGCCGAATGGGCATGCGTAGAAACAGTAACCGCAACCGATGCAGAGATCCTTGGAGTGAAGCACGATGCCGTCGGCTGTTTGATAGAAACAGTCGGTTGGGCAAACGGCCATACAAGGCGCATCTGAACAGTGCATACAAGCCATTGAAATCGAACGCTCACCTGCCTCGCCGTCACCTACGGTGACAACGCGACGGCGATTGATGCCCCAAGGGACTTCATGCTCGTTTTTGCAGGCAGTTACGCAAGCGTTACATTCGATGCAACGTTCAGCGTCGCAGAGGAACTTAACTCTAGCCATAATATATCCTCCTTAAGCTGCTGTGATTTTGCAAAGAGACGCTTTGGACTCTTGCATTTGAGTTACCGAGTCATACCCGTAGGTCATCGCGGTATTTGCGGCCTCGCCGAGCACGTAAGGGTCAGCACCTTCAGGGTATTTGTCCCTACGGTCCTCGCCTTGGAAGTGCCCACCGAAGTGGAACGGCATGAACGCTACCCCTTCGCCAACGCGATTGGTGACCATGGCCATAACCTTGACCTTGCCGCCCTCCGCGCCTTCGACCCAGACTTGCTCGCCATCACGAACACCAAGGTTATTGGCATCACGTGTGTTGATCTCTACGAACATGTCCTGCTGAAGCTCGGCCAACCATGGGTTGGAGCGGGATTCATCACCACCACCTTCGTATTCCACAAGACGGCCCGTTGTCAGGATCATAGGATAATCCTTCGAGAAGTCCTGCTTTTGGATCGAGGCATACATAGTCGGCAGACGATAGAACTTCTTGTCTTCGTATGTCGGGTAGTCCTCAACCAAGTCACGACGGTTGGTATAGAGTGGCTCGCGGTGAACAGGTACCGGATCCGGGAATGTCCAGACAACGGCACGCGCTTTAGCGTTACCAAACGGTGCACATTCGTGCTTGATGGCTACACGCTGGATACCACCCGAAAGGTCGGTTTTCCAGTTTGTTGCCGGTCCGGCCACCGCGTCGATTGCTGCGCGTTCCTCGTCGGTCAGGTCTTTGTCCCAACCAAGGTCCATCAGCATCTGCATGGTGAACTCAGGATAACCGTCCTGAATTTCGGAACCTTCGGAGTAAACACCCTCGGCCAACAAGTTCACACCGTCACGCTCCACACCGAAACGGGCGCGGAATGTCAGGCCACCTTTAGAAACAGGCTTGGACATATCGTAAAGGTTTGGCGTGCCCGGGTGACCCATTTCTGCGGTACCCCAGCATGGCCATGGCAGACCGTAGTACTCACCGTCGTTCGGGCCACCAACGGCCTGAAGCGTGGTGCGGTCAAAGGTATGCTGGTTAGCCATGTGCGATTTGATACGCTCTGGCGCCCAACCGGTATAACCGATTGTCCACATACCACCGTTGAACTCACGCGTGATATCTTCGATGTTTGGCTGATGTTCGCCATCCATCGAAACCTTGCGGAAGAAGCGATCGGCAAAACCGAACTTCGTTGCAAGCATCGACATGATTTCCTGATCCGGCTTCGATTCAAACACAGGCTCGACAACTTTGTCACGCCATTGAACCGAACGGTTCGAGGCAGTTACGGAACCGCGAGTCTCGAATTGGGTCGAGGCAGGCAGCAGGTAAACGCCATCGGTGCGGTCATGCATAACAGCCGAGACAGTTGGATATGGGTCAATAACGACAAGCATGTCGAGTTTCTCCATCGCCTTCTTCATCTCAACGCCACGAGTCTGCGAGTTGGGCGCGTGGCCCCACAGAACCATTGCGCGAACGTTGTTCGGCTGATCGATGTTCTCTTTGTCTTCCAGAACACCGTCAATCCAGCGTGATACAGGAATACCTGTCAGGTTCATCAGCGGCTTGTCAGCCCCGTCAGCGCCTTTGATTGTGTCGAAACGACCTTTCAGCCAATCCAGGTCTTCGCCCCAAACGCGTGCCCAGTGAGCCCACGAACCAGCAGCCAAGCCATAATAGCCAGGAAGCGAGTGCGACAGGATACAAACGTCTGTAGCTCCCTGCACGTTGTCGTGGCCACGGAAGATGTTTGTACCGCCACCGGAGGTACCCATGTTACCCAAAGCAAGCTGCAAGATGCAGTATGCGCGAGTATTGTTGTTACCTGTAGTGTGCTGCGTTCCACCCATGCACCAGATCAATGTACCCGGACGGTTGTTCGCCAGAGTACGTGCAACACGCTCTAGCTGGCTGCCCGGCACACCTGTTACACGTTCTACCTCTTCTGGATTCCAGCTCTTCACCTCGGAACGGATATCATCCATGCCGTAAACACGGGTGCGGATGAACTCTTTGTCCTCCCAACCGTTTTCGAAGATGTGGTACAGAATACCCCAGATCAACGCCACGTCCGAACCCGGACGAATACGCACGAATTCGTCGGCATGTGCTGCCGTACGTGTGAAACGTGGATCACAAACGATCAGCGGAGCGTTGTTCTGCTCTTTCGCTTTCATTAGGTGGAGCAGCGAAACAGGGTGTGCCTCAGCCGGGTTACCACCAATCACGATGATCGATTTGGAGTTGTGAATATCGTTGTAGCTGTTGGTCATGGCGCCGTAGCCCCATGTGTTCGCAACACCGGCAACAGTTGTCGAGTGACAGATACGCGCCTGGTGATCTACGTTGTTCGTGCCCCAGTAGGCAGCAAACTTGCGGAACATATAGGCTTGTTCATTGCTGAACTTCGCAGAACCCAGCCAGTAAACCGAATCCGGTCCACTTTCTTCGCGGATGTCCAGCATCTGGTCGCCAATCTCTTCGATCGCGGTTTCCCAGCTGATGCGTTTCCACTCGCCGTTTTCTTTTTTCATCGGGTACTTCAGGCGGCGCTCGCCATGCGCGTGCTCGCGAACAGCTGCACCTTTGGCGCAATGCGCACCAAGGTTGAACGGGCTGTCCCAACCAGGCTCCTGCCCGACCCATACACCGTTATCGACTTCGGCAATAACCGTACAGCCAACAGAACAGTGGGTACAAACAGACTTGATGGTTTCAATAGCACCATTTGCAGCAGTGGCCGCAGAGGCCTGAGTCACGGTACCACCCAACGCACCTACCGAAGCCAGACCACCAATGGTCAGCCCCGAGGAACGCAAAAACGAGCGGCGATCAACAGATTTTTCTGAAATCCGTGACAGGATCGAATCCGTACGGGAGCGTCGCGCAACCCCGTTGGTCTTTTTCCTGAGCATTTCAATCTCCCTAAAATGAACCCGATTGTCGGGTTAAGCTTGTCTTGTCCGGGTCAGGGCGTCACGCAACCGTCGTCGGATTGTGTAAAATCGTCCGGTTTAGAACCGGGCGCTTTCAAGTTAGAACCGGGCGCTTTCAAGATATGCCTGAGTGTGTTCTGTATCTTGCAGACCACCCTCGTTTGTTGGCAGCTCAACTGCTTTCGCTTGTGTGCCAACAGCAACCGAAACGGCCGCCGCAGGAACCGAAGCCGAAGCGAGCTTTAGAAAATTACGGCGCTTGGTATCTACACCGGTCTCCTCTTTACGCATTGCCTTCTCCTTCATTGTGATCGCCAATCTGGCAATCGGTTAAGCCGAGCTTTCGCCCGCCATTCTAAAAGACTCTTTTTCAATATCCATGAAGACGCGCCCCACCGTCCCGATGGGCGCATAAAGAACCGAATTCTTCGCCCCCTCGAGATCTTTGAAAAAATGGCTGGCCCATGGGCCGATGTGCTTGTTAAAAAAATCGCGTTGCTGAACGATATCGGCAGGCGCCCCAAAGCGGCCACGGATCATCCCGGCCATCATTTCGCAAAGGGATGCGATGTTATCCTCGGGCTCAAATACGTTCGGGGCCCGTTCGATCGTCAGGCCCAACATATCTTTACGCAAAACCGCCAATGGTTTTTCGTTAAGGAAGCCAGTCAGATAGAAGCTTGCGTAAGGCAGCAGTTCGCCGCGCGCCATACCGATGAATAAAGCATTGAACTCACGTTCGGCAGTGCTGGTCTTGGTGACGCGCGCCAAACGCGACAATGCGTCAATAGCTTGACCTAGATCGGTGTCGTCGCCGGTCAACTCGCCGGTTTGCCCCAATAACTCGCCAGACGGTGGGCATGACAGCAGTGCTGCTAGGTAGTCGTAAAGATCCGCACGGAGCAAATCTTCTTCCGAAGTAGAAACGGTTTTAGCAGTGTTATTCAAATCATCCTCCCAGATGACGGGGTTTAGCCGTGTTTAGCAAGGATAGCCTGTGCACCATTGTGTGCAAAGGATTTTTTTCTTATATTAGTAAATTCGAATGTAAAAACAACACGTTAAACCCGAGCAATTTAGTTGGATTTCCTAAAACTCAAAATTCATCCGTTTTCTGCGGGATTCGGGTTGTTTAGTTGAAATTTCGGAGGTCACAGTCAACTCGCTCTCACTCGGAAGTGGTGCCTGCACACGAATTTCGCCTGGCTTGCGCACAGATTTAATTGGTGCGCTATTTTCTATTTTTGCAGTTTCAGCATCGGCTTCGCTTTTTTCGCCTGTCGTTTCCGGTTTTGATTCGGCCTTTTCCTCGTCTTCCTCGACCAGCCGATCGACAAACCCTTTTCCAACTTTGTAGGCAGTAGCAATATTCTCAACTACGGCCCCCGCGTTGGTAAAGTCTTCGCCGTAGTCCAACAGATTATCGAGGTTGGCGAGCGCCGGATTGCTAAGCCACAGCTTGCGCAAGGCGCGGCTCTTTATGCGATGTGGCACAGCGGAATCCATAAACGCGCTAAAGTCGTCCCCTGCTTCCATATCGTCCGGGTCTTTTAGATTTAGCTCCGCCAGAATTTCAGCATCCGTTTTTTCGGGCTCTTCACTGGGTAAACTTTCTTCAACGACGATTTCTTCTTGTTCCGCCTCGCTTTTCACCGCTTGTTTTCGTTCAGACCAACGTGAAGCAAATGATTTGTTTTCCGTCATTGTAGTATTCTTTTCTTAGAGTTAGGCGAACGGTAAACATCAGCGGTTTGACGGATTCGTTCGTCCCCGATTCCGTCTTCTTTCATATCCGTATCGAATTTGTCCCGGCGCCTTTTTACGAACTTCTCGTCTTCGTGGTGAAACTCAATCCACTCACGTACCCAAGCTATCATACCGGCAGGCATTGGCACCGGCTCGACAATTTCTTCGCTACTATCTTGATAGTCCTGCGCTTCAAACGCTGAGGCGGTTACCAGAAACAAATCTAGTTCACGATCCGGCGTAGGTGATGGTCGCATGACCACGTAAACACTAGGCGGATCATTAGCGAGCGCTGTCATATACGCTTCGGTATCCGTCCGGAAAAGAACCAACGGCAGTGTTCCCGCATGGTATTCAACCGACTCACCGTCGCGCCGTAACTCCCGCCAGTCTGCTGGTCCCGCGCCCGGCAGTACCGCAACGGCTTTCCACGCCCATTTCGCCCATTTGGTCACACCGGGTGTTTTCCGAACGACGACCCCAACTGGCATTGAAATTGATCTTTGTTCCATGGTTCAGCGCTCTCGAATTTGTTTAGTTGCCTTTTTCGCCAATACAAGGCAACTAAACGCAAGTCCAATGATAAAAGCGGGAGAATTCGATGGCCAAGACCCTGATGCTATGTGATTGCGGAGGTTCGCAAAAACTGGATGCTGATGCTATTTCGAAGTCAACTGGCTTGAATTGCTCCATGATTCACAACGGGTTATGCACCAGCGGGCTCGATAGCCTAGCGCAGGCGCTGCCGAGTGGCGAGGTGGTAATTGCATGTGCTCAGGAGGCAAATGTATTTGAAGATTTGGCGGCTGAACTAGATACCCCGTTGCCGCTGTGTGTCGATATTCGTGATCGCGCTGGATGGTCGGACGAGGGCAAATCTGCCACACCAAAAATTACAGCCTTGCTCGCCGAAGCGATGCTTCCCGCGCCCGCAATTAAAACCTTCGATGTTGAATCCGAGGGGCTTTGCCTAATCGTCGGCGACTCCGATGTTGCGATCAACGCGGCCGAACAATTGTCTGAAATTATTGACGTAACAGTCCTTTTAACAGACGCCCCCGAAATTATACCGGCTCAGCTCGACGTTCTGTCGGGTCGAATCAGGAAAGCGAGCGGCTCACTTGGTCAGTTTTCCGTCACTGTTGACGCATTACGCACGCTCGACCCTTCAGGCCGCGGCGCTTTACAGTTCGGCGCCCCGAAAGATGGCGGCAAATCTGAATGTGATTTGATACTGGACCTGACCGGTGGCACCTCCTTATTTCCAGCCCACGAGAAGCGCGACGGTTACTTGCGTGCAGACCCTAAGGACCCGCTGGCCGTCAATCGCGCAGTATTTGAAGCTGCACAACTGGAAGGCACCTTTGAAAAACCCTTCTATGTCAGTTTTGAAGAACATCTTTGTGCGCATTCCCGCGCCTCCCGTTCAGGCTGCAACCGCTGCCTGAATGTCTGCCCGACAGGAGCCATCACTTCCGCCGGTGACTCTGTCTCGATCGATCCCAACATTTGTGCTGGATGTGGTGAATGTGCGGCGGTCTGCCCTTCCGGCGCGGTTTCTTACGATGCGCCGCCGGTTTCCTTCCTTTTCAATCGCATCCGAACCTTGGCGAGCGCATATCGCGAAGCGGGCGGCAAGGCACCGCGCCTATTGGTGCACGATGAAACCCATGGCACAGAGATGATCTCGCTCGCTGCCAGATTTGCACGTGGATTGCCGTCGGATGTTCTACCATTGGCGGTTCCGAACCTTTCCGGCTTTGGCCATTCCGAGATGCTGGTAGCCTTGGCGAGCGGATTTAAATCTGTCGACATTCTCGCCGGTCCGAAAACCGAACGGGATGCGCTTGACCCGCAGCTGGAGCTGGCGTTGGCCATGGTTCCAGGCGAAGAATTGCGTGTTCGCATTATCTCGCCTTCAGAACCGGATGCCCTATGTGATGCACTTTATGTTAAGCCACTTAAGGCACTGGATGTTAACCCGATTTTGCCACTTGGTGGACGCCGTGAAGCAACGCGGCTTGCAGCTACGGCACTGGTACCCGACACGAATACACCAATAGCCCTGCCCGCTGGCGCACCTTATGGCGCGGTTTTGATCGATACAGACGCTTGCACCCTTTGCCTTGCCTGCGCCAGTCTTTGCCCTTCGGGCGCGCTTGGTGATAATCCCGACGCCCCACAACTGCGCTTCAAAGAGGATGCTTGCCTTCAATGCGGTATCTGCACCGACACATGCCCCGAAAACGCAATCACGCTTGTTCCACAGCTCGATCTGTCCGCCCAAGCGCTTACCGATAGAGTCGTGAATGAAGAAGAGCCTTATCCCTGCATCGAATGTGGCAAGCCTTTTGGGGTAAAAAGCACGATCGAGAAAATCGTCGAAAAGTTGGAAGGCAAACATGCCATGTTCGTCAATTCGGACAACGCAAAGCTGATCCGCATGTGCGACGATTGCCGGGTCAAAGCCCAGTATCACAGCGACAATTCCCCGATGTTCGCAGGTAAACGCCCCGCAACAAGGACCACAGAAGACTACTTGAAAGATCGAAAGCCGAACTGATCGGGTCGATGAAAGTTAGTTCGTCCGGATTGGATCGCCCAGATCTGCAGGCGTAATAGTTTCCATAAACGCCCCGATATTTTCGACTTCCTCAATTGTCAGGAAAATCGGGTATATGTGTGGTGGGTAAGCCGGATCGAAAGGTTCGGTAATTTCCTCGATCTGCGTGAAACTAGGATGCGGGTTTAGCGTCCAGAAAACCGCAAACTTTTCACGCCAGTCTTTGAGTGTACGAAGCGCGGGGAACGACGGGGTCGACTCGATACCACCATATTTATTTTTCTCGCTAACGAGATGACAACGCCCACATTTTCGGATCGAGACGTCCTCGCCCACCACAATGTTGCCTGTCATTATCACCACGTCTTCAACTAAATCGTCAGGGGCTGCGGGGAAGTACACTTGTTTATCAGATTCCCGATATCCAGTGAGCGTCCTCTGCCCGATCTCGGATAGCAGCCAATCCACAAAGCGTATCGCATAGGCCGAGTCCGACTGAAGTTCCACGGAATACCCCTGATTTCGCTTGCCATGCACCATCAGTCTTCGACCCGAATTTGGCTCGGGTACATTCAGATCATTGAAAATTAGGACATCCGCCTGATCGGTGGTGCCGAGCACTACTTTGATGCCTGTCTTTAGTTTAAACCTCGGGAGAACATACGACCAGAACTCGGTCTCGGCGACATCTGCCGGTGATGCCAGCACGATCCGCTTATCTTGAGCCGACCCGAGAACCGGAGTCAAAACCAACAATATCACAGCAATTAAAATTCGCACCTGTATTCCCCGTGGATTTTTACATTCAACCCTTGCCTAAGCTTTGCGAATAGGCATGTTAAGGTCAACTAACATTTACTCCACATTGGATGGTACAAAATGAGCAATGAAGAATTCAACATGTCTATGCGAAAGTTTCTCAAGCAGGTCGGCGTCACGTCGCAGCAGCAGATCGAAGAAGCCGTTCGCATCGCGACTGAAAAAGATGCCGTTAGCGGATCTCTTCCGATCCGCATGACGCTAACGATCGATCAAATCGGTATGGAACATGTGGTCGAAGGTGAAATCGTAACAGGGTTGNAATCATGAGCGTTACACGCGAGCAAGTTCTGGAAGCACTTCGTACAATCGAAGATCCGTTTAGCAAAAAAGACATCGTCNCGGCCGAAATCGTACGAGCGTTGACCGTAGAAGACGGCGACGTCCGGTTTGTGATGGAAGTCGAGTCCGCTCAGGGCGTTGCGATGGAAGCGGTTCGAACTGTCGCCGTCGAAAAACTCGAAGCCCTCGATGGCATCGGTAAAGTTTCAGCGTTGCTTACAGCGCATTCCAGCCCGTCCGCTCCGCCTGACCTTGGCGGCGGCGCCAAGAAATCAGCACCTGCCGGTCCGCAACCTATTCCGGGTGTGAAAAAAGTAATCGCTATCGCGTCTGGCAAAGGCGGCGTTGGCAAATCTACGGTTTCCTCCAACCTTGCCGTTGCATTGGCGGCTGAAGGTTTGAAAGTCGGGTTGTTGGACGCAGATATATATGGCCCCTCGCAACCGCGTATGCTTGGTGTTTCGGGTCGACCCGCCTCTCCCGATGGAAAGATCATTCTTCCATTACGCAACCATGGCGTCACCCTGATGTCCATGGGCTTGATGATGAAAGAGGACGAAGCCGTGGTCTGGCGTGGACCGATGCTGATGGGTGCTCTGCAGCAAATGATTGCGCAGGTCCAATGGGGGCAGCTTGATATTCTGATTATCGACCTCCCGCCGGGAACGGGTGACGTCCAGTTGACGCTGTCACAGAAAACCAAAATCGAAGGTGCAATTGTTGTTTCCACACCTCAAGACATCGCATTACTTGACGCGCGCAAAGCATTGGATATGTTCCGCAAAACTGGAACTCCAGTTCTTGGTATAATCGAAAACATGTCGACCCATATCTGTTCGCAATGTGGCCATGAAGAACATATTTTCGGCCATGGTGGCGCGCGTGCTGAGGCCGACAAGCTCGGCTTGCCATTCCTTGGTGAAGTACCTTTGGATATCGACATCAGAATGGCTGCCGACGGCGGCGCACCGATCGTGACTTCGCAACCCGAAGGTCCACAAGCTGGTGCCTTCCGCGCGATTGCTCGCAAGATGATTGACGACGGAATTGTTTAATGAACGAATTTGAACTGGAACCCACAGAACCAAGTTTGCCGCCCCTGTTTCGGGGTGAGAAAGCTGGCGAGGGCGTCGATCCGTTTACCAAGGCGATATCCGCNTCGATTACGGGCGTAGATCCCGGTCTGGTCGTNTACAGCATCGAACCNCACCGGATTCGCGCCGCCATGNTTCTTGCGCCCGAAGCGTCTTTGGAAGACTCAATGGCGATGGTGTTTGCAGCTTCTCTTGGATTTGGCGATGCCCTAGGCGCGCTGGCCCCACCGGAAGTTGGCGTTCATATGGACTGGCCGGGAACTTTACGTGTTAACGCCGCAAAATGCGGCCGAATCCACGTCGCCGCGTCCGATACACCAACAGATCAGGAACCGGACTGGCTGGTTGTAGGCCTGGATGTACCGGTTTTCCCCATTGCTGACACGGTAGAACCGGGTAAGGCTCCCGACAGCACCACATTAACAGAAGAAGGCTGCGTTGACGTATCCTCTATGGAGTTGCTGGGAAGCTGGACACGGCATACGCTCGTCTGGATCAACCGTTGGCTGGACGAAGGCATCGCGCCGCTCCATGCCGATTGGCGGTCGCGAGCGTTTAGTCTAGGTGACGAAATTTCGGTAACACTACAGGGTGAATCATTTGCCGGAACTTTCGTCGGACTAGACGACAAAGGCGGACTGTTATTGCGCGCCGATGACGAAACAAAACTAATACCGTTAAGCAAAATGTTGGAGATGAGTTGATGCTGAAACTGGCTAGAACGATCCATTTTGACGAATCCGACCAGAATATCTTCAGCCGCCCCGCCGCGACTGGCGAATGGGCCGTAAGCGGTGGTTTCGAATTTTCCAACTGGAGCGAGGCTGATCTGGTAGGCAAAGCCCGTCAGGCTTTTTCGAATGGTTGGTTGGGCGGCGAAAGTTTCGGCCGCGCAACTTTTGTGGCGGTAGCCCAAATTGAAGAAGCGGAACTTGAAGATCTTCGTCAAAATCTGGCCAAACATCTTCTGGAGATTTACGGCGCTCCCTCGCCCGAGGTTGCAATGGTTGCGGCGATCCACGAAATCGAATTCATGCAGGAGCTCTGCGAGGATCAGGAGCCGAACACGCTACTGGCGATCACCCGCGAGCTAACCGAAGCCGGTGTCCGCGAACAATATCGGGCGATAAAACCGCAAGAAGCGGAAATCGACCAGATCGCCGTGCACGAAACCTGAATTCAATATGACCTTCACCATCAAACACTTGAGCGTACATGGCGACGGCATCGCGGATGGTCCCGACGGGCCCATATATATCCCATTCACCATGCCCGGCGAAGTGGTTGACGGTGAAGTCGTCGGGAACAGGCTCCCACATCCAAAAATTTTAGAACCTTCGTCAGATCGGGTTAAGGCACCCTGCTCACATTTCAAATCATGCGGTGGTTGCGCCTTGCAGCAAGCTTCGGACCAGTTTTTGGCTGAATGGAAGGCCGAAGTTGTTCGAAATGCGTTAACCGCACAAGGGCTAGATTGTACGATACGGCCGACAATCACTTCACCCGCAAATACTCGCCGCCGTGCGACTTTCGCGGCCTCCCGAACGAAAAAGGGCGTACTAATCGGCTTTCATGGTCGCGCGTCCGGAACCGTGGTCGAAATTCCGAACTGCAAATTGTTGCACCCAGATATCATGGCGGCGATGCCCGCGATGGAGGCTTTGACCAAGATCGGAGCCTCGCGTAAAGCTGTTATTTCGATCGCTATCACGCAATCAGACGCCGGCGCGGATATCAGCATTATGGACGCCAAAGAGGCGGACGGACCTTTGCTTTCCGAACTGGGTTCTCTGGTCGAAAAGTTTACGCTCGCGCGCCTATCATGGAATGGCGAGACCGTGGCCACCCGCGTTCCACCCGTGCAAAACCTTGATGGAATACAAGTCACGCCGCCGCCCGGTGCATTCTTGCAGGCGACCGAAGCGGGGCAAGTCACCTTGACAGAAGCGGTCAAACTTGCAGTTGGAACTGCTAAACATGTGCTCGATCTTTTTGCGGGCTGCGGAACCTTTTCGCTCCCTCTGGCTCGGCAGTCGCAGGTGTTAGCGATGGAAGGAGAGGCAGATTTGCTATCTGCCCTTGATCTAAGCTGGCGTAACGCGACGGGTTTGAAAACAGTTGAAACCGAGAAGCGTGATCTATTTCGAAACCCGGTGATCGTCGAAGACTTGAAACACTTCGATGCGGTTGTGATTGATCCCCCGCGCGCAGGCGCAAAATCTCAATGCGAAGAATTGGCGAAATCCGGCGTTCCGGTCATTGCCTTCGTTTCCTGTAATCCGGTTACGTTCGCGCGCGACGCCAAAATTCTTGCTGGCGGCGGCTACCAGATCGAATGGATTCAGGTTGTCGACCAGTTTCGATGGTCGTCTCATGTTGAGCTCGTTGCGCGGTTCAGTAAGGTTCAATAGGTTTACTGACACTGACATTGTCAGGAGCGGGCGGTGATGCTAAATCTCTTACTTCAAAAGATTTTTCAGTACCTTATAGCGCAACCTTGATGCAATACTCAGTCAAAATCAGATATTTCATCGCCAAATTACATGGCGCTTATCGAGACTCAGCTCCAAGCTAAAGATCCTCACGATTTACCGTTAATACACCATCAGCGATCCGGTCGCTCGGGTGGGTTATCAGTATGTCCCCCACTTTAACACCATCAAGTACTTCAGCGACCGACGCGTTTCTTTTGCCAATAGAAACAGGAACGCTTTCGGCGGAGCCATTTTCAAGTCGGAAAACCATCCAGCTTTCTTCGCTCCTGAACAAACTGCTGATCGGTATCTGAACAACATCTTCACTGCTCCACTCAACCACTTTGACAAAGACGCGGAACCCGTCACCGAGGGCTGCATACACCTCTTCGGGAGAGTTTATATCGAGAACGACCCGCACACGCTGCTCGGCAATCCCAAGCGCCGATATTTTGGTGAAGGCAGAAGGCTCGATACGATATATTTCGGCGTGGAGCGTCTCCGACCCGCCCCAGCGATCTATATATGCCGACGAACCTTCGGAAATATTCACGACATCCGTCGAAAGTAGATCAACGACAATCTCCAAATCATCGACCAAGCCGATGCGAACAAGCGGAGCACCCGACATGACGGTGCGCTCGCTTGGCGAGGTGACGGTCAGTATACTACCGTCAACGGGCGCCAGAATTTCGATACAACAGGAAGACGGTGAATCTGCCCCGCTCGCCGCCGGTTCGATTAACATTGCATTTGCCCGCTCGAGGGAACTGAGCCTTAGGCTGCGTTCCGACAATGCTGACACAAGTGCAGTGCGAGCACGTTCTTGCAGCAACTGGGCTTCTTCCAGCGCATTGGTCGAAAGCGTCCCGCTATCCGAAAGCGACTTTGCGCGTTCGTACTGGCTGCGGGCATAATCGTAGCTTGCCTCGGCGGCGGCTATATTCATTTCTGACAGGCGAAGTGCCGCCTCGGCTTCCTTTATCGCGGCTTCGGCCTGAATGCGGCTGCGGGCGTCCAGAAATACCGGTTGGCTCGGCTCAATAACGGCAATTACGGTTTCACCCGCCAGCACGAAATCCCCGACTTCAATGGGGCTACGCAAAGATGTGCCAGACACCGGTGCCGATACCTCGAATACGTTGCGGATACGCGTGATGCCGTCGGCGTTGATCGTAACTTCCATTGGGCCGGACGTAACCTCTTCGACATCAACGGGAACCGGTTGTTCCTGAAACGTGAAATAGAGCCCCGCCCCGATGGCACCAGCAGCAACGGTCCAAAGCGTAATTTTCTTGATGGAAATGGCCATAATTACTCCCGAGTTTTCATGACGGCGACGAGGTCGAGACGGTTAACGCGCCGGCTAACCAAAAGGGCCGACGCGGTTGAGGCGGTGAAGGCGACAATACCGGCATAACCGTATGTGCCTCGTGAAACGTGAAGCGGCAGCGTGAACATGTCGCTTGAAAAGCTGGAAACAATCAAGCCCGCCAAGGCATAGCCAATCATAAAACCAATAGGGATCGCTACGATGGTCAGGAAAATCAGCTCGCCCATGAGGATAAAAGACACCTCTGAACGGGTGAAGCCAAGGATACGCAAGCTCGCCAATTCCCGCGCTCGCTCCGACAATAGAATTCGGGCGGAATTGTAAACCACCCCTACAACAATCAGGCTCGCAATCAAGGAATAGATGGTCGTTGTGACTGACGAGCTTTCAGCAATCGTATCGCTAAATCCTTGCCGAATTTGGTCCCATCGAACAATTCCTCCAATATTCGGGGCGGATTTAACATCGCTGTAAAGCTCTTCGATCCGCGTCGCGTCGATCGAAACATTGACCGCATTCACAAGTGGTTGTTGCTGTAACAAGGCACTTAGGAAATCGAGGTCCATATAAGCGCCGATCCCGAAATATTTCTGTATTATGCCTGTAACAGCCACTCTGTATGTTCCGCGCTGACCCTGAAGAACCTCCATTTCCAACTCGTCACCAATGACTGCATCGAGATGGTTTGCCAACCGGTCCGAAATCACGACACCCTGCTCGGGAAAGACAATTTTGCTATTTCTGGCGTCAAGAACACGGCTAAGGTCCATTCCGGGATCGCGCCCCTCGACACCGACCAGCCGTGACAAATGCCCGTTCGAGAGCTTGGCGGCCACCGTTCGCATCCCTTCCGCGCGTAAAACACCCGAGAGATTTTCAACATCAGCCAGTACCGCACGCGATTGCGGTTGCGCCAGCGAGAGAGTCACTTGTTGGCGGTTCGACTGGAAAAACGCGGATTCCATCAGAACGTCGACAGAATCGAACATGAAAAGGCTCGCAATCATCGTCGCAACTGACATCGAAATTCCAAGCGCGGTTAGCGACGCCCGCATCGGCCAACGTGTGATAGACCGAATAATCATCATCACCGGTTGTCGCGCGCCCAACATATGGCCCAATTTGTCGAAAATATTCTGTTTGAACCGTGTCGGAGCGGGCGGCGACATAGCAACTGCGGGCGATAGCTTTGTAGTTTTCAGAACCGAACGCATAGCACCGATCACAGCCGCAGCAATTCCCGCCAGACCTGAAATCGCATATGTGTCCGGGCTATTTACATAGATAAGGTACGGGAAATGAAAGAAGACCGTATAGTAAGTTGCCAACGCGTATCCTGCGGATACACCGATGGCCCAACCCAATATCACACCAAACAAACCGATGCCGATAGCCAGCTTTACATAGTGCCAACTGATCGCCAAATCGCTATAGCCGACTGCCTTGAACAGGCCTATCTGCTCGCGTTCTAGTGAAATCAGCCGACCTAATACCATGTTCACAAGAAACGCTGAAATCACGAAGAACAGCGGTGGTATAGATTTCCCCATCGCCCTTAATTGCGTGAGCTCGGAATCAAGGAACATATGCGAAGATTGTAGATCCCGCCCATATGGACTGGTACCGCCGTAAGGAACGAGAAGCTTTTCCAACTCGTCCTGAACTATTTGCGGGTTCGCATCCCTCGTCAGACGAAGTGACACGTCGTTAAACGCCCCCCCGAGATCGAAGGCTGAGGCCAGCGGGTCATACCCCATCCAGATAACACCGAACCGCTGATCATCCGGCATCATCGCACCGGGTCCTATCAGATAAATGAATTCAGGCGACAGTGCTGTTCCGGTAATAGTCAACAACTGCTTTTGCCCGTTCAAGGTCGCGTAAAAGCTGTCGCCGGGTTGAAAATCGTTCGCCAGTGCAAACGTCTCATTCACAACAACTTCTTTTGTTGCCTCAGGTGTGGGCATCCGGCCAGCTGTCAAGTTTGGCACATTCAACAAAGGCTCACCCGATGGAGGCAGGGAAACGAGACGTGCGACGGCAGGTTCGGTTATGCCCTCAAGGCCTAGAATCGCAAACTGGGTGATACGTGTTTCAACAACACTAACCCCTGAAATTTGTTCGATTTCGCGTTTCAAATTGTTCGGTGCCCGCGTCGCCGAAGCAAATATGTCGGCAAAACGGTTGCGTTCATAAAACGCCGACTGGGTTTCGGTAAGCGAACGCTCAACGCCTATCGCGATCACCAAAATCATCACGCCACACGCCAAAACCAGTGCAATAGCTAGCGACTGCGCCCATAGTCGCCAAAAATCCCGAACGAGTTTTTTGTTGAATGCCTGCACGATCTACCACTCGATCTCATGCGGCAACAAACGGGTATCGTTAACCTTAACGTCAGTAATCCGCCCATCTGCGAAAAAAATCACCCGGTGCGCCATATTCTGAATGGCAGCATTATGGGTGATGACCACCGTCGAGGTGCCTAGCTCCTGATTGATCCTTGTGAGGGCCTCAAGCACTTTAACGCCGGTTTTACTATCAAGTGCGCCCGTAGGTTCGTCACACAGTAAAACCTCAGGACGCTTGGCAATAGCACGAGCAATCGCGACACGCTGCTGCTCGCCACCTGAAAGCTCTGCTGGAAAATGGTCGATCCTCTTTTCCAGCCCCACCATCGCCAGCGCCTCTTCAGGGCGCATTGGATTGGGTGAAATCTCTGTAACAAGTGCTACATTTTCTCGCGCCGTCAGGCTGGGCACCAGATTATAGAACTGGAACACAAACCCGACATGATCCCGCCTGTAGACCGTGAGCTTGCGCTCCTTCATGGCGGTCAATTCCAGCTCTTTGAAATATGCCCTACCCTCGGTCGCGCGATCTAGACCACCCAGAATATTCAGTAGAGTAGACTTTCCGCTGCCCGACGCTCCGAGCAAAACCGTCATCTCGCCAGCATAAATATCGAGATCAACCCCACGGAGCGCAAAAACCTGCACCTCGCCGGTGTCATAGACTTTCGTTATGCCTTCGGTGTGAAAAACCGATTTCAACAGGGAATCTCCGTCATGTTATGTCGATATATAAAATGATCGCATCCGCTATCTTTGATGTATGACAACTTGAATTCAGATTTACTTTATCTCGCAAGTAGGCCTATGTCAGCACGGGTTTTTACCAGCCAATAGAACAGGTTAGCTACTGTAAATCGTAATCGGTAGCGAATTCAGTCTAAATTATTTCGTCTTCGTCGAACAACAGATCGGCAACCAACTGTGCTTCCAGACTACCGATTGTATCCTCGGCGTCATCATGTTTAAGAATTTTAGCGACGTGGAACAGCCCGTCGCCCTCGTTCACAACAGGTAAATTGGTTCGACCTATAATCAGCCCCGTCAGATTTGCCAAAACAGGGTGTTCCACTTCGCCAAGCGGGTCGGAAATAATCCCGAGAACATCGCCCTTTTTGACCAGATCGCCCGTACCTTTAAAAGTACGTAATAATCCGCCGTATGGTGCGCGCATCCAACTACTGAATTTTGCACGGGTCGGAATGACCTTGGCTTCGGTAACAGTTTTTGCCGGAGCCATTTCAAGTTTGCGCATTACACGTAAAATGCCGCTTACGCCGGCACGAATGGCCAGTTCGTCGAAACGAAGCGCTTCGCCAGCTTCGAACAAAAGCATATCCACGTTCAAGTGCTGCGCAGCTTCGCGCATCGACCCCGGACGCAAAGGTGCAGTCAACACGACTGGAGCCCCGAATGCTTCGGCCAGAACGATTGTCTCAGGTTTGGAAGGCGACACCCTGATTTGCGGCAGGTTAATGCGGTGGATAGCCGCCGAATGCAGGTCGATACCAAAATCGGCGCGCACCACAATTTCGTTGATGAAGATATGCGCCAACCGCGCCCCTAGCGAGCCTTTGGGACTACCGGGGAACAACCTGTTCAGATCACGGCGGTCCGGCAAGTATCGCGAGTGGTTCAAGAAACCGAACGTGTTGACTATCGGAAGAATCATCAACGTCCCGCACAAGGTATCAAGAGCATTGGCATTCATTAGGCGTCGCGCAATTTCAACACCGATCACCTCGTCTCCGTGAACTGCCGCGCTGACGAACATTGTCGGCCCCGGACGACTGCCATGCACAACATGCACAGTAAGGGTTACAGGGGTGTGATCAGACATAACACTGATGGGTAACTCGACGGTTTGACGGGTGCCGGGAGCCACCTTGACGCCACCTATTTCAAACGCTTGACGATTTTTCATCACTCATTGCCCTTGGTCAGGTTCAGTTTAACATTCTTTTCGAGAGTTTCGATGATTTTGCTTGCGATGTCGATTCTGGTCGCGTTCTCTATCCCTTCCAAACCCGGCGAAGAATTCACTTCCATAACGACTGGTCCGTGGTTGGAACGCAGCATATCAACGCCACAAACATTCAATCCCATTGCTTTGGCCGCGCGGATCGCCGTTGAACGTTCCTCCGCCGAGATTTCGATAGGGACCGCATTGCCGCCCCGATGCAAGTTCGAACGGAAATCCCCTTCGGCACCGGTACGCTTCATGGTGGCCACAACTTCGCCGCCAACAACCAGCGCACGAATATCCGTACCGCTTGATTCCTTGATGAACTCCTGCACCAGTATATTCACGTGGGCGCCTCGGAACGCTTCGATGATGGATTTGGCTGAGCGATTACTGTCTGCTAGAACCACCCCAACCCCCTGCGTACCTTCCAGCAATTTGACGACTAACGGCGCGCCACCTGCCAGCCGGACCACTTCTTCGGTTATTTTCGGATCATAGGCAAACGTAGTCACGGGTAGCCCAATACCATCGCGCGCCAGCAACTGCGTCGAGTGTAGTTTGTCGCGCGACCGACCAATAGACACGGAATCATTTAAAGGATAAACACCCTGCATTTCGAACTGCCGCAAAACTGCCATGCCATAATGTGTTATCGACGCGCCAATGCGTGGAATAACGGCATCATAAATCGGTAGTTTTTCGCCGTTATAGTATATTTCAGGACGCCCAGAGGCGATATTCATGTAGCATCGAAGTGTTGGAATTATATCAAGGGTATGGCCGCGTGCTTCTGCAGCCTCTTTCAGACGTTGATGCGAATAGAGATTCGCGTTTTGAGCCAACATTGCAATCTTCATTGTTCTCTCCACTTATTGTGACCAACTATACTACACGCAGTATCGCATATTTCTCACTTCAATCCGGTACGCGCCTTCACGACTTCTCAGTTTTCGGTTTACCGGCAAGATAGGATCGACCAGAATCTACCAAGACTCCCCGCCCCCGAAAGGCTGTCCGGCCAAGGATCAAACCAAATTCCATATTCAAGCGATCCGCCAACGATAGATCAATACTCCAGCGATGACTGCCAAGCAAAAGCGTTGTACGAACGACAAATCGACGTTCTGGCAAACCACTGGTGTTTTTAACATCCCGCGAGTCCAGTAGCGGCGCCTCTAACATCGACAACTGCTTTTGCCCTGGCACCGGAACCAGAAAGCGGACCCAGTTGGTCCCTTTTTTGTCGAATAACTCCTGATTTTCGGCGTGCAAAGCAGACGTGCGTGCGCCCGTGTCAATTTTTGCCCGAATATCCATAATGCCAAAATCAGGCAATCCGACATGCTCTCGCCAACCGATCACATCCGAGCGATGTTTTTTCTTGGAATTCGTCGAAGTCTTCATTCAATGTATCCGTGGTTACTTATACTTTTGAAAAGCTTACCGACAACAAGCCGAATTCAAAAGCACGAAAACACAAAAAGGAAACTTCGGCCAATTATCGCCTTAAACCATTTGAATTCCCTTACATGTAAATTGGAGTTTGGGAAAAAGAGGAGTTTGGTCTTGAACATTTACTAGAGGATCACGCGTCAGAGCCCAATCGTTCGTGTTATTTTTGACGAATTCGACGCTAACATGGAGGATTTCGGGTCGTCTGATGGCGAAACAGCCAATAGGAAATACTTTAGACGACCGTTCTGGTTTGACAATAACTGTGAAACACGTCCTAGTCGGGATTGTATTAACAATTACCAGCGGGCCAAAGTCGTAAACATAACGACGCGCGCAACCAATAAACCGAGGGGGGGTTATGAAAGTTCTCGTTATTTATGCGCATCCGGCACAGCAACATTCACGCGTAAATAAAGCGCTGGCCGCAGTTGCCAAAGACGTCTCGGATGTAAGTTTTGTCGACCTTTACGCAATCTACCCTCGACTCGACTTGAACGTAGATGTGGAACAGCAGCGCCTGCTCGATCATGATGCGATTATCTTCCAGTTCCCTCTTATGTGGTATTCGACACCGCCAATTATCAAAGAATGGCAAGATCTCGTTCTGGAATACGGGTTCGCCTATGGCCATCATGGCGAGAAACTGAAAGGTAAACTTTGGCTAAGCGCAGTGACCGCAGGAACGCCAGAGTCTGGATACGGACCTGAAGGGCATAACAGATTCGATCTGCGTGAATTGTTGGCACCCTTGGAGGCCACCGCCAATTTGTGCAAAATGCCCTATGTTCCGCCCTATACCCTTTTCGCCGCGCTGAAATCTGAAAACGCTGCTAACCTTGAAAAGCACATAGCGGGATATCGACTGCTATTAGAGGCACTGCGAGACGACACTTTCGACCTCGACAAAGCCTGCGCGCAACAACTGATCACCGGCGACACCATCAAAGGCCTGATTAAAGGGAAAACAACATGAGTGGTTTTTTATTCCAGGCTTTCGTTTATCTCGCCGCCGCGGTCATAGCAGTCCCGATTGCCAAACGATTGGGGCTTGGCTCGGTATTAGGGTATTTGATCGCAGGCATAGTCATAGGACCTGTGGTTGGTCTTGTGGGCTCCGAAACCCAAGACATCCAGCATTTCGCCGAGTTTGGCGTTGTGATGATGCTGTTTCTCGTCGGTTTGGAGCTGGAACCCCGTCAGCTTTGGGGAATGCGAAACAAGCTATTGGGACTAGGTGGACTGCAAGTGACAGGCACCGCCCTCGCTGTTATGGGTGTGTGCATGCTGCTTGGCTTAAGCTGGAGCGTGGCGCTGGCCGTCGGCTTGGTCTTGTCGCTATCCTCCACAGCCATCGTTTTGCAAACGCTAGGCGAAAAGGGACTGATGAAAAGCGATGGCGGTCAGGCGAGTTTCTCTGTGCTGCTATTTCAGGATATCGCTGTGATCCCGATGTTGGCGCTGGTACCGCTACTGGCCCTTCCTGAGTTACTGGACGCCCTGCACCATGGAACCGACGGCAGTGGCCATGCGACAGAATTGAGTCTGGTTGAAGGTCTCGTTGGTTGGCAAGTGGCGGGTGTTACGGTTCTGGCGATCGCTGCGGTAATCATTGGCGGACACTTTCTGACGCGCCCCCTCTTCCGGTTTATTGCATCCGCCGAGCTACGTGAGGTGTTTATCGCGACAGCGTTGCTACTGGTGATCGGCATTGCTTTGCTGATGACCTTGGTCGGCCTCTCTCCCGCACTCGGAACCTTTCTCGCCGGCGTCGTTCTGGCTAACAGCGAATACCGTCATGAACTTGAAAGCGATATTGAACCTTTTAAAGGACTATTGCTTGGCTTGTTTTTCATCACTGTTGGCGCAGGAATAAACTTCGGCATCCTGTTTGGCGACTTCGGAACGATCATTGGAATGACACTCGGCTTGATGCTGCTTAAGGCCGCCGTATTCTGGTGTCTGGCGCTCGCGTTCAAGCTTCGAGGTTCCGACAAGTGGTTGTTCACGTTGGGGCTAGCCCAAGCTGGCGAGTTTGGTTTTGTGTTGCTGTCGTTCACCGTCCAAAATGGTGTAATACCCGCCGATCTATCGCAGTCTTTGCTGCTAGTCGTCGCACTATCCATGTTGTTGACCCCGCTGTTGTTCATCATTTTCGACAAAGTGATTTTGCCTCGCCTTACGGAAGATCAAGTGCGAGAAGTTGACGAGATCGACACGAAGGGTGCTGCTATTATCGCGGGAACCGGTCGATTTGGCCAAATCGTCAACAGGATGTTGCGCGGTAACGGCTACGAAACCATCGTTCTCGATCTTAGTGCGGAAACTGTCGACAACATGGCAAAGTTCGGCATTAAGACGTTTTTCGGTGACGCCTCCAGACCCGACCTTTTGCATGCTGCGGGAATTCGCGAGGCGAACCTTCTGGTAGTTGCAATCGATGACCACGAGCGAACCACAGAGATTGTTAAACACGCCCGTATGGAACGTCCGGACATTCACATCGTTGCGCGCGCCCGCGACCGCATCCACGTTTATGAACTTTACAATGCCGGCGCCAACGACATTATCCGTGAAACCTTTGACAGCGCTGTTCGCGCAGGGCGAAGCGCATTGGAGGCGTTCGGTATACACCCCTACGAAGCTGAAAAAATTTCCACCGCGTTCCAGAAAAATGATCGACAGATTTTGTACAATCTGGCCAGAATCTATGACCCCGACATTCCCGTCACTGAAAACGCCGCCTACATCGCAGGTGTCCGTGAAGCCGGAGAAAAAGAGCGTGAAACCCTAACCAGAAGCCGTGGTCGCAACAAAGGCGCAGTAGACCGTGCGTGGTTACCGCCCGGAAGAATACTGGACCTCGAGGAATGACAACATCTCAGGACGACCCCGCCTTCCTTAACGGCAGCTTAATGCGCCATGTGACCGTAATGTCCTTCACCGGCAGTATTGGCTTAATGGCGATGTTTGCTGTCGACTTTATCGACATGATATTTATTTCAATGCTCGGCAACGAAGCCCTCGCCGCAGCAGTGGGATATGCGAGCACAGTTCTCTTTTTCACAAACTCGATCAATATCGGACTGTCGATTGCAGCGGGTTCACTCGTGTCGAGGTCACTGGGCGCCAAAGCGCCGGTAGAGGCAAGAGAGTATGCAACCAGCGTTGCTGTGTTCGGGGTGATTACNGGATTAATTGTTCCATCTATTGCCATGCCATTGTTACCACAAATCCTTGGTCTGCTGGGCGCACAAGGGGCAACTGCCGAACTGGCGACGACGTATCTTTGGATAATCATGCCAACTATGTCGTTTATGTCTGTGGCGACCGTAAGTATGGCGATACTTCGCGCGCATGGAGACGCCCGTCGGTCCATGTCGGCAACCCTGTTCGGCGCGATAGCAAATGCAATACTGGATCCGATCCTGATCTTTGGACTCGACCTTGGTCTCGAGGGTGCAGCAATTGCTTCTGTGATTGCACGCCTGTTAATGTTTTTCCTTGCGGTGATGCCCGTAGTCCGTCGCTATAACGGTTTCGCCAAGCCAGCACCCACAACGATCTCGCGTGATTTTCGGGCGGTTTCAGCCATTGCAGGCCCCGCCGTGATGACCAACGTCGCGACACCCGTCGGGGCTGCAATTGTAATGCGGGAAATGTCCAAATACGGGACGGAGGCAATCGCGGGAATGGCAATCGTTGGTAGGCTGACGCCGATCGCCTTTTCGGTAATTTTTGCGTTGTCAGGTGCGATCGGACCGATTGTCGGTCAAAACTTCGGTGCCGGCCGTATGGATCGCGTGCGCGAAGCCTTCAGAGCTGGTGCAATATTCACGGCCCTCTATGTCATTCTCGCCGCCATCATTCTTCTTCTGGTCCGCCAACCAGTCGCCGACCTGTTCAACGCAGAAGGCCTAACCCGCTCAATCATATATCTATTCTGCGGTCCTTTAGCGCTTACCTATTTCTTTAACGGCGTAACATTTGTCGCCAATGCATCCTTCAACAATCTCGGCAAACCGGGATATTCCGCATGGATCAATTGGGGGAAAAACACGCTCGGAACTTTGCCATTCGTTCTCGTCGGGTCTCTATGGTTCGGCGCTGAAGGTGTTTTGATCGGTCAAGCAGCAGGAGGTATCATCTTCGCAGTAATCGCGGTGATCATGGCCGTGCGCCTGATGAATTCCGACGAGATATCGACCAAACCTACCCCGTTTCAATCACAGCGACGCCTACACCTGCTGATCAACCGCGGTCGTTGGTAAAAAAGAAGGGCGGATCCAACCTGAATCCGCCCGACTGATTTAATTTGTATTTAACGCTAGTTAGTGTCGTCTTCTGGAATTTCGTACTCGTGGATGAAATTAATTACCATACGCGCATCGTCCGCGGCCAGAGTGTATGCGTCCAGACTTCCAGCGTCCGCAGCTGTTTCTCCGTCAAAAACAGCATCCAAAATGCTAACCAAAGTCGGAACCCGCGAGCCATCTGTTTGCTGCACAAGGACCTCAACTTCTATGTCACCATAAGTGTCTGTACGGTCATAAACGAAAGTTGAGAAATCTACGTCAGAATACGTCAGACCTCCGTCCGTCACTGTGTTAATACTCAAGATTGTGTTGATGTACGCAATCTCGTCACTAGTGAATATCCCGGTCTTATCGGTAGCTGCGGCCAAGAAAGTTGCAAAGGCCTCGAGATCAGCCGCTGTAAGCACACCGTCGATCAGGAAGTCGAAATCCGAACCCGGAAGATCGCTGACACTATCGATAGTTCCCGAAGTCATGAGAGCAACGTATATCGCCAGATTTTCCAGCGGAGAGTCGATGGTTTTCCCTTCTCCGTCCACAGTGAGCACAAGGCGTCCAGCGGCATCTGTTGTAATTGTTGTCGCCGCTAGCAACATGTCTACGACTTCTTCGGAGCGAAGATCGAGAACGTCAAGCGGAGCGCGACCAACATTCAAACGGCCGAGTTCGACTTCCTGTGTCAGGGACTCGTCCAGTGGATGCCCTTCATCATCTAGATCAATCAACTCGCCGTTAGCATCAAGCGGTTGCACAAACCCTGCATCCGACAGAATTGGAACACCATCGGAGTCGCGAAGAATGATCCAAAGGTCGCCGTAAAGATCGCCACGGGTACCGGTGTTTCCGCCAAGACCGAAATCCAGACCGCCAGAACTGGTGGAGAGGATGGCTGCCAATTCTTTGCTGTTGGCAGTGCCTTCGGGCAGCTCTACGTCACCGGATGAAAAACCACCGGATTGCAGATCTTGGAAACGTTGATCCACGGCCATGTTTTGGCCACGCATCAAGTCAAGGGCTGTTTCACCATACGCACCCAAGAAGCTGTGTCCGACCTGCTCAAGCACCGCTGGCTGCTCTTCAACAGTGCCGGCGGCCAAAACGTCTTGGACTACACCTTGGTGCAAGGCGTCGGCATCGAAGAACGGGATATTCGCCGCATCAAGGTTACCAGCAACTGCGAACTGGTAGTCAGACCCTGCAGCATTCACGATCGGGGCGAAAACCGGTGTCACACGAAGCGTGAACTCACCAAGAACAATATCGCCTACATCCATCGAAAAGTTCAGATTGAGATTTGACAAATCTTCAATTCCGGCAACCTCGTAAGCAGCATCAGCTTCCCACGCAGCGAGTGTTTACGTATCCACCAAGGAACCCGGCATGATGGCGATGTCATCCAGATCTCCGTAGACCCAAGCACCGACACGACCATCTGCACGATAGTCGTACCACGCTTTCAGAACGCCTTCTGTTTCAATGTCGCCGTCGTCGTCAAAGAAATATCCGTCGGGGATTTGTGAGCGATCCAACATGCCGTCACCAAAACTATCGGTATACGCTGCGCCGCCAAATATGGTCGTTGCATCAATTGTTATCCCGTCAGCGCTTTGGATAAAGACGAAGCCTGCACTCGTCGGTGCGAAGAACCCGGTCGTGCCCTCTTGACCACCATCCCCGAACAATCCATCCGGAAAGTAAGTACGTTGAAGGGGGTTGTGCCCGGTAACTTCACCGCCGAGACCAGGCCAAGCCGGGGCTGTAGCTCCAAGCGCCGTCAACTCGTCGAATAGCACGCTTGTGTTACTATCAACTACGGTGAACGCGTCGCCTGTTCCGGTTCCCAATTGCATGGAGAAGCCCATAAGGCGTGCGCCGGATAGATTGGTCATTTTACCATATGTAAAATATTCGGTAATTCCCGATGTGTCCCCTGTGAGGAAGCGCAGATCAAAACCGCTAGCGCCTGTCAAGCTTGTCTTAACGCGTTTTCCGGAGCCTGCAGGTGCATCGCACAAGAACTGTGCATCGCTATTTGCCATCAAACAATTTTCGACGTTGCTTGCCGAGAAACCGTTAGCAGTCGTGAAATCGTCGTTGTTGACGTTGGTCGTTACCGCTTTAATGCCTGGCTCTGCAATTCCCTCGGTTATGTCCGCAAAAAATAAAACCATCGCCAAAAATCCCGCCAAAGTCGGTAATCTCTCCCGCACTCGCAGAAGATGTAAATGCAGTTATCAGTGCGATCGGCGCGCTTGCCATCATCAATTTGAATTTTGTTGGTGTCATGTGAACCGTCCTTCCAATTATTTTTCGACTTATTTTCACCAGTTTTCTTAGCAAGCTGTGCAAAACATCAACTGATCATGCGTTGACTACTTATTGCCATACTCTGCGGTTGGCTTTCTTAAGTTTGCATCGGGTATCGTTGCTAAGTTAGTGTATAATCATTTGGAATATTTGCAATTTGACATAGGTAAACGCCGTCACAAATTCCCGTTGGTTACGTATCGTAACTACAGCAGAGTTTGTGAATTGTGTGACACCGGAACTGATACGAAGACAACAAGCCGTGCCCCCATCTGTGGACACGTCTCATTCTTGTGCTCTCAGATAGCCATAATCGGCGCGTTCAGCGTTTTATGCGTTCCATTTTAGGGTCCAGCATCGGCCGAAGCGAGGCGCGAGCAGAATAGCGCACATCCGCTATTTCGATTTCCCAGCTCCCTCCAACTACTATCTCGTTAGTCAAAGGTTCCTCAAGGCTGGCAAATCCAATTCCGGTTGCTGCACCAAGCGTGTGCCCGTACCCGCCAATCTGGAGGTAACCGACTTCCCGACCATCCAGATAAATGAGTTCGTTCCCATACAGCAACGGATCGGGGTCGTTCAATAAAAACTGCAACATCCGGTTTTTCGGAACAGCCTTCGACTTGATCTCCCGCAGCGCGTCACGGCCTATAAACCCGTCAGGCTTGTCTAGCTTCACCGCAAACCCTAGCCCTGCTTCAATCGGGTTATCTGTATTGTCGATATCCACACCGAAGTCCCGATAAGCTTTTTCAAGACGGAGTGAATTCAACGTCTGCATCCCCGCATGGCGTAACCCGAACTCTTTGCCTGCCTCAACCAACAAGTCATAAACTTGAACGGCTTGAATTGAGGGGACGTGCAACTCCCATCCCAGTTCACCGACATAAGTCACGCGCATCGCGAGAACATTGGCGTAACCCACGTCAATTTCTTGCGCCGTCATGAACGGAAAGGCCTCGTTTCCCATGTCCGCAAAGCTTACTTTTTGCATGAGGTCGCGTGCTTTCGGACCGTGGATATTGATCTGTGTGGTAGCGGAGGTAGCGTCGTAAATTGTGACAAACTCGTCAGAGCCAATATTTCGCCGCATACGCATTTCCGTGTGACCGTGCGAATTCTCGCCGACGACGACAATGAATTCGTCCTGCTTCAGCCGTGTAACAGTCAGGTCAGCCTCAAAGCCTCCTTTTTCACTCACCCACGCTGTGTAAACGATCATCCCTACCTCGACGTCTACGTCATTGCAGCTGAGACGGTTTAAGAGTTTGCACGCGTCCCGGCCCTGCACGATGAACTTGGACATGAGGCTCATATCCATCAGGATTACATCTTCGCGCGCGGCTTTATGCTCCTCGGCGTGCCATTCCCACCAGTTTTGACGGAACCAACTATATGTGTCGATTTTAGCCTCTTCAGGAGTTGGCGCGAACCAGTCTGCTATTTCCCAGCTGTGACCCTCGGTAAAGAACGCGCCAGCGTCTTTCAAACGGTCATGTAGAACCGAGCATTTTACGTCCCGCGCCGTCTGTGGCGCATCGTTGTGGTAATGCTGTCCGAACAGGCGCCCCAGAAGTTCCGGCGTGCGGTCACGGCGAAAAGCACGGGTGTTTTCACTTTTGGTAAAGCGGTTCACATTTATGCCCGTTACATCAATTGGCGGCACCCCATCAACGATCCAATGCGCCAGAACCTTCCCCGTCCCTGCTCCGTTCAAAATTCCCAGAGAATTCAAACCCGCAGCAACATAACAGTTTCGCAACTCTGGCGTTTCGCCAACAAGTGGTGCCAGATCAGGCGTGAAGCTTTCAGGGCCACAGAAAAGCTTTCGAACCCCGTGATCCAGTGTAGAAGGCACGCGGCTGTAGGCTTTCTCCAAATGCGGCGCGACCCTGTCCCAGTCCGGTTCAATCTCCCCGAAGGTAAAATCGTCCGGTATACCGTCTAGTTTCCAAGGGGCCGCCCCCGGTTCAAAAAGACCGAGCATTAGTCCACCGACTTCTTCACGATAGTACGTATAAGTTGACGGATCCTCGAGAACCGGAAGATCGCGCGATAGTCCTTCGATGTTTTCGGTGATCAAATAATAATGCTCGGCAGCCTGAAGCGGCAGATTGATACCGGCTGTGGCACCAAGCTGGCGCGACCACATACCACCACATATCACAACGTTTTCGGCGGTGATGGTTTCGCCTGTCGCCATCCGAACTCCGACCGCGACACCGTTCTTGGCAATAATCTCGGTGACCGTAACGCCTTCGAAAAACTTGGCCCCGCCCATGCGCGCACCTTTAGCCAAAGACATCGTGACATCCACCGGATTTACGCGCCCGTCCTCGGGGATATAGAACGCCGATACCACATCGCTGAGGTCACCAATAGGAAAAAGCTCTTGCGCCTCTTTGGGCGATACCTCGTACATGTTGATACCGTGGCGACGCATAAACGGAGCAACCCGGCGCATCTCGTGAACGCGCTCCTCGTTACTGGCAATCTGGAGATAACCTACGTCTCGAAATCCGGTAGAAATTCCGGTTTCCTTCTCCAAATTTGCGTAAAGGTCGCGACCATGGGTATAAATCTCGCATTCCGCTTCTGACTTAAGCAGCCCCGCGACAACCAGACCCGCCGCATGCCAAGTTGTCCCCGAAGTTAGCTGTCCCTGCTCAAGGACTACGACGTCGGTCATTCCGAGTTTGGTTAAATGATAGGCTGTATTGCAGCCAATTGAACCACCCCCGATAATAACCGTCTGGGCATGTGTTGGGAGTGATTTTGCCATATCGTGGTTCCTTTGCCTATACTCGGACTAATTAGCTAGTATTGATGGGGAAAACTCTAAGCACAAGATATGGAATGTACTGGAATTGCGAACGGAATGCGCATTCAAAGAAAACCCCTCAAAACATTTAGGTTATTATTGACTAACTTATTGTTGTATCCCATGTAGTAACGTACTAAAGCCGAGCGCAACATCAACTGGGCAACAACGCACTTCCGAGAACAGGTAGAGACAAAACAATGGCAAACACCCCAGTCAAAACAAAAACATGGAAACGATTTGCTATCTCCTGTTATCTTTGATCGTAGGGATTGCAATTGTTGCGACTTTTGTTTCCAACAAGAAACCGCCTCAACGTTTCGTGGCTGAGGAAGTTGCCCGCAGCGTCAACGTTATCGAAGCCAACCACCTGCCCTTCAACGTAAAAGCGTCCGGGTTCGGCTCTGCTAATCCAAGCACGACATGGACCGCTGTCTCGAATGTTAAAGGGCATGTTATTTATCGCCACGAAGATCTCGAAAGTGGATCGATTTTGCCCAAGGGTACGTTGTTACTTGAAACCGACCCCGGATTTTACGAATTGGCTTTGGCAGAAGCCGATGTAGATATCGCGGGCATTGACGCCGAAATGGCGCAGTCCAAACAAGAACAGGCAAATGTGACGGCGCTCCTCGAGCTTGAGCAGCAGCGTCTTGATCTTGCCGAAATAGAATTGGAGCGCTCACGTGTGTTGGTGTCATCTGGAGCAATATCGCAAACCGTTTTCGACACACTCCTTCGCTCGACATTGTAACAAAGGCAGGCTGTCCAGTCCCTCGAAAACCAGCAAAACATAATTCCGGTTCAACTAGTACGTCTGGAAGCACAAAAAGACAGGGCGTTCGCCAAACGTGCATTGGTTGAGTTGGACCTAGAAGACACCAAGGTTTTCGCGCCCTTTGATTTGCGGGTAAGTGATGTCAAAGTCGAGACACATCAGTATATTAACCCGGGTCAGGTTCTGTTTAGCGGAGACAGTATCGAAACTGCAGAAGTTATCTTGCAGGTGCCCATGCAGGACCTGCGGCGCGTTCTAACTGAAGTACCTAGCGACGGAGATGAATTGAACATCGCCTTGCTGGACGCCAGAGTTCAACTTGTCGACCAGAGCCAGACATGGGACGCCGACGTGATCCGTATTGCCAACGGAATTGACCCGGCTACCCGTACCGTTCGTGTTGTTTTAAGCATTACGCAGCCCCAAGACATGGAAAACCCGCACGACAACCCATCGCTTCCCAAAGGGATGTATGTTGAGGGGGCTCTTAGGATCGATTCCGACCCGCTACTTGTTATTCCGCAGGAGGCAATTCACGAGGGTTGGGTTTACCTCGTTGATGCTGACAACCGCTTGGAGAGACGTCAGGTCGAAGTCTCGTTCCGGCAAGACGACATGGCAGTCATCCTTTCCGGTCTGGATGCGGGCGACATCGTGATCCTTGACGATATCGTTCCCGCGATATCAGGCATATTGCTCGATCCGCAGCGAGACGCCGCAACGGAGCAGGCTTTGCAAGTTAAAGCGGCTGGAGAAGCGAAATGATCCGCTGGTTTGCCGGGCACCCGACGGCCTCTAATCTACTGCTGATCGTTCTGCTGGCGTTGGGCGTTTTCGCGTCACCAACTCTGCTGCGCGAGACTTTTCCCGACTGTTCCCCGACCGAGGCAAACATAACAATCGCCTATCGTGGCGCCAGTGCGGCCGATGTCGAGGATGCAATCTGCCTACGGGTATCCGACGCGCTGAAGGGCGTAAGCAATCTCGAAGAGCTCACCTGCACAGCACAAGACAACGTCGCCAGTGCCGTGGCCAAGATGAGCCCTGGTGGCGATGTCGGCCGTTTCCTTGACGAAGTCGACACCGAAATCAACGCCATCACAGATTTCCCAACGAATGCAGATGCGCCGATCATCAGCCGCCTGCACACAACAGATCTGGTTTCGGCGCTTGCTGTCCATGGCGAGATGTCGTTTGCCGATCTGGAAAGTTACGCAAACACCCTTGAACAAAAGCTGTTCCAAATCGACGCCGTTGCCGCGGTTCGCGTAAAGGGGTTGCCTCAACGCCAATGGCAAATCGAGGTTTCTCGGGACTTGTTGCAGCAATACGGTCTGTCCGTCGCCGATATCTCGCGCCTGATCCGCCAACAGAATATCGACATGCCGCTGGGGACGATCGAGTCCGAAGCCCAAGACGTGCAGTTGCGGTTCGTAAATCAGAGTAGGTCGATTGAAGACCTGCGCCAACTTGTTGTTTTGTCAGGTCAAACCGGCGGAGAACTCGCACTCGGAGACATTGCCGAAATCACCGAGACCTACGATCTCGTCGAGGAAAAGATCACCTTTAATGGTGAGCGGGCACTGATACTTGAAATCCACAAAAACAAGGATAGTGATGCAATAACGGTGATGGCGGGCATTGCCGAATTCCTTGATACGGAACGCTTGGAACTGGGTGACGGTGTATCGCTTACAATCACGCAAGACATGACGTCGATTGTCGAAGAACGCCTGAAAATGTTGGTAAGCAACGGAATCCTTGGCCTAATACTTGTGGCGGCCACGATGAGCCTGTTTTACCGCCCTCGCCTAGCAATTTGGGCGATCCTTGGTCTACCTATTGCTTTTGCCGGATCGTTCACGGTTATGGCGATATCCGGACTGTCACTTAACATGATCACGCTCGTTGGTTTGCTGGTTGCTATTGGCATCGTAATGGACGACTCGGTCGTGATTACCGACAGTATTTCGGAACACGCACGTCACGGGGGTTCGCCACTGGGTACCGTGACGCACGGGGTTAAACAGATATTGCCGGGTGTCATGTCATCATTCCTGACGACGGTTGCGGTATTTGGTCCATTGTCATTTTTGTCCGGTGAACTCGGAACCGTACTCGAAGTTATGCCCATCGTCTTGCTGGCTGCGCTTGCTGCCAGCCTGATCGAGGCCTTCTGGATACTTCCGCACCACCTGAAATCCCCTATCGCATACGTGGTTTCCAATGAACCCGGTGGGTTCGCACGGGTTTTTGACGGCGGCTTCGAAGTGTTCCGCGAAGGAGTTGGCAAGGGGGCCGATGCTGCAATCAAGGCGCGATATGCAGTGCTCGGATTACTGATCATTATCCTTCTCGGATCCGTCGGCTTTTTCGCGGGCGGCAACATCAAAATGGAAGCGATGCCCGAAATGGAGGGCGACTTGCTTGAGGCACGTATCTTGTTGCCACAAGGCACCCCGCTAGCGAGAACCGAAGAAGCTGTGGCACAGGTTGTTGATGCGCTGATGCGAATTAACGACGATCTCGAGCAGCCAGATGGACAAAATCTGGTGCAAGCTGTTCAGGTGCGATTTAACGAAAATATGAGCGCGGGTGAAAGTGGTCCGCATGTTGCGACTATCGGTGTGGATTTGCTGACCGCCGAGACACGCGCCACAACGCTCGACGTGTTGATTCCGCTTTGGCGCCAAGAAGCCGGTTCGATATTCGGGCTGATCAACATGTCCATTCAGGAGCCCGGATTTGGTCCGGCGGGCGTTCCGATCGAAATCCGTTTTCAAGGTGATGATCTCGATGAAATGAAGATGGCTTCACAAGGTTTGGTAGATTTTCTGAACGGTTATGTCGGCGTTTTCAACGTGATGGATGACCTGCGCCCCGGGAAGCCGCAAAGACAGTTAACCTTGTCTGACGGCGCAAACGCCCTTGGCTTCACCAGCGAGTCTGTTGCATCGCAATTGCGTTCCGGCATGCTGGGAGATGTCGTAAACAGCTTGCAACTGGGCGACCAAAGTATCGAAATCACGGTAAGCCAGTCCGCGGCGGAACGTACTTCGCTCGATAGTCTGGACAATGCGATGGTTATCTCGCGCACCGGTCAACCTGTTCCACTCGACGTTGTCACTGACGTTACCGAAAATCGCGACTGGGCCCCAAGATCACACTTATTGACGGGATCCGGACGGTAACGGTCAAAGCGAATGTCGACGCCGGCACAGCAAACGCCGGTGCGTTGATGACGGACCTGCAAAACACGTGGCTACCGGAATTCGAAGCGGACTTCCCCGATCTGGAAGTTGATTTCCTGGGTCAGGTTGCCTCGACCGCCGAAACAGCCAGATCAATTGCACGCGGGTTAGGTATCGGGATGCTGGGCGTCTTCCTGATACTGTCGTTCCAGTTCCGTAGCTATATCGAAACGGTAATCGTCATGCTAGCAATACCGCTCGCACTGATCGGGTCGATTTGGGGGCATGTACTGATGGGGTACGACATCTCCATGCCTTCACTGATCGGCGCTGCCTCGCTAGCGGGAATTGTCGTAAACAACTCGATCCTGTTGATGCAATACATCAACAAGTTCCGTCTCGAAGGTGCTGAAACCATAGTGTCAGCAGGCAAAGCCAGTCGTGCGCGCACACGGCCGATATTCATATCGACGACAACTACGATTGCTGGAATGGTTCCCCTTCTGCTGGAAACTAGTGCTCAAGCGGCATCCATCATTCCGTTAGTAATTTCGCTGGTTTTCGGTTTGTCCATGTCGACATCGCTTGTTCTGCTAGCTTTGCCATCGTTGTACGTCATTCTGGATGATATCGGCGCTACAGGTTTCAAAAAAGGGCATCACTGAAGGTTTCGCGGCTTTTCGCCCACTTTTTAACCGAATAGCGGCAAGTCTGGATTCGACAGGCGTTTGCTGTGTCAAATTGCCTTGAAATCAAACAAAATGTGACTTCAAACGGCCGTTTCCCTTGAGCTTGGCAAAAATACTGCCTAGGTGACGTACTAAATCAAGGAGTCATCTCGCCTCCTGCCAAACTAAACAACGGATCGAAATACGATATGGATCTTCAGATTAGCCGCGCGGCAACACAACAAAGCGACATAAAAAGTCAACTAGCCAAATCTTTCGACTTAGAACCGTCACAGGCCGCATTCGATGCTACCATAGATATTTATGCCAAGGTTTCCAACGTTATCCCCGAGGCTGACTGGATGCGCCACGCGCCCTATATTTTGGCCATAAACAAGCTAAAAAAAGAAAAGAACGCCGCTATACTTGGGCACAACTATATGACTGCTGACATCTATGGCGGCGTTTCCGATGTCGTGGGCGATAGTCTGCAATTAGCGATTGCGGCGACCAAAGTTGACGCCGACATTATTGTTCAGGCTGGCGTACATTTTATGGCGGAAACGTCCAAAGCCTTGAACCCCTCCAAAACCGTTCTAATCCCCGACAGCAGCGCCGGATGCTCTCTTGCGAGCTCGATCACGGCCGCCGACATCGCCAAGCTCCGCGCCGAGTACCCCGGTGCCCCAGTCGTAACCTATGTAAATACGACTGCCGAGATAAAGGCCGTGTCCGATATCTGTTGTACTTCGGCGAACGCCCTTGAAGTTGTGAATTCGCTGGAGGGGGACACTGTGATCATGGCGCCGGACGCTCACCTTGCCCGTAACATCGCCAACCAGACAGACAAGCGTATCGTGTACTGGGAAGGTGCTTGTATCGTACACGAACGCTTCACAGCCCAAGAGCTACGGGAATTTCGAAGCCACACACCCGAGGCGACCATAATCGCACACCCGGAGTGTCCGGTCGACGTGGTGGCGGAGGCAGATTTCGCCGGCTCAACCAATGACATGGTACGTTATGTCCGTGAAAATAAACCTGAAAAGGTGTTGTTGGTGACGGAGTGCTCCATGAGCGCCAATGTGTCTGCCGAGGTGCCCGAAGTCGAATTTCTCGGGCCATGCAACCTCTGCCCCTACATGCAGAAAATAACGCTGGAAAAAATTCTGTGGTCCTTGCACACCATGAGCGAAGAGGTCACCATTGATCCTGCGATTGCCGAAGATGCGCGACGCGCCATTCAGCGAATGATTGACCTGAAAATCTAATCGCAATCTACTAAACGCTACAGCCTGAAGGATTAACGGTGCAAAACCACCCCGAACTACAAGATTTGCTGATAGACCCCATCGTCCTAAATGCCTTAACCGAAGATTTGGGGCAAATGGGCGATGTAACCACACGTGCCGTAATTCCGGCGGGCACGCAAACGACAGCAAGGATCGTCGCGCGCGAAAGTGGTATCGTCTCGGGTATGCAAATGGCCAAGCGAGCCTTCGCGCTTGTCGATCCGGAATTGCAAATTGAAACCCACTTGTTTGACGGAGCCCCCTGTGCATCCGGCACCGCCCTACTCACAGTATCGGGCGACGCCGCCGCAATTTTAAGCGCCGAGCGGGTGGCATTAAATTTCTTAGGAAGGCTGTCAGGCATCGCGACCCTAACGGCAGCATTCGTTGACCGAACAAAGGGCACGCAGACAAAGATAACCTGCACAAGAAAAACAACTCCGGGTCTGCGGTTACTGGAAAAACAAGCGGTATTGCACGGCGGTGGCTCAAATCACCGCTTCGGCTTGGGCGACGCGGTCCTGATTAAAGATAACCACATCGCCGCCGCAGGTGGAATTCAGGCGGTTCTACAGCGTGCCCGCGCGGCTACATCCCATATGATGCGGATCGAGATCGAAGTGGATACCTTGGCTCAGCTAAAAGAAGTTCTGGAAACTGGCGGCGCGGATGTTGTGCTACTCGACAATATGGCCAGCAACGATCTTGTCGAGGCGGTCAAGATGGCGAACGGTCGACTAATCACAGAAGCGTCCGGAAATATGAAACTCCCCCGCATCGCCGAGGTGTCCGCTACCGGCGTCGATTATATTTCTGCCGGAGCCTTAACGCATTCCGCCAGTACGCTCGACCTTGGGTTAGATATTGGCTGACAGGCCATAAAACGATATTACACGCGTTCAAATCTGTTAAATCAGCCCCGTTCGCCTTTACTAGGCTAAATTCGAACGGGTACAGTTTGAAACATCTATACACACGTTCGACACCTGCGGCCACTGCCAGCGTCGTGGAGGTGCGCTACCATTACGTAGGTCCTGAATGGCCCGCCATGTAGCGCGTGGACCAACGACGAATGACGAATGACGAAAATGCGCGTAAGTGCTGCCCACTGCCCCCCATAGAATGCGCATGAGGATTAAGGCAACCGCACCGCCGCCTGCCAAGATATATATTTCAATCCAAGTTGCCCCCAACACAATTCCTGTGAGTACCGCGATTGATACCGCCACCACCAATGACCAATGGAAAACACGAACCAGCGTGTCCCAGACCGTTATCCAGCCCGAGATATTTACGCCGGCTTCGCAACCATACGCGATATCATTGCCTGATTTAGGAGACATCATCGGGACCAGCAGAATGCTTTCTGCCCGTGAACATCGCCCGGACCAAATTTTCATTATGCCGAACGCTGGCAAAAATAACGCCAGCAACGTGAACCGTAACCATCGCCAACATGAACCCGGCCAGAAACTCGTGCGCTTCCTCAAGCCAATTTGAATTCTTGTAGCCAGCAAGTGTCATCATCCAGCCACTCCATGCGGTGCCGGAGAATCCAGCAAGCAACGCGAGAACCATCAAGCCGCCAAGTGGGTTGTACCCGATGTATCTTGTCTCCTGTCCGCGTAACATCGCGTACGCATAATTCTTTGCCGTAGCTGGACTGCGTACAAATTGTGTGAAACGGGCATATCTTGACCCAATCGAACCCCAGAACAGACGAAAACCGATCAATGCCGCGGCGGCGTACCCGGCCCACAGGTGCATGTCTTTCCAGCTTTCCGCCGTAATCCATGCAAAGGCAAAGCTGAGGACCAGTCCCCAGTGAAACACCCGAACCATCGGGTCCCATACTTTGATGTCAGAATTTGTCATTTTTTTGATCTTCGAGTTCCAGTTTTACGATTTCAAATGTTACAGGATTGAAAAGCGCCTCGATGTGACGACCTTGCTGATCGAGAACCTTGGCCTCGTAGCATCCATCATCAATCTTTATTCTCTCGACAGCCCATCCTTGAACGCTCAGAATTTCCAGAAGCTCAACCTGTGGACGCCAATTCACCATCGGGAACTCCTGATTTACGTTTCTTTCCATAGAACCTAGAGTGCGAACCTGAAGCCAACCTTACGGAGGATGCTTATCTGCTTCAGGTTCGCGTAAGGTTTGGCCGCTATAAATCCGTCAGTTGGAATCCAAAGTGATATCGCATGCGCATTTTGTTGACAGATGATGATGAAATCCTTGGGCAGCCGTTCGGGACCAAATTATAGCTGACGGTCATGCTGTGGACTGGGCGCGACGCTTAGGGGACGCCGAAGTGCATGTGAACTTGGTAACATACGACCTTCTATTGCTGGATTTGATGCTGCCCGATGGTGCATATCTCGATTTTTTACGCAAATTAGGCGCGGGTGGCAGCGTTGTTCCGGTGATTATCCTTACTGCCCATGATCAGATTTCCATTAGGATTGCGGGCCTAAACGCGGGCGCGGACGACTATTTGGCGATGCCTTTTAATCTGCCGGAATTGTCCGCTCGCATAGCTGCTGTTTCAAGACGCTACGCCGGAAACCCAAATCCCCGAATTACACTTGGCGACCCTGATATCGACAACGCTGCTCGTAGCATTTATCGCGACGGTCGCTCGATTGTGTTAACCGCCCGCGAGTGGACCTTATTCGAGGCCCTACTTCAGCAACCGAGCGCAATCTTGTCCAAACTTTCGTTCGAAAATCGCCTTTACGATTTTAGTGCCGAAGTGGGAAGTAACACAATCGAAGTGCATATTAGCCGTCTTCGAAAGAAGCTGGGGCCGAAATGATCGAAACCATTAGGGGCGTTGGTTATCGGTTCAGGGTACTATGAAACAACCGCATAGTATGAAGCGTCAGATGGAAATTGGCCTCGTGATCGGCATCTTGATCACGTTGGTGGTAGCTACGATAATCGCATTGATGGTGCTTCGTCACGAGTTGGACGAAGCATTCGACAGTTCGCTGTAAGAGACCGCTCAACGGTTGTTTTCGCTGGCTGCAGTCGATGTTTTATCTCGTGAGGATGTGCAACCAAGTTCTCGTGTAGCGGCCTTGGCGCCGCACGAGGAACTGCTGACTCATCGCATTATTGATGCTCAGGGAAACACGCTGTTATTGTCCCACGACGCTGACATTAACAACTTTCCACAATCCCGCAGCGTAGGCTTCAACACCCCTAAAACACCCCTAAAACACACCGCATCTATCGTTAAGCCGCGATCAGCGGTTCGATCTACATCGAAGTTGCAGAGCCGCTTGAGCATAGAATCGAAGCCGTCGAAGGCGCGTTGTTTGCACTCCTATCCCCGTTATTTGCGTTAATCCCACTTAGCCTTTTGTGGGTTTGGTGGATCGTTAGGCGATCAATGCGCACAGTTGACCGCTTGTATAACCAAATTGAAGCGCGCAGCGAAGGGGATTTATCACCTGTCAGTACAAATGAATTACCCTTTGAAATCAGCTCTATAGCCAAATCTGTTAACCTACTTATGGAGAGATTGAGGCGTGTTCTTGACGCCGAAAGAGGCTTCGCTGCCAATAGCGCGCATGAACTGCGAACCCCGATCGCGGCGGCCTTGGCACAAACGCAACGTTTGATCGCAGAGGCGCCGGCAGGATCTCTCACAAATCGTACCGTACAAATTGAGGCTTCACTGCATCACCTAACCGAGCTGTCTGGAAAATTGTTGCAACTGGCAAAAGCCGAAGGCGGCAGCTTGCTAGCCGAGAGACCGCAAGATTTAATCACAATTCTTACCCACGTTATCGACAGCTTTGTGCGAACAGGCGAAGATCATGACAGACTTCTGTTAACAAATGCTTCCGGTGCATCCTTGATATCTCGCATGGACCCTGACGCATTCGGTATTTTAATGAACAATCTTGTAGAAAATGCGCCTAAATACAGTCGCCCTGACAGTATTATCGAAATCGAAATTCATGCAGACAATACGTTAAGCGTCCGGAACGAAGGGGAAATTATTCAGCCAGAAGTTATGAAACGTATCCGGTCCCGTTTTGAACGCGGGCAAACAAAAATCTCGGGCTCCGGACCTGGCCTCGCTATCGCGGACACAATCGCACAGGGAGCAACCGCCAGATTGGAGTTATATTCACCGGCGCTCGATCGAAGAGATGGGTTTGAAGCGAAGTCGGTGCTTTAAGAGTATTAGAAAAAATGGTGCCCGGGGGCGGATTTGAACCACCGACACGCGGATTTTCAATCCGCTGCTCTACCCCTGAGCTACCCGGGCACGGGTAAGGCGTTTCGCCTTGGGTGGGGGCGTTTTAGGTTAGTTGCTCACGGCTGTCCAGAGCTATTCTGGCGAAATTCGATGGAAATTCAGTGCAGTGTTTTATCTGCTGCCATCAACGCCATTTCTTCCTCTTCGGACAGGTCTTCAAGAGGTGACGGAATGGTGTAGGATTCGTTTAACCACTTACCTAGATCGATATCTGCACAACGCTTTGAGCAAAAGGGTTTGTAGTCTGGATTAATCGGTTTTTTACAAATCGGGCAACTCATTTCATCGCCTCCCTAAGCGAAAAACGTTCGCGCTTGCGTTGGAGTTCGAGATTCCCGAGGGGCGTCCAACCCGCGATAATCGTATCGACACCGTCGCGCCGCAACGCGGCTCGCAAGGCCGCCTCGATCTTGACACGGTCCTTCTTGTTAACCGGAGCAAAATCGATCAGCACCTGACCACCCAGACCACGCAACAATAGTTGCCGAGAGACTTCTTTACACGCGGCAAGGTTGGTCTTTAACGCAGCGCCAGGAGAGAAATCGCCACCCGAGTTCACATCGATTGCAACAAGCGCCCGCGTCGGCTCCACACTTATCCACGCAGAGTTTCCAAGCTCGGCACGATCCAGCAGTGCCTCGTCCATATAATCAAGAATTCCGGAGCGCTCGAACGATCCCACAGCGTTTTCCACCTGATCCGGCTCGTCCCAGTCGCGCCATGCCCGTACCGCCGCCGAAGGCGCATCCAAAAGCAACTCTGGACTAGTTCCATCGCCGCCAGCCAACACAGTGCGACACATCTCCAGCATATTCGCAATGTCGCTCGAAATCGTATCGGAGTCCTCGTTTTCGCACGCAGAGCGCAAAATCAGACCTTCGTCGCCATCGTCCAAACATCCGTGCGCAATTTCCAACAAGCGCTCACGCTCTTCTTCGTCACGAATACTGCGGGCGACGTTAATTCCGGGATTGGCGGGGGTGACGATTGCATACCGGCTTTTGAACAACAGCTTACGCGCAACCGGTGCAGCTTTGCCTTCATCGGCGAAGGTTGACACCTGCACAACAATCGGAGTTCCCGGCGACAAGCCCTTGGCGTCCTTAAGAAACGCTTTCTGGCCATCTGGCAGGCGTAATATCGCGCCATGCATACCCTTTAGCGGACGCTCAAGGATACCTCGGTAGATCGCCTCAGGTCGCGGTCTGGGGTCGTCACTAGCGGGATCAAACATCAAATCCACTAGCCGACCGTCGACAAGTAGACCCGCCATACCCGAGCCTACGCTCTCGTCAAAAACAGCCAACGCTCCCTTCATGCCGGATTCCCCTCGAAGTTGACGGGATACCCTGCCCCGATCAAAAGATTTGCTGTTTCTGTCAACGGCAGCCCCACAACATTAGTATAAGAGCCGTTGATCGCCGGAATAAATGCGCCACCGATACCCTGAATAGCATAGCCACCCGCCTTGCCTTCCCACTCGCCTGAACGCAGATAGGCGGATATTTCCATGTCAGACAAGCGTTTGAATTTTACAGTGGTTTCGACTTGTCGAGACCAGGTTTTATCACCAAGTCGCAGCGCAACTCCGGTTATTACCCGATGTCGGCGCCCCGAAAGTAGTAGAAGGAACTTGGTTGCCTCCGCGGCGTCAGCCGGTTTACCGAGAATCCGGCGTCCAACGGCGACGACTGTATCGGCAGATAGCACGAGCTCATCCGCGCCAGCCTGCACAGCCTGCGCCTTTTCAACAGCCAGACGCGCCGCATATGGGCGGGGCAATTCATTCTTGTACGGGGTTTCGTCAATGTCGGCAGGCCGGATTTCATCCGGCACGACGCCAATCTGCGCCAGCAGCTCGCGGCGACGCGGGCTGCCTGATCCAAGGATCAGTCGCAAGTTACTTGAAGCGATAGTTGATGCGCCCTTTGGTCAGGTCATATGGAGTCATCTCCACCTGAACCTTGTCGCCCGCCAAAACGCGAATGCGGTTTTTACGCATTTTTCCGGCAGTATGCGCAATAATTACGTGGCCGTTCTCTAGCTCCACCCGAAAAGTCGCGTTCGGCAAAAGCTCAGTCACGACACCCGGGAATTCTAGAAGTTCTTCCTTGGCCATGTGGTCTCCGATCAGTTAGTTTCATGCAGAAATTGTCTGCGCCCCGTAAATGAGGGGTTATTGGCCAAATTTCAAGCCTAAACCGCTATTTACCGAATTTCACTCGTCGATTTCGAACGGAGGGCCGAACCGCGCTATGATATTTTCGATTATCTGGTCCCGTGCTTGACGATAAACCTTGAGATTGTCTTCACGCGTTGTTGCCAGACCTGTTGGATCAAAGATCGGCCAGTATTCAACTTCAAGTGCGTGAAAGCGGGTGTATTCCAATGCCCTACGTTGCGATGCCGGCGAAAGTGCGATTACGAGATCATAACCATCAATGTCGTCGCCCCACTCTTCCATTTCGTCAAATGATCGCACACGGTGCTTTTCAAGCGACACACCAATTTCTGCAGCAACAGCTATCGAAAACCCGTCAATTTCAAGATCATGTTTAACACCGACAGATTGCACAAATATCCGGCGGCCGTAAAACTTCTTCATGATCCCTTCGGCCATTGGCGAGCGCACAGCATTGTGGTCACAAGCGAACAAAACAGCAGTTGGATTGCTCGCCATTTCGCGTCTAACCCTTGAAATGCAAAACGCAGATTAGGGTAAACAGGCGGCGGGCCGTCGCCATATCTGTGTTCACCTTGCCTTCGAGGCGTTCAAGGATGACGCTGCTTCCCTCGTTATGAATACCGCGCCGGCCCATATCAATCGCCTCAATCTGGCTGGGAGGCAGGCGTTTAACCGCATCAAAATAGCTTTCGCAAATCTGGAAGTAATCTTTGATAACTTGCCGAAACGGCGTCAAAGACAGATGGAACTCTCCAGCCTTATCGCCGCTTTTCGTGTGCACATCAAACACCAATCGCCTGTCCGCGATCGACAGATCAAGCATGTAAGGGCCGTCTGGAACCGCCTGCCCTTCGCGCCCGACCAGACCAAACATGTTCTCTTCGAGCAAATCGAATATCGCGACGCGCCGCTCCTGTTCGATCTCGGGTGTGGGCGCCGGAAGGCCGGAATCGTCCAACTGTACGTCAATCAAGCGATCCGTATCAGCCATTGTCGCCACCACGGTTAATCTTGTCGAGGCGGGAGCGCACCGACAAACCATGTGCCTCGAGGCTTTCGGATTTTGCGAGGATTTCGGCCGCCGGACCAATCGCGGCAAGCGCTTCGGGGGTCATGCGCGCAATCGTGGTTCGCTTCATGAAATCCAGCACCGACAATCCTGACGAGAACCGCGCCGATCTAGCCGTTGGCAACACATGGTTCGGCCCGCCGACATAATCGCCTATTGCCTCGGGTGTCCAAGCACCAACAAAAATCGCTCCTGCGTGGCGGACCTTGTTGGATAGCTCCTCGGCATCTTTGACACAAAGCTCCAGATGCTCCGGAGCAATCCGGTCCGACAATTTCGCCGCCTCGTCCAAATCCCGAACTGTGACCACCGCACCATAATCGCGCCAGCTGGGCGCCGCCACCGAACGTCGTTCGAGTGTCTCGAGGCGTTTTTCGACAGCTTGCGCCACCAAACGACCGAATTCCTCGTCGTCCGTAATCAGAATGGATTGAGCACTTTCGTCGTGCTCGGCCTGACTGAGCAAATCAATCGCAATCCAGTCCGGATCGTTGTCTTTGTCGGCGATCACCAGAATCTCCGACGGACCGGCGATCATATCAATTCCGACACGCCCAAAAACCCGTCGCTTGGCGGCCGCGACAAAGGCGTTGCCCGGTCCCGTAATTTTATCCACCTGCGCAATCGTTTGCGTACCATATGCCATCGCGGCAACAGCCTGAGCGCCACCGATACGGTAGACCCGATCAACACCCGACAAACGCGCGGCAAGAAGTACCAACGGGTTAACCTTGCCGTCCGGCGTCGGCGCGCAAATCACGAGGTTTTCAACACCGGCAACACGTGCGGGAATAGCATTCATCAAAACCGATGATGGATAGGATGCCAAACCGCCCGGCACATATAGCCCCGCAGATTCAACCGCCGACCAGCGCCAGCCAAGTTCAGCGCCACTGTCGTCAATCCAGTGCTCGTCCTTTGGCAATTGCCGTTCATGATAGGCGCGGATGCGTTCAGCGGCGAGTTCGAGCGCCGCCCGCTCGTTAGCAGGAACTTTTGCAATCTCCGCTTCCATCTCGGCGGCCGAAAACGCAAGCGTTTCCGGCGTCAGTGATAGACGGTCAAACTTGTTTGTAAGTTCGATAACAGCCTTGTCGCCGCGTTGCGCAACATCAGCTATAATATCGACCACAATCGCATCAACGTCTGAATCCGACTCGCGCTTCATACCGAGAAGGTCAACAAACCGCGCCTCGAAATCAGGCTGCGTCGAATTTAGAAATACTGGCATATTTAGGCGTCCGGGTGCGAAGGAACATGAGTTGAACGGGCGATATACGGACGCGACACATCAAGCAACGTTACATCAAGACATTCTACATCAAGCGCAATCATTCCGTCACCGGCTAGTGTCAAAAGCACCTGCCCCGCACCATCTTCGCTAGGTTGAAAAGATACGGACAGTAATTCAAAAGCCATATCCTTGTCGGAAGGGTCTAGCCCTTGTGCCGCAACCTTCAAAACAGATTCAATGACCAGCATCGACTGCACGCGCTCATATGGTCGTTTTTGTTGCTCTGCGTTCAATTGGTCTTCCCATCTGAATCTGTTTAACAGAATGCCGAAGCGATGCTTCTTTGTCAGCCAGGAAATTTCAGAGTTCTGCCCAACTGCATCCTGCACATAGGTGGATATCACCGTCAGATCGTCGGAAGTTTCCGCCCGCAAACGTAGTGGCTGTTCTGCGCCGTCTTCAAATGTTGCATCTACCATGATTTACCCCGAGATTCGTTCAATTTTCGCACCACAAGCTGACAGCTTGCGCACAACATGTTCATAACCACGGTCCAGATGATAGACCCGCGACACCACGGTTTCACCTTCGGCCGCCATACCCGCCAGTATAAGGCTGATAGAGGCGCGCAAATCCGTCGCCATAACCGGTGCGCCTTTCAAAGACTTTACGCCGTGGACTTTAGCCGTTCCGCCATGCACCTCGATGTCCGCCCCCATGCGAATGAGTTCAGGTGCATGCATGAACCGGTTCTCGAAGATTTTTTCTTCAAGTACCGACGTTCCGTTCGAAAGCGTCAACAAAGCCATCATCTGGGCCTGCAAATCGGTCGGGAAGCCTGGATGGATTTCTGTGACAACATCCACGGCGGAAATTTGCTCGCCTTTGCGCGACACAATCAGGCTGTTCGCAGTTTCTTCAATAACCGCGCCCGCCGCTTCGAGCTTGTCACTGAAAGCGGAAACCAGACTACGACGGCCACCCAACAACTCCACACTACCGCCGGTTATCACGGGCGCCAACATATAGGTACCGAGCTCGATCCGGTCTGTTACCACCTGATGAGCGGCAGCGCCCAAACGGTCGACCCCTTGAATGGTCAGGGTTGAAGTCCCCTCTCCGTCGATCTGTGCACCCATTTTACGAAGACATTCTGCAAGATCTACAATCTCCGGCTCACGCGCCACGTTTTTCAAAACGGTTGTGCCTTTGGCCAGCGTCGCAGCCATCAACAGGTTTTCCGTCGCCCCAACCGAGGCAAAAGGCATTTCGTAAGTCGTGCCAACCAACCCGTTCGGCGCTTTGGCATGGATGTATCCATCGCGCAAGTCCAGTTCAGCGCCCAATGCTTCGAAGCCGGACAGGTGGATATCGACCGGGCGCGCACCGATGGCACATCCTCCCGGCAGCGAAACAACCGCGTGCCCGTCACGGGCCAGCATCGGTCCAAGCACCAGAATCGAGGCGCGCATCTTGCGAACAATGTCGTAATCGGCGGTGTGGTTCGTGATATTCTCCGTACCAATCGCCAACACACGACCGCCTTGCAGCGACGCCACTTCGCACCCTAAAGATTCGAGAAGTTCTGTCATGGTGCTGATATCGGACAACCTCGGCACATTGGTCAGCGTCAAAGGCTCTTCGCTAAGCAGAGCTGCAGGCATCAACGTCAGACAAGCGTTCTTGGCGCCCGAAATCGGGATTTGGCCATTCAACGCCGTGCCACCCGAAACTACAATTCTATCCATCCTGCTCGCCTTTATCCAATTCCTGACGCGCGCGTTTTTGCGACTTACGTCTGTGCATATTCTGCCTCAACGAAGCCCGCAAGCGTTCTTCGCGCTGCGCGGCTCTGGACTTTTTACCAGTTTTATCTATTGGTTTATCCGGTGTTTCTTCTGCCATACTGCATTCTCTACACCAACATCATAGATATGGTCCAGATTGCTCTTGCACTTGTTGCATATTCGGCTAAAAAACGCGCGACGCTGCTGTAGCTCAGAGGTAGAGCACTCCCTTGGTAAGGGAGAGGTCGGGAGTTCAATTCTCCCCAGCAGCACCAGAAAAACCCTATAGAAACAATGCATTGCAGTGGATTAACTTACCATCAGCAATTTACTGCCGCGCAGAGCCAAGCAAGAATCGCCCCCTATGTGTGGCGAGTTTTTGGCATTTTTTGTTCTCGGGCCATTCTAGCCATCACATATCTGTTTGGAGCGAAGCGGCAATATTCGGCATAGTTTTGCGCCACGTGTCCATAATAAACGCCTATGTGAACGACAAAGGCAACGGAAAGTGAGTCATTGGCCAATCCTATTCAGCCGTCCGGTTGTAAATGCTACTCGTGAAGCCAGAAAATCGCAAAGGTGCCGAGTGATGAAAGATATGCCCTAATACTCTGGACGCAGATATTGGAATTCGACGTTGGTGAACTTTCTCCACGGCGGTGTTTAGGGAAAGATCGGTATATCAGCACCAATTCAAAAGTTTTGTGGTGGCGATAGTCTTGACCTGCGCCCCTAGTATCCTCCAGTCAGCGGAGAGTCCTTGGGATTAAATTGATGGCGTTAAGCTGCCGGTTTGTCCAATGTTTTCTTCTCC
>JGI24025J20009_10000111_pt1 | contig 59129 bp, 60 predicted proteins | sample Cruoilmetagenom3_FD_20009 | JGI IMG/M metagenome (IMG submission 20009)
CACATTGATTTAGCGTACCAGTAATTATCTAAAAAGTTTACAAAACCCCAGTAATCACAGGGTTTTGTAAAGAAAGTTTACTAAACCACTACTTTTATAAGGTTTGGTCATATTTCATGCGAGATGTACCAGATGATAGAACTGAATAATACTATAAGGATACCCCCGGAGTATATTGGAAGGGATCTAGATAATGCAGCAGATAAAATAGTCAAAAAAACTTTTGAGGGAAAGATAGATAAAAAAAATGGCTTAATTGTAGCCACAAAAGATGTGAAAAGGTTACAGGAAGGAAAAGTTATTCATGGTGATGGGGCCGTCTACCAAGAAGTTACTTTCAAGGCATTAACGTTTAAACCCCTTTTACATGAAGTTATCCATGGAATTATCTGTGAAATATCTGATTTTGGTGCATTTTGCCACATTGGTCCTTTGGATGCATTGATACATAAAAGCCAGATTATGGACGATCATATACTAATAGATAAAGAAAATAAAAGATTAACAGGAAAAAAAACAAAACATTCCTTGACGTTTGGTGATAAAGTAAAGGCCAGAATAATTGCTATTTCATTTAATGAATTAAACCCTCGTGAAAGTAAAATTGGATTAACAATGAGACAACCGGCATTAGGCAAGGAAGAATGGCAAAAAGACCAAAAAGAAGAAAATAAGGAAAAAAAGAAAAAGCAAGGAAAAAAGGAATAAGATGAAAGCGTGTAAAAATTGCCATTTACTAACAAATAAAAATATTTGTCCTATTTGCGGAATACCAACTTCTAGCCATTGGAAGGGGTATCTTATCATAGTGGATCCCAAAGAATCAAGAATTGCTGATAAACTGAATCTTAAAGCCAAAGGAAAATATGCCTTGAAGGTAAGATAATAATGATGTACAAACTACCGACTGAATTTCGATCCGAGCTTAGGAATAATATTGGAGAGATTATTGATGAAAACCAATTAAGGGATAAGATAAAAGGAAGAGTTGTAGCTGTGGGTGATGAAGTGACCTTAACATTGAAAAAAGTTGGTATTGAACCTGACATGTGTATCGTTGATTTTAAGAGTGGAAGAAAAAAATTTGGTGAAGAGCAACAAAAAAAAATCAAAAAAATTGGGGAACAGGTACTCACAGTTGTCAATCCTCCTGAACGTATCACCAAAGAGTTATGGGAAAGTATTTCAATTGGATATTCATCTAAAAAACGAACACGAATAGAGGTTGAAGGAGAAGAGGATATGGCTGCTCTCCCTGCCATTTTACTGGCCCCAAAAAATACAACAGTAATCTATGGCTTACCTTCCAAAGGTATTGCAATGATAGATGTGAAAGAAAAACAAAAAGAGATAGTCCGTGGTTTTCTCAACAAAATGGAGGATAACAATGGAAATTGAAATTGAGAATATGAAAGAAAATAAGCTTTTTGACAGAGTAGAGATTAATTTCAAATTAGTCCATGAAGGTGGAACCCCTACGAGGAAAAGAATTAGGGAAAGCCTTGCAGAAAAATTAGGGGAAAAAAATAAGATAATTATTATTGAATGGATGAAATCTCGTTACGGTGTATCAGAAACACTTGGATACGCAAAGATTTATCCGTCTAGAACAAGTGCAGAAAAAATTGAGCCCAGATATATCTTCAAAAGAAATTTAGGTGAAACAAAAAAACCTGCAGAGAAACCTAAGGAAAAACTTGCAGAGAAACCTAAGGAAAAACCTGCAGAGAAACCTAAGGAAAAACCTGCAGAGAAACCTNAGGGAGATAAAAAATGAAGCGAAAACTATACCAGGTAGATAACCAAAAACTTATACGCAAACGGAAAACCTGTCCAAAATGCGGAGAAGGGGTTTTTTTAGCGGAACACAAAGACAGACTCAGCTGTGGAAAATGTGGCTACACAGAATTTAAGCATGCCCCCTAAAAAAAACAGATTAAACAACATTGAAGCTTTTTTCACTGATATTCCTAAAAAAATATTGCTTAAAAAATTTGATATACCAAAAGGAATATCAGAAATGGAAACAAAAAATAAGCTCAAACATATCCTTAAAAAAAATATCCCCTTTGACGAAGCACCATCTTTTTTAGGTGGCTCAGTTAAGCCACATTATGTTCCTGCAGTTGTCAAAGCCATTGTAAACCGATCAGAATTCTTTACCTCATATACACCCTACCAACCTGAATTTTCTCAAGGAATATTACACGTATTATTCGAATACCAATCAATGATTGCAGAATTAACAGGAATGGATACCATTAACATCAGTACATATGACTCTGCAACCGCTCTTGGTGAAGCAGCGCTCATGTCCTCTAGAATTACCAAAAAAAACCGATTTATTATTCCTGCAAATATTTCCTGGGAAAAAAAAACAGTCTTACGGAACTATGTAAATAATTTAGGAATGGAAATACAAGAGCTTAGATATCAAGATGATGGCCTTGTGGATATATCGGAATTGAATACAAAAGATGTCGCTGGTGTCTATATAGAAAATCCAAACTTTTTTGGTATTTTTGATACTCGTCTTGATGAAATCAGGGAAACCACAGAGAATACCATTCTCATAGTGGGAATTAATCCCCTAGGCCTTGCACTAATGAGGCCTCCAAATGAATATGGTGCAGACATCATCATTGGGGAGGGACAAGGGTTGGGGAATCATCTAAATCTTGGTGGTTCACTGCTCGGTATTTTTGGATGTAAAAAAAATCATGTTCGAATGATGCCTGGGAAAATAGTGGGAGCCACTCATGACAAAAATGGAAAAAGGGCATATTGTATGACACTTCAAACACGAGAACAGCACATCAGAAGAGAAAAAGCAACAAGCAATATTTGTTCCAATGAAGCACTTTGTGCCGTCGGAGCAACTGTATATCTGGCACTTTTGGGGGGACTGGGTCTACAGGAACTAGCAATCACAAATATGGAAAGGGCCAATCATTTGGCTGCTTTATTAAAAAAATATGGTTTTTCTTTTCCCTTTAAAAAACAGTTTTTTAATGATTTCGTGGCAATTTCGCCAATAAATTCTAAAAAATTAAATGATGCATTGTTGAAAAGAAAATTCCAAGGTGGATTGATTTTGAAGAACTGGTTTCCTGAACTCGGTGAGTCTTTTTTATTTGGAGTCACAGAAATGCATTCTATAGAGCTTATCAATGGATTTGCTGAAGAAATACATGAGATCCTACAAACAATAGAAAAAACATGAAAGAAGAAAGATATCAGATGGCTTACTATCCAGAATTATTGCTTAATGAGTTAGGGACAAATGAAGAGATGGATAACTCTCGGAATCCACTTCCGGTCTCCCTTCAAAGAAAAACTTTAAAACTTCCTACGCTGCCTGAAAGTGAGATTGTCCGCCACTATACCCATCTTAGCCAGATGAATTATGGGATAGATACAGGTATTTATCCATTGGGTTCATGTACAATGAAATACAATCCTAAAATTTCAGAGGAGATTGCCAACTGGGATGTAGTTACACAGGTTCACCCTTACCAGGATGATACAACGATACAAGGGTCTTTACAGATCATGTTTGAACTGGAAAAATTATTATGTGTTATTACTGGGATGGATGCATTTACTCTACAGCCGGCAGCTGGGGCACATGGAGAATTGTTGGGAATGCTTATTGCCCAAGCTTATCATAAAGAAAATGGTGAAAGAAGAGATGAAGTTATTATCTCTGATTCCGCTCATGGAACTAATCCAGCCTCTGCAAAAATGGCAGGATATACTGTTATAGAAATACCCTCCCATGAGGGTGTGGTTGATTTGGATGCATTAAGGAGTGTTCTTTCCTCTAAAACAGCTGCTTTTATGTTGACAAACCCTAACACTCTTGGTATCTTTGAAAAGGATATCCTAGAAATATCAAGTGAAGTAAAGAAAGCAGGTGCTCTTCTCTATTATGATGGAGCAAACATGAATGCAATAATGGGTAAGGCAAGACCAGGTGATATGGGATTTGATATTGTCCATTTGAATCTTCATAAGACCTTTGCTGCCCCACATGGGGGCGGAGGACCAGGGGCAGGTCCGGTGGGTGTGAGAAAGGATTTTAAGAAATTTCTGCCTATCCCCCGGATAAGACGAGATAAAAAATATTTTTTCAGCTATGCCCATCCAAAATCATTAGGCAAAATTTCACAGTTTTATGGAAATTTCCCTGTTTTATTGAAGGCATATATTTATATTATAATGAATGGTGGAGATGGATTAACCAAGATAACTGAACGGGCAGTCCACAACGCTAATTATATGCTTGATAGACTTAAAAACTCAAGTTATCTTATCCCATTTGGGAAAAAAAGGATGCATGAATTTGTTGCCAGTGCTATAAACTTAAAAAGAGAAAAAGGGATAAGGGCTTTGGATATCGCCAAGCGATTGATGGATTATGGCTTTCATGCTCCAACTATCTATTTTCCATTAATTGTTAATGAGGCATTAATGATTGAGCCAACAGAAACAGAGACCAAAAAATCCCTTGATGATTATATTGATGCACTAATTAAAATATCTAAGGAGGAGCCCTCCATTGTAAAAACTGCTCCTCACCATACATCTTTTCAGCGTATAGATGAAGTAGAAGCAACAAAAAATGCTATACATAATTGGAAGGAGATTGCTAGATTGTCAGTGTCTAAATAATTCTCCATAGAATCTCATCAGCACTACTTAATATATATTTTGCTGGCTTAAATCTAAACTATCCAAAAAAGGTTCTAAGACAAATGATAAATTTTTTGTTTCAGGGTACTTATATATTTAGGTAGCCCTTCCATGTCTTTAACCAATGCATTTTTTGCAAAAATTTTTCTAAAATCAGTATTACACCTTGTTCTTCCTTTCAGATTATCAATAAGGTGTTTGCAAAGCCTCCCACCTTGCCTATCCCAATCGGTAAGGATGATAATTTCATTCCATTTTTTTGCAATGGTATCACACAAATTTGAGATGCTCAATCCTGAATTAAGGGATATTATTTTTCCATGTATCCCCAAAGCATTAAGAGCAATAATGTCTTTTTCTCCCTCAACAATAATAGGGACTGTATTATTCAATTTGTCAAGATTTTGAATCCCTTCTTCTAGTTTTTGCAAAGATTTTTTATAATCCATATTGAGACATGTTTATAATGGTTCAGTATTTATGAATTTTTTCCAAGATAATAGAAAGGATTAATATTTGGAAAATAGGATATGGAACAATAAAGATTTCTTCATGTTTAGGTATAATTTTCGGGTTTAAAGAAATATAAAAAACGTTTTCATAAATGCTTTAATATACTATTTCAATCAGATAAAAAATTTAGATTAATCATTCCAATAAAGGAACAACAAGACTACCCTGTGGCATAATCACAACTCGTGCCGTTTTGTTTTTCTCTTGAGTTATCCTTAGTGCATCATTTATTGTTTGTTGAATAGATTCCTTGGGACTAAACATAGCCTTTTTTACTATCTTATCATCCAAACCAGTTACAGCCCACATATCAACCTTCATGCTAATTTGAGCTATTTTTGCTGACTTATGGTAACCTAACCTATATTCTTCCTTAATAATCTTTAAAACATTATGGGGAGTACGTGCGCGCCCAAGTAAATCTAAAAAAGTTTTATCCCCGACTCCACCAGGGCATTTAGACACAAGGATGATAATCCCATCGTCTTCGATAGCTAATGTAGCATTACCCAATGCTTTTTGGGATTGATACAAATCAATATCCGTGGGCTGAGGAGCAACTGTAATAACAATATTTCCCTTTCTTTTAAGAGGAACACAAAAAATTTCCTTTGCATACTTTATTGCGGCATCAAATGATTTCCCCCCAGTAAATCCTGCAAAATAATGAGGTTCTACACTTCCAATTGCTATGATAATACCAATCTCGGGAACCAGCCTATTGATATATATTTCAGTGCCATTTTTTGAGGTGCCTAGAAACACCATGTCATCATTTTTTCGTGCATCTCCTCATCGGTTGGGGCACAGTGTGCTTTTGTTGCCACTAGAAATGTTACATCTGGGTGAGTTGAAAGTATTGGATAAAGATAATCGAGAATCTTTTGGGTGGGTGTGGGACGTGTAGCATCATTTACGATTACAAGAAGTTTATGAGCCCGGGATGAAAATTCTTCAAAAGAGACGGTACCTAGCGGTTTCATCAACGCTTTTTTGATAGTATCATTATGTTCTCTAGTCTTTATTTTTTTTTGGGGTCAATATCTCACAAGGAGCTGCTATATCAACCACGATGTTTTCTGATCCATAAGGAATTGTGACTTTCATCTCTTTTCCAAAAATAATATCATTGTTCTCTTTAGGTTTTATCCTTGCCTTTTTTTATTTTATCTTTCTTTTGTCATCATTTATAGTAGTCTCAACCTTTTTTAGTGTTATCATCTCCCTAAATAACTAACCTTTATTTCCTAAAAGAAGAATAATATAAATATTCTTTTATGCTTCACATAATAGTAAATTATCTAAAAACATCCAGTGATTAGATCCTTGTGCATATAAATACCGACTGTAGATATTTTGCATGGATAACAAGACATCTTGTCAGCATGAATAAAATTGATCAAAATATGCTTAAAGAACCGTACTGTAAATTGGGTCACTTAACAAAGTTATTGAACTGTCCAACAAATTGTGAATGGTTTCAAAAAAAAAGATACATCAGTGTAATCAATGACCGAGAAGAGTGTTCCCTTAAATTTTACTGCATATATCCTTGAGGACGCCCTGTGGAAGAAGCAAGTAACATCGACAATTCGTGCAAAGAGATTTATCCAAAAATATGGCCTTAAAGCAGGGGTCCGAATAGAAATAAAATTTCATAGGAAACGAATTGGTTTTGCCATAATTAGTAATATACATTTGATTAGTTATGATGACCTTTTTGATTCAGAGATTATCCAAAGGGAGGGCTTTACGGACTCCCAGGATTTACTTGATACTTCTAAGAAGTATTGGAAATGGGAGTGGAAGAAAATTGTTGATGGACATCTAATGATGTATCTTATTGAATTTGGTTGGATATAAAATTTGAAATCATCATCAAATATGGAGGATATTATACCGTTTTAAATCTAGGTATAGAAAATAAATAAAAAAAGGAAAAATAGGAATTAGGTTACTTTCTGATAGCTCTGCCATTTGCGTTCAAGATTTGGATCTTGTATAGTGTCCAGGATATATTTTGCAAACTTTTCTCCCGTGGTACCATCAGAACGGCCGGTTATAACCAGTTTTCGTTCATATTGACTGCAGATCTCCAATGCCATCTCTAATTTTTTGAATCGATCAGGATATCCAATATGATTTAACAACATAGCGGCACCTTTGATGATACTGGAGGGATCAGCATATTGTGCCCGACCTTCATCAACCATTCGAGGGGCAGATCCATGAATTGCTTCAAACATGGCATATCTCTTTCCAATATTTGCGCTTCCAGCTGTACCGACACCTCCCTGTATCTGAGCAGCTTCATCGGTACAGATGTCCCCATATAAATTCGGAAGAACCATAACTCTAAATTGGGTTCGACGTGCTGGATCGATTAGCTTTGCAGTCATAATATCTATAAACCAATCATCCCATTGAACATCAGGATACTCTCTGGCTATTTTTTCAGCCATGCTTAAAAATTTTCCATCAGTTGTTTTTACCACATTTGCTTTTGTTACTACCGTCACTTTGTTTATCTTATTCTTTTGTGCATAATCAAACGCTAACCGAATAATACGTTCAGCACCCGGGGTAGTGATTACCTTAAAGTCAATAGCAAGGTCATCTGTGACATTGACGCCTTTGCTCCCAAGCACATAGGCCCCCTCTGTGTTTTCTCTGAAAAATATCCAGTCGATTCCCAACTCGGGAACCTTCACAGGTCGGACATTTGCAAATAAGTCTAATGCTCGTCTCATGAAAACATTGGCGCTTTCAATATTTGGCCAGCGGTCGCCTTTTTTGGGTGTTGTTGTAGGTCCTTTGAGCAGGACATGACATTTTTTTATTTCTTCTAGGACATCATCAGGTATTGCTTTCATAACCTTTGCTCGGTTTTCAATAGTAAGGCCTTCAATAACTCGAAATTCAATCTTTTTTTCCTGAATTTCTTTTTTTAGAAGGAATTCAAGGATATAATGGGCATGTTTACAGATATAGGGCCCTATTCCGTCTCCTCCAACAATACCGATAATGATAGGCTTTAAATGGGTGTAATCAATCCAGTCCTCCCCTAATTTCATTTTGTCCACGCGGTCTAACTGTTCAATAAGTATTTCTCCGAAATGTTCCTTTGCTTTGTGTATAGATTTTGTATAATCCATTTTTTATTTCACCTCATCTGGTTTTTTTGGCATCATATAGAGAATATCATCCCAGGGATGGCGATAGAGCCTGGATTTTAGTCTTTTTTGGTCTATGATATGGCCCATAAATCCGATACTTCTTCCTAGAATGAAAAGGGCATTTAATATACCTAATTGAACAAATTCACGTATTTCTTCCCTGGAATATCCAATGCTTCGCAGCATATCACAGGTCAAGACACCAATACATCCATCTACATTAAGTATGAGATTGCCTCTTTTTGCTGTTGTAAGTTTTTCAACCTCTAAGGCATAATCCAATGTTTCAGTGTTTGGAAAGTGTTTTTTGGCATATTTTTTTAATATCTCCACCCGGACATCAGGGTTTGTCACAGATTTTATGCGGTGTCCAATGCCTTGGATATTGACATTTTTACTTTTCATATCCTTCACCATAAAGCTTGGTTTTTCACCCCTATAAAGATAAGATGTAAAGTGATCTGCAGAGCCTTGAACTGCTCCGCCAAACCGGGGGCCAATGGTTAAAAGTCCGCTTACCAATGATGAAATGATGTCTTTACCTGCTCGTGCAGCCACAATAGCATTATGTGCTCCTGACACAGCCGGGCCATGATCAGCGGTTAACAAGACAACCATTTCTAGATAGTCTGTTGCCCATTTGGGAAGCTTCTTTTTAAACCAGAGTAAACCAATCACTCCTCCAAGGCCATAGTTTTTCTTGAAAACATCGCTTATAGTAATGCCGCAATATCTGAGCTCTTCCCCTCGGTCATCAGATATGGTACTGATGAATTGTTTTGGACGACGGATGATGCCTTCTTTTAATGCCATTGCATAATCAAGTGGAATACGGGGTGGTTCCACATCAGGTTTAGGGATTAATTTTCCTGATTTTACAAGTTTAGTATAGGTTTGTTTAATCTTTTTGTCAAAGCCATCAAATGAGGCAGGTACAATCGCACCTGCTTTTTTTAATGCCTGGTTTTTCGCATCAGCGGTTTCCTGACTGGCACCTGCTCGTGCACCGGCGTGGCCAAATTGTACTTCGGCAGGAAACACCTTGGCACAAGTTCCAATACACCATGCAACCAATGGCTTTTTGATTTTTCCTTTTTTTAGTGCGTTCACCACATCGTATTCATCGGTTCCTCCTACTTCTCCCAAGATGACAATCATTTTTATTTCAGGGTTTTTTTCATATCTCATTATGTGCTGAATAAAAGTTGATCCTGGATATCGATCTCCTCCTATTGCTACACCTTCATAAACACCGTCTGTGTTACGGGCGATTATGTTGTTGAGTTCATTTGATAAGCCACCTGATTTTGAGACATATGCAATACTGCCAGGACGGTGAAGCCGCGAGGATATAATATTGTCCAGCGTTCCTGCAGTGTTCCCGATTCTAAATGCTCCACCAGCAATTCCTCCAACAGTGGCAGGACCTATTATCCACTTATTTTTTTTGTTGGCTATCTGGATAAGTTCTTTGGATCGAAGTTCGGGTACTCCTTCAGCAATGATGGCTATGGTACGAATGTTTTTTGTTTCAAGTGCCTCCTTTGAGGTTGGATATGCTGAGCGGAATGAGGAAAAGTTGACCATCACGTCAGCTTTTGGATGATTTTTCACTGCTTCAGTAAGCGTGAGATACATGGGAATAAGTATTTCTTCTGTTCCCCAAAAACATTGATGCCATCCCTCCCGTGTAGGATTTACTATGCTGGCCACTGATGGTTTTTCACGTCGGCAGATGTAATCAAAATCAAGCATACGTTGAATGGCTCTTTGCTGATAACCAAATACGATTGCTTGTGTGTCCTTATCAAATAAAATATAATCTGGTTTATTTTTGGCCATATCTATCATCCTCCCTTTTTCTCTTTTTGGACCATATTAACGATTCGAGTCATATGTGTTTCAGGCCCATAGACATTAATAGGGACTCCAAGTTCTTTTCCCAATTCTTCCATGATACGAAGTCCTTCCTGATAATTAGGGCCACCTCGTCGAACAAAAATCTTTACTTTGTTATCAATTAATTTTTTCTTATAGTCTCGCAGAGCCATAGTAATTCCAGTGAATGTTTTAGCGACATCTGTGAAATTAGCGATACCGCCACCTATTAGTAAAAATTTTGATCGATTTTTGGAATCTTTTTCGCGTGTAATCAGGTCAAGTATTGTTCTAGCGTAGGCATATGTTTCCTCAGTGGTGGGATTGCCACTATATTCTCCATAGTTTGCTAATTCGTCTCCTAGACCCAAGTCCACGATGGTATCCGTGTAGATTACGCTGGCTCCACCTCCTGCTACCATTGTCCATACGCGTCCTTTGGGGTTGAGTACAGTAAGTTTAAGGGATGCACCACTTTTTTCGTCAAGTTCCTTGATATATTGTTCTTCTTTTGTTAGTCGTCGTCCGAAAGGTGCGGGAAAAGAGATGTCTCCCCACTTGTATCCCACTTCAAAATGAGCGGTGTCATCCAATCGTGCAACAAGATCAAGAGGGATTATTGTATTATTTGATATTGTAAAAGGATTTATTTCTAAGTATGCATATCTGAGTTCTATATAAAAGCGGTAGAGTCCTTTGATGAAATCTGCAAGCGTTTTCTTCATTTTTGGGGGTGTGTCCTTCGGGAGTTGCCGTTCAATGTTTAGTGAATTTATGTCATCGTTGATTCCAACAAAAATTTCGGCAACGGTGTCCCAAACTGATTCAATGTCTACTCCGCCATGGTTTGAAAAATAGATTGTGTCTCCGTTTCTGTTTGTTTTTATGGCAATGTAATACTCTTCTTGGTGGTCAACATAGGGTTCTATGAGAAAATGGGTAAGTTTGCTGGTCACTTTCCCTAAGGTTATCTCTTTGTTCATTTTTTCTTTAACCCATTTCTTTATTTGAGTAAAGGGGACCTCGGCTTTTATTAGTCCATATTTTCCTCTTTTTCCAAAAAGCTGATCGGGTTTTACTACCAGTTTTTCTTTTTTTAACCAACCATGTTTTTTAGGTAATTCCTCTATTTTGGTGGTGGGAGTGATTAATATTACTTTTCCGGGATAGGAATATTTTTGGCTTATGTATTCGGGCCAATAACGGGCCAGCATTTTTTTTCCGTCATATTCACGGATACCTCTCTGGGCCATATTTTTTTCACCTCAATCTTATTTATTTTTTACTTGTCTGTTTTGTATAGGGTAAAAGACCACCCGCGAGTAGTATATTCCGTTGTCTTTCTGAAAGATGATAGACAGCTTGAAATTTTGTTCCTTTTGTAATATTTTTTACAGGGAAAGATTCATTTTTCTTTAGATGCTCTCGTGCTTGATGAATCTCAATTTGGTCGCCTGTTTCCAAGGCATCGTAATTTTCATCAGATTGAAAAGTTAGAGGGATAATACCAAAATTGATAAGATTGGCTGTATGGATTCTTTCAAATGATTTTGCCAGTATTGCTTTAACTCCTAGATACATGGGACCGAGTGCGGCATGTTCACGCGAGGAGCCTTGTCCATAGCTTAATCCTGCAACAATGATGTTATGTTTCCCGTTGTCTCGAATCTTGCTTGCTCGGGTAAAGAAAGTGTCATCAATTATTTCAAAGACAAATTCTGCATATTTAGGCACATTTGATCGATATTTCATTTTGCTTCCTGCAGGTACAATGTGATCTGTTGTTACTTTATTACCTACCTTTATGGTGACAAATCCTGAAATGTTTTCTGGAAATGGTGGATTGGACGGGGGGGTGCCAATATTTGGTCCTCGATAAATCTCTATTTTTTTTGGTGTTTTTGGTGGAGGTATAATCAGACTATCATCAATATAAAATTTTTCTGGGATTTCCACCTGAGGATATTTTATTCCAAGATTTCGTGGGTCTGTAATCTTTCCCGTTATCACTGCCGCTGCTGCTATCTCTGGGCTTACGAGGTAAACTTTTGCACTTTTTGTTCCCGAGCGACCAAGAAAATTTCTATTACTTGTCCGTAGTGAAATTGCTTCATTTAGAGGTGATTGGCTATTTCCAATACAAAAACCACACACGGGTTCAGTAAAACGTGCTCCTGCTGAAAAAAGATTTGTAAGTCCTCCTGCCTGGATAATATTTTCAATTACTTGTTTTGATCCAGGTGATACGACAAAGCTAACTTGAGGATGAACTTTTTTTCCTTTTAAAATATGTGCCACAGTCATTAGGTCTTTGTATGAAGAATTTGTGCAACTGCCGATACAGACCTGATTAACATGTATTCCCTCAAGTTCTTCAATGGTTTTAATATTATCTGGGCTATGTGGGGCTGCAGCAAGGGGAATGATTTCGTCTAAATCAATATCTATAACTTTTTCGTACTCTGCATTTGTATCTGCTTGTAGTGGCTTCCAATCTTGTTCTCGTTCTTGTGCTTTTAAAAAGGATCGTGTAATGGAATCACTAGGAAATACGGATGTGGTTACCCCGCATTCAGTACCCATGTTGGTGATAGTAGCTCGTTCAGGGACGCTAAGTGTCTTAACTCCTTCCCCGCCGTACTCAAAAGCGATTCCTACATTTCCCTTGGTGGAAAAAATATCTAGTATTTTTAGAACGATATCTTTTGCTGAAACCCAGGGTTTAAGTTTTCCTTTTAGATTTATCTTAACTGTTTTTGGGCACGTAAGATAAAAGGGTCCACCTCCCATGGCGACTGCTACATCCAGCCCGCCAGCACCTATCCCAATCATTCCTAGGCCTCCTGCTGTAGGGGTGTGGCTGTCTGAGCCTAAGAGTGTTTTTCCGGGTTTTCCAAACCTTTCAAGGTGTACTTGATGGCAAATTCCATTTCCAGCACGAGATAAGTAGATACCAAATTTATCGGCTATGGATTGGAGATATCGATGATCATCAGCATTTTCATACCCTATTTGGATAGTATTATGGTCGATATAACTTACAGAGAGTTCTGTTTTGATGTGGAGGATACCTAGAGCCTCAAATTGAAGATAGGCCATGGTGCCTGTGGCATCTTGGGTTAATGTCTGATCGATATGTATTCCTATTTCTTCTCCAGGTTTATATTTGCTCTCTATAATATGTTTTTCCAATACTTTTTGGATTATACCTTTCCCCATGATGTTTTCTCCTAATTTATGGCTAACTGCATTCACCGCAAATCCTAGAGGTAATATTTATAATTATTGTTCAAAACTGAATAAACTTAGTAACTAAAAATAATATTTCTTTTGTAATCATCTCTAGTTTAAAAAGATTGCAAATATGATGCTTACTAGCAGAACGATAAGAAAACCCGGTGTTCCATTGTTCTCTTTTTCTTTGTTGCTAATCATGATGTAAATTGATGAGGGGTGAGAGATGTGAAACTTGATTAAAATAGTCACCAAAATAGTCCGCGATATTGATTTATAATGGGACATCCAACACATCTATTTTCCTTGTAATATGTGCATTCGCGGCACTCGATATCTATTCCGCAGGGGGCTTTTTCTTTGATATCAATGTTCATGTTTATGGGGGTGACAAAATTTTTTAGACTCGATATGATAATATTAAAATCCACATTGTGGATTTCCTTATTTGTGCGCAGGTGGACATCAACAATTGATTCAAGTGAAGCAATGTCTTCACCTATAAACAATAAGCATAGATTATTTTTTCCTGAAACTGTAAAGCCATTTAAAAAGAAGGGGCAATCTCGAAACATGTTCAATATTTTACTGGGTGTATCCGCAGTTATCTCCAATTTAGCGATATGAAACCCGACTTTATGGGGGTTAATACCAATGACCTGTTCTATAAATCCTTTGTCCTTAAGTTTTTTTATTCGCATGGCAACAGAGGGTTGTGATAGATTGATTTGTCCAGCTATTTCTTCTTGCGAAATATCTGGTTTTTGATTTAATAAACCAATAATGGTTCTATCCTTTGGATCTAATCTAATAGAGGATACCATTTTTTTTGTCACCTCAATCTGATATGATTGATAAATGGATAATAAAATGTGTAGTTATAAATTTACCTATTAACTATAAGTTTTAGGGACATATTATTTTATAAATATTATAAAATATTTTATATGGGTAAGATATATTGTTGATATTGGTGGAAAAAAAATGGGTGCGAAGTCTGCATTGTTCGTTTTATCAATAATAACAGTCCTTTTTTCTGCTTCAATGATTACCTTGAGTAGCCAAAATGTTAGGGAGACAAAAAAATTGGAAATTTTTTTTTCATGTCCTTCCTTTCATAATGATGGGGATTATATCATGATTGATATCTTGGACGCTACATCCCTGTTGGTTACACCCGGAAATCCTCTTCTCCCCTATTCCTCACTATATCTATCATTTCCACTAGGGACAAAGATACTGGATATTGATGTTTCTTATAGCCGGGTAACTGAGTTTAAAATTGATAAAAAGGTACATCCTGCTCCTCAACGAGTCCTCTTAGATGGCCAACTATCTTCTGCAACTTGTTTTGAAAATCAGGATATATATCACAGCGACGTAATGTATCCTGATGAAAAATATAGCTACCGGACAGCTACTGGGTTAGATAATGGAAAGCATGTAACAATTCTTACAGTACAGATATATCCCCTTCGATATTTTCCTCTTGCAGGAAAAATTATGCATAGCCAAAAAGTTTCCTTAGATATCGAGTATGATACTCCATCAAAATCTTCCTTTTCTCCTCAGCAAAAATATCAATTAATTATCTTATCACCTAATGAATTTTATGATGCATTAAAACCTCTTGTTGACCACAAAGGAATGATGAATATCTCTTCTTGTATCTTTAATATTGAAGAAATACCGCGGGAAGGAAAAGACGAACAAGAAAACATTAAATATTTCATCAAGGAAGCTATAGAGAATTGGGGGACACAATATGTACTTTTAGTGGGTGGCATGAATTATTTTCCGGTGCGCCATACACATGTTCAATTGCCAGAGGATAATGAAGTTTTTGTATCTGATTTATATTATGCAGATATATATAATGCCACGGGGGCATTTAGTGACTGGGATACAAATGGTAATGGTGTTTATGGAGAATATAATTGGGGGGGAGGTACTGATAAGATTGATTTATGCCCTGATGTTTATCTTGGTCGACTTCCTTGTACTAGTCTAGAAGAGGTTGTAACAGCGGTCAATAAAATTATAAAATATGAGTCGACACGGGCATATTCTCAAGATTGGTTCACAAATATTATTGTGTGTGGTGGTGATACGGCACCTGACGATAGAAATAATATAGATGAAGGCGAATATATTAACCAAAATGTCCTTGAAATCATGGATGTTTTCAATTCAATAAAATTATGGGCATCTATGGATGAATTAAGCTCAGCTTCTAATATCAATGATGCTATTGAGCAAGGGGCGGGATTTCTAAGTTTTTCAGGACATGGATCGCCTACTTCATGGGCAACACATCCCCACGAAAAAGAGAATATGTGGATTCCAACAGGGGGTTATCGAACAGCGGCAATTAGTGGTCTTTCAAATGCAGACCGATTACCTGTGGTTGTTACGAGTGCTTGTTCTACGAGCAAATTCAACAAGGCAGATAATTGTTTTGGGTGGTCTTTCATTGCTAATCCCCAGGGGGGTGCTATTGCAACCCTCGGTAGCACTGGATTGGGTTATATCTATATTGGGAAATCTATCTCCTCTGGCCTCATGGGAAAAATGGAGGTTGAATCGTTTGAGGCTTATCAGGATAAAAATGTGAAAACTTTTGGGGAACTATGGACAGTAACTATTAATAATTATATTATAGATCGGGGCCAGCTCAGTGACTCTGATTATAAAACCATTGAAGAATGGCAAGCATTTGGCGATCCTTCACTTCTTATTTCTTCTTTATCACATCCTCCAGATAAACCCCTGCTAGAAGGTCCTTCATCTGGAAAGAAAGGAAACAGGTATTTTTATCGTGCAAGGTGTGCGGATCCTGAAGCTGATCAAATTTTTTATTGGTTTGACTGGGGAGATGGGACCGCTAGCGAATGGATGGGCCCTTACCCTTCTAATGTTACCATAGAATCATCCCATGTTTGGGATACTCAAGGGGATTATATAGTAAAAGTTAAAACAAAGGATGAACACGGTAGCCTTGGTGAATGGTCTGATCCAGTAGGTCTTGAATTATCTTTTAAATTTTCAACTGATCTTTATCTTAAACAAGGTTTCCTTCACCTTTTTGGAAGACCTTTGCTTAAAACTATTAGGGAAAAAACCTTGGTTATTGGGAAAATATATGTCGGATTAAACACTGACAAAAATATTGACCAAGTTATCTTTTCTATGGACGGTAACCTTTGTTATACTGATGTACAGCCCCCCTATGAATTTCTTTTGGATAATGTCAATCATGGATGGCATACTGTTACCATTTCATCCTATTATAGGGACCTAAAAAGAGACGAGGAAACCATTCCATTCTGGATTTTAAATATATAAACCGTTATTGTTATTATATACAGGTTACACTCTTATTTTTTGCATATTTTTATACCGGTAATGATAATAACAATTTTTTCACAAAGGGGTAAATTACTTGTATATAAATGGTATTCCTCAGTCGTTTATGGACCTAGATTTATCCTCTGAAAAAGTATTGAGCATAGCAGAAGATTTAGTGATCTTCAAGTTATGCGATAATTGTCTGGGGCGGCAATTTGGAAAAATTGGTCATGAGATGACAAATGAACAGAGAGGTAGACAAATTCGTCAATATCTTAATATTCCCAAATATGAAAGTGAAACGTGTTGGTTATGCAAATCTCTTATGAGTGAAATTCAAAAGTTTTCGCGTATCATAATGCAATCTCTAAAGGATTATGAATATGAAACTTTTTTAGTGGGCTCAAGAATTTCTGATAATATACTAGAAAAAGAGAAAAAATTATGGGAGCTAACAAATTTTGGCGAACCAATAAAACATGAACTTAACCGGGAAATTGGAAAAATTATTGAAAAAAAAACAGGAAAAACAGTTGATTTTAATCAACCAGATATAGTAGCACTTATTGATACTTCTTTTGACATTGTTACCCTAGATGTACGTTCTCTTTTTATTTATGGTAGATATTGGAAATTCATACGGGGTATTCCTCAAACAAAATGGCACTGTAAAAAATGCCATGGCATTGGTTGCCATTACTGTGATTTTACGGGAAAAAGATTTGAAATCAGTATCGAGGAATTAATTGGTAAAACCCTTCTTGAAAAAAGTATGGGTAACGCAATAAGTTTACACGGTGCAGGAAGGGAAGATATTGATGCTAAAATGTTGGGTAATGGGCGACCCTTTATCTTAGAGATAAAAAATCCTAAAAACAGATTTTTTTCCTTAATAAATGTGGAAAATGAAAGCAATGAGTATACAAAAGAAAAAGTTAAAATTAATAATTTACGCTATGCATCAAAGGAAGATATTGATAAGCTGAAATCTGCAAAGTGGGAAAAAACCTATCGGGTGAAGATAAGTGGTGAAATTGATAAGAGAAAACTTAAAGAAGCAGTTACGGCATTAGGGAATAAAATAATATGTCAAAGAACACCAAACAGAGTACTTCACAGGCGTTCGGACATCGAAAGAAAACGAAAAATTACTGATATAAAAATTGAGGAGATTATGGAAAAGAGTGCAGTTCTTACTATTCGAGCTGATGCAGGAACTTATATTAAAGAGTTAATTGATGGGGACGATGGAAGGACAACACCGTCTGTCACTGAAATAATTGGGAAACAAATAGAAACAAAAAAATTGGACGTGATCCAAATACATGACAAAGGGTGATCTATGGTACGAAGATCAAAAGGAATAAGAAGTAAAACCAGGCATGTTTTGCAAAGAAAGAAAAGAGAAAGAGGTTTGTCCCCTATAACTTATGCCTTGCAAGAATTTAGTGTGGGTGAAAAAGTCAATATTGTGATTAACCCCTCCATTCATAGTGGAATGCCTCATCATCGTTTTCATGGCAAAACAGGCGATATTCTTGAGAAAAGAGGCAATGCTTACATGGTAAAAATACGAGATGGAAATAAATTAAAAGATATTATTGTAAGACCCGAGCATTTAAGAAAATGGAAATAGTTCCACTCTCTGAAGTTAAGAATTTGTTAAAAAAAATGCAAAAGGATAGAGAACTATCTAGAGAACAAAACATTACCTTAGAGTATGCCGAAAAGGTTGTCAAGCTTCCTGCTTCAAAAACAAAGAAATTAATTAAGGAACTAATGGATTTAGGAAGGATAAATGAGATCCAAGCGTGTAAATTAGCCGATTTATTATCTGGATCCGAGGAGGAAGTAACTGCAATCTTTTCCAAAGAGAGTTACTCGCCTTCGAGTGAGCAAATTAAAAAGATTTTAGATATAATTAGTAAATATTTTTGAATAGGACCATGGAAGATTACGTTTATATTTTGGATTATGTAACTACGGGAATACCAGCTCGAGAACAAGCACCGGTATCTTTTGGCATTGGAGAAACAGAGTTCACTCTTCTGGGATTAATCCCAAAACCTGGCGTTAGTCTTACAAGTGGGGAACGTATATATGTGGGAAAAGAAAAGGAAAAAAGAAAAAAAATTGATAAAGTCAAAGGGAGGGCGGATTATGATGATTTGTCTGCAGCTGCCCATGGAGAACTTCCTTATGTAATTTTAGATATTGTTCGTAATAATGAAGCAAAATTCATTAATTTTTTTAATACGTGCCCTGCCATCACAGCCCGATATCATGCTTTGGAACTGCTACCCGGGTTGGGAAAAAAAACACTCAAAAAACTCATTGTTGAGCGAAGAATAAAACCCTTTGAAAGTTTTAAGGAGATGGAAACCAGGGTAAAGAATCTTCACCATCCTGATAAGCTAATTGCGAAAAGAATAGAAGAGGAATTAAGAGACCCTAATCAAAAATATCGTCTTTTCACCCGCTCCCCTGTTAAAAAATGAAATGGGGTCAAAATTTTTTAATAGACAACAGCTTAGCCGAGCGGCAGATTAATTATGCATCTATAACTAAAAACGATTCTGTATTAGAAGTTGGCTCAGGGCATGGCATTTTAACAAAAAAACTTTCTAAAAAAGCAAAGCATGTTATTGCAATTGAAATAGATAAAAAATTGATTAAAGATTTTGAAAATCTAGATAATGTAGAACTATTTCATGCTAATGTTTTAGAACTAGATTTATCCACTCTTAAATTTAATAAGGTTGTTTCAAATTTACCGTATGATATTGCAGCACCATTTACATTTCGGATGCTGGAACAAAAAATTGATGTAGCTGTTCTTATGTACCAGAAAGAATTTGCTGAACGTTTGGTGGCAAAACCTGGAAGTAAAAATTATTCTCGAGTGACAGTGGCTTCATTTTTGAAAGGAAAATGGCAGATTTTAGAACATGTTCCCCCTGAAGCATTCTCGCCTAAGCCAAAGGTTTATTCGTCACTTGTCCGATTTATTCCATCTCCCTCAAATTTATGGATTTCTGATAAACAAGTTTTGGATAAAATGTTAAGAGTTTTGTTTAGCCATAGGCGAAAAAATATACGTAATGCATTACTATGCGAAAAAATATTTTCTAAGGAACTGATAGATACATTGCCCTATGGCGATATTAAAGTTGATAAACTGAGTCCGAGCATGTTTATTGATATGGCAAATAGAGTGGTGGAATATTATGGAAAAAAGAATTAAAAAAATTTTTGGCTATGCACGACACGATTTGGATGCAATAGTCATCAAAAATTCGACAGCTCCTTTTATTGATCTTTCTTTTTTTTATGTAACAGGTTTCGAAAAAGGTCTTTTCGAACAATGTATGGTTTTTCTTTATCCTGACGGGGACATGGAAGTTTTGACTTCACAAATTGAAAAAGAAAATGTAGAAAAGACACAATTTGAGGTATTTGAAAATAAGGCACATCGAGATGACATGTTACGAAAAAGATTAAGGGGAAAAAAAATAGGTGTTAATTTTTCTTGTTTATCACATGAAGATTTTATTGAATTGAAAAAAATAATTTGTCAAGATTTAACCGATATTAGGCATGCTGTTCAACATGCAAGATTGGTTAAGGATAATAAAGAAATTAAGTATATAAAAAAAGCCTGTAAGATTTCTAGTGATATTGCCAATGGTATTGGCTCACTTCTAAATGATGAAATACCTGAACACGAAATAGCATCAGAAATTGTTTATCAGATACATCAGCAAGGTGGATCTATGGCCTTTGATCCCATTGTTGCATTTGGTAAAAATGCGGCTTATCCTCATTATTCTTATGGGAAAAAAAAATTAACAAGGGGTCCTGCATTATTCGATTTCGGGGCAAAATATAAACGCTATTGTTCAGATATAACACGAACTTTTTATTATGGCAATCCCCCCACGAAATTTTTGAAAATGTATAAGGTGGTTCTTGATGCACAACAAGTGGCCCTAGATTTAATAAAACCGGGTGTACCTATGGCAAAAGTGCATGACGAAGTTAATGCATTTATTAGAAATAAGGGATTTGGGAATATAATTCATTCCACTGGGCATTCCTTAGGTCTTGCTGTTCATGATGGATGTGTTCTGCATAATCGATCACAGATGATCCTCAGCGAAGGTATGGTTTTTACAATAGAACCAGGGATATATATCCCTGGTTTTGGAGGAGTTCGCATAGAAGATGATATAGTGGTAACAAAAGAGGGAGTGGAAGTTTTGACAATTGCGCATAGAGATTGTGCTAGAATGATAGTCTAATATGTATTGTAGTAATAAAAGGATAGAATAAAAGGATAGTTTTAAAACATAATACAATATCCAAAAATCATGCTTCCGCGTGCTATGTTTTTTACAAAGGGTGTAGGAAAGCATCCTGAATATTTGCAGTCCTATGAACTTGCTTTAAGGGATGCAAAAATTGAGAAATGTAATCTTGTGATGGTATCTTCTATTGTTCCACCAAACTGTAAAATAATTAAGCGTGATGTGGGAATGAAATTTATTAAACCTGGCCAAATAACCTATTGTGTTATGTCTAAAAATTCAACAAATGAAACAAATAGACTTATTTCTGCCTCTGTTGGTATGGCAATACCAAAGGAGACGGAAGTTTATGGTTATTTATCAGAACATTATAGCTTTGGAGAGAATGCCAAAAAAGCAGGTGATTACGCAGAAGACCTAGCGGCTACCATGCTCGCTACCACTCTTGGACTTGATTTTGATCCTGGAAAAGCCTGGGATGAAAGAAAAAATGAGTATAAACTAAGTGGGCGATTGGTAAAATCGTTTAACATTACTCAATCAGCCCGTGGTGGCACAAAGGGATTTTGGACTACTGTTTTAGCAGCGGCTGTATTCATTGAGAATCATATAGACTAATACATACGGGGCATGGATTGATTAAGGATAATAAAAATACATTAAAAAAAGAATGTCTTTCTGCATTATTTTGGATAAAGATTAAATACGAAGGTTTTATTAGCCCCTAATAATGGCAGACGATTTTAAGCATATAGTCCGCATTGCGTCAACGAACTTAGAAGGTAATAAAAGAGTTGAATTTGCCCTCATGCAGATAATCGGGGTTGGAAAAAAAATTTCGACTTTGCTTACAGAATATGTGGGATTAAACAGATCTAGAAAGATTGGGAATTTAAGTGACAAAGAGATAGAATCCTTGGATAATGCTTTATCTACAATAGATACTTGGGCCCCGTCATGGATTCTTAACAGGCAAAAAGATTATTACACAGGTACAAATAGACATTTAATTGGTCCAGAATTGGAATTGACTTTACGAGAAGATGTGAATCTTCTCAGAAAAATTAGATCCTACCGAGGAATTAGACATGAAAAAAGTCTTTCTGTGCGTGGTCAACGGACCCGGTCAAATAAAAGATTGGGTCTTGCAGTTGGTGTGTCACGTAAAAAGGTAAAGAAAGGTAAGTAAATAAGAGGAGCGTACTATGGGGGATCCAAAGTTTTCTAGAAAAAAATATGCATCACCGTCTCATCCTTGGCAAAAAGCTAGGATTGAACGGGAAACAACTTTGAAAAAAAAATATGGATTGAAGAATCGTAAGGAAATCTGGAAAAGTGAGACAATTCTTCGTGGTTTTAGAAGTCAATCCCGGTTACTTCTGGCAAGAAAAGGGGAGGAGCAAGCAGAAAAAGAAAAACAACAAGTATTGAACAAGGTAACCAATCTTGGTTTATTACCCATAGATTCCAACTTGGATGATATTCTTGCACTTAATGTAGAAACAATCATCTCTCGTAGATTACAAACTCTTGTTTATTTACGTGGTTTATCTTCTACTACCAGGCAAGCTCGACAGTTGATAATCCATGGTCATATATCTGTGGGTGGCAGGAAGGTAAGGGTTCCATCTTACATGGTGAAAAAAAATGAAGAAGACACAATTACCTATTCCCAGTTGTCACCACTCAATGAGGAAGATCATCCCGTTCGCCCTAAGGCAAATATTTTAGATGAATTTGCTGAGAAGACAAGGGAACAAACACCACAAGAAAAAACAAGGGAACAAATACCACAAGAAAAAACAAAGGAACAAACACCACAAGAAAAAACAAAGGAACAAACACCACAAGAAAAAACAAAAAAAATAACTGAGGAGAAATAATATGGCCAAATGGGGAATCGCTCACATTTTTGCATCATTTAATAATGTCTTGATTACGATTACTGATCTAACAGGAGCTGAAACTATCGCCAAGTGCTCTGGAGGAATTGTTGTAAAATCAGACAAAGACGAATCTTCTCCCTATGCCGCAATGCAAGCTGCCCGTAGGGTAGCTGAAAGTGCCAAAGAAAAAGGAATAGACTCTGTACACGTTAGAGTAAAAGGTAAGGGAAGAGGGAAATCAAAAAACCCAGGACCCGGAGCACAAGCAGCTATACGAGCATTAGCCCGATCAGGATTACAAATAGGAAAAATAGAAGATGTAACCCCTATACCTCACAATGGAGGACGCGAAAAAGGAGGTAGACGGGGAAGACGAGTATGAAGACCACAATTCTAACATTAACTGACACTCAAGCAAAAATAATTATTGAGGATACCAACCCCTATTTTATTAATGCTATCAGAAGAACTCTTCTTGTTGATATCCCTAAATTAGCCATCGAAAACGTCACAATTTATGATAACACATCATCTCTATTCGACGAAATAATTTCTCATCGCCTATCTCTTATCCCTCTACCTACGCATCGTGATTTACTTGAATTTAAAGATCAATGTAAATGTCTAGGGGAAGGTTGCCCAAGTTGCACAGTTCATTATACATTGAGTAAGGAAGGAGAATGCACAATATATTCAAAAGACCTTAAATCAGAGGACTCAATGTGGGAAATAAAGGACGGAAAAATACCTATCGCCACTTTACTTGACGGACAACGCTTAATCCTCGAAGCAGAAGCTAATCTGGGAACAGGAAAATCACATGTAAAATGGCAAGCTGTTTCTGGTTTAGCCTATAAATATTATCCAATAATTACCATCAAGGAAACTTGTAATTTATGCGGTGATTGCACTAAAGCTTGTCCACGAAATATTCTAAAAATAAAAAATAATAAACTTATAACTGAACACATTGAAGACTGTAGCCTTTGCCAATCCTGTGCAGAAGTATGCAAGAAACAGGCAATACAAGTCCAGGGGTCACCCAATAAAATAATATTACAATACGAAACAGATGGATCTAGGACTGCAAAAGAAGTTTTAGTCGAAGCGCTCCAAATATTAGCTGATAAATTTAATGAACTAAAAAAGAAAATTAAGGAAATAAAATAAGTAGACCCTAGAAATAGCTTTTATCCAAATTTTTATAATATATTAATCCTTATAGTGTATTTATCACAAATTATATATAGGAAACCTTTATTATGGGTAAGCTGTAAAGATAGTCATAAATGGGCCTGTAGCTCAGCTAGGTAGAGCATCTGGCTTTTAACCAGCTGGTCGAGGGTTCGAATATGGTTGGCAGGCATTGCCTCCACTAGAGAATCCCTCCAGGCCCGCTTAGAGAATCATAAAATATTGAATATCACGAGATATTAATGAATTAGCTATGATTGAATAGTGTTGGGGGTAGAAACAATGGGTTTTAATATATTAAAACATGAGTTAGTACCATATCCAAAGATACTTAGTTATAAGGAAATAAAGAAATTATTAAAGGACTATGACATCCAAAAAGAACAGATTCCTAAGTTATTAATTACGGATCCATTCGCCCGAGCTATTGGAGCTAAGGAAGGCGATGTGGTAAAGATTATTAGAAAGAGTATTACTGCTGGGATAAGCGTCGCATACCGACTGGTAGTATCCTCTGAGAGGTAGATTATGAGAGAGGTAATCGATAGTTTTTATAAAGAAAGAACGCCAGCAAATCATCATATTGCTTCATATAATGATTTTTTACTCCGAAGGTTACAAGGTATAATGGGTAGCACAAGGATTGGAGAAGAAGAAAATTTAGAAAGGGGATATATCCATACCGAAATAGAAGGATTTAAGGTCAAAGTTGGTAAGATAAGAATTGGAAAACCGACAGTAATGGAAGCCACTGGAGATGAATATGAACTTACTCCCATGGAGGCAAGATTGCGTGATCTCACTTATGAATCTCCCATCTGGGTAGAATTTACTCCCGTTATTAGTGAAATAGAATGGGAACCGGAAGAAATAAAAATTGGCACTCTCCCCATTATGGTAAAGTCCCTTAGTTGTAATATCTCACGTAGTTCTCTAGAAAATAAAATCGGTAGAAAATTATCTGATGAAGAATATGAAAGGGAATTGATTAAACTTCAAGAAGACCCATTGGACCCTGGAGGATATTTTATTTCAAATGGGACAGAAAGAGTCTTGATGACGCTTGAGGATTTGGCACCAAATAAGGTCCTTACCGAGCAAAGTAAAAGATACGGGAGAAATGTTGAATTAGCAAAGGTTTTTTCTCAAAAGGAAGGATATCGAGCGTTAATTGTTGTGGAGAAGAGAAAGGATGGATTATTGATGACGGCACTTCCCACTATCGCCGGCAATATCCCGCTTATCATTATGCTCAAATCTCTGGGGATGGACAGTAATGAGATATTGGATTCAATTGTGTCTCACCCTGAGATGAAAACCTTTGTTTTATCGAACTTTGAAATATGTGAAGAAGAGTATGGAGTCAAAACAGTCGAAGAAGCAATAAATTATCTTGGTAGGCGGATAGCGGGAGGACAAGCCAAGGAATACCGAATGGACCGGGTAAAAACATTGATGGATAGAAATTTACTTCCGCACCTAGGGAACCTCCCTGAGGATCGGGTGGCTAAAGCAGTGTTCCTTTCAAGAATGGGCCAAGAAGTTTTAGAATTAACTTTTGGTTTACGCACTGAAAATGATAAAGATCATTATGCAAATAAGAGACTAAAATTAGCTGGAGATTTAATGGAGGATCTTTTTAGAGTTGCATTTATTACATTATGCAAGGATCTTAAATATCAAATTGAGAGACTTTACGCACGGGGACGAACCCTAGAAGAATTAAAGATTAAACCTTGTATTAGGCCAGATGTTTTCAGTCAAAGGATACATCATTCCTTAGCAACTGGAAATTGGGTAGGGGGACGGACTGGCGTCTCCCAGCTTTTAGATAGAACATCTAATTTAGCCACAATTAGCCATTTAAGAAGGGTTATATCACCTCTCACACGGAGTCAACCCCATTTTGAAGCCCGAGATCTTCATTCAACCCATTGGGGTCGTTTATGCCCTAATGAAACACCTGAAGGACCGAACTGTGGATTAGTCAAAAACTTGGCATTGGCTGTGGAAATTTCTGAGGGATACCCTGAAGAAGAAGTTGAAAATATTCTCCTCAAATTGGGAGTAAAAGAAGTAAAAAAAGAAACCAAGGGTGCCCGTGTCTATCTTAATGGAGACTTGATAGGTATCCATCCTGATCCCTATGCCCTAGTTAGCGAAATGAAAAATATGCGGCGGAAGGGAGAAATCAATAATGAAATAAATCTGAGTTGGGATGATGAGGCAAATGACATCTTTGTAAATTGTGACCCCGGAAGAGTCAGGCGTCCTCTTTTTGTACTAGAAAAAGGAAAACTTCTTTATACCAAAGAAAACAGAAAGGCATTACTGAATCAAGAGATGACTTGGAGTAATCTTATCGAACAAGGAATTATTGAATACATTGATGCTGAAGAAGAAGAGAATGCTCTAATTGCCCTCAATGAAAAAGATATAACAAAGAGTCATACACACATGGAAATCGATCCCCTCTGCATCCTTGGGGCTGGTGCTTCATTAGTTCCCTATGCTGAACATAATTCTTCTCCTCGGATTACGATGGGTGCAGGAATGGGAAAACAATCATTAGGTTTTGGCGCATCTAATTATCGACGGCGACCTGACACACGAGGTCATCTTCTCCATTATTCTGAAGTACCCAGTACAAGTACTCATTCAGGTCAATATGTGAATTTTTCTAGCAGACCTGCAGGACAAAACTTTATCGTGGGGGTTATATCTTATCGTGGGTATAATATGGAAGATGCCCTCATTATGAACAAAGCTTCCATTGAACGCGGGTTAGGGAGAAGCAGCTTTTTCCGTACCTATTCTACTGAGGAACGACGTCATCCTTCAGGTCAAGAAGACCATTTTGAAATACCCGATCCTGACTGCCGCGGGGTGCGTAGCGAAGAGGCCTATTCAAAGTTATCAGACGATGGCCTTATCTCACCAGAATGCATTGTAGACGGGGGAGATGTACTGATTGGAAAGACATCGCCGCCCCGTTTTTTGGAGGAACATACTGATATTTTGGTTCCTCGTAAAAGACGCGAAACCTCCACGATAGTGAGACACGGGGAAAGAGGTATAGTTGATACTGTTATTTTATCTGAGTCGCTTAATGGGTCACGGATGGTAAAAATAAAGGTTAGAGATGAACGAATCCCTGAACTTGGTGATAAGTTTGCCTCTAAACATGGGCAAAAAGGTGTAATTGGTCTAATTGTTCCCCAGGAAGATATGCCTTTTACAGGAGAGGGTGTTGTTCCCGACCTGATTATAAATCCTCATGCTATCCCCTCCCGGATGACCGTAGGTCATGTTTTAGAAATGATTGGGGGGAAGGTTGGTGCCTTGGAAGGAAGATTGGTTGATGGTACACCATTCTCAGGTGAACCTGAGGAAACGTTACGTAAAGCCCTTGTAAAAAATGGGTTTAAGCATAACTCCAAGGAAATCCTCTATGATGGGGAAACAGGAAAAATGATACAGACAGAGATTTTTGTTGGCATCATTTACTATCAAAAACTTCATCACATGGTTTCTGGGAAAATGCATGCTCGATCACGGGGTCCTGTCCAAATGTTAACCAGGCAGCCTACTGAAGGTAAAGCACGAGATGGCGGCCTGCGTTTCGGTGAGATGGAACGCGATTGCCTTATTGGACATGGTGCTTCTATGGCCATACGAGATCGTTTGCTTGATGAATCAGATTTAACAATTCAGTATCTCTGTTCAAATTGTGGACATATCGCCATGCGTATGCGGCGGGGAAATCTTAAATGTCCTATCTGTGAAGATTCCGCAGAAATACATCCTGTAGAGATGAGTTATGCATACAAACTGTTATTGGAAGAATTAAAATCACTCACTATTGACCCCAAGATAATTATGGAGGGACTGGTATGATAATGGAAACCAATACACCCAAAAAAATAGCCGGTATGAAATTTGGTATATTGTCACCCTCAAGGATACGGAAAATGTCGGCAACACGCATCATAACACCTGATACGTATAACGAGGATGGATTTCCTATCACCATGGGATTGATGGATCCCCATCTTGGTGTGGTTGAGCCTGGGCTGAGATGTAAAACCTGTGGTCAACAAGTAGGAAAAGATGGCTGCAATGGACATTTTGGTCACATTGAATTGGCTATGCCCGTTATACACGTAGGCTTTGTGAAAACAATACGTGATATTTTACGATCGACATGTAGGCGATGTGGTAACCTGTTATGTGAAGATAGCGAGAAAAAAGATTTTCTACGAGAATACGATGAACACATAGAGAGGGATAGAAGTCTTACGGAATTTGTAAAAAAGGTGTTAGGAAAATCAAGTAATGTTAAAGAATGCCCACATTGTGGCCGCCAAAAACTGGTTGTTGAATTGGATAAACCTACAACATTTCGGGAAGCAGGACATAAATTAACACCGTCCGAGGTTCGTGAATGGCTTGAGAAAGTAAGCGAAACATTGGGTAATGATTTACGGTTGCTCGAAATAGATCCTAAATCTGCTCACCCTGAGTGGATGGTATTAACTGTATTGCCCATCCCCCCGGTTTGTACACGGCCCTCAATAACCCTGGAATCTGGAGAACGTAGCGAAGACGATCTGACCCATAAACTTGTGGATATTATCCGCATTAACCAAAGACTTCAAGAGAATAGAGATGCAGGTGCCCCTCAACTTATTGTAGAAGATTTATGGGAATTGTTACAGTATCACATAACAACCTATTTTGATAATCAAACTGCAGGGATACCTCCCGCTAGACACCGGAGTGGCCGGGCATTAAAAACCTTAGCTCAGCGACTTAAAGGAAAAGAGGGGAGATTTCGTTCAAATCTTTCTGGAAAACGAGTTAATTTTTCGGCCAGAACAGTGATTTCACCTGACCCAAACATATCCATAAATGAGGTGGGTATTCCCATAGAAATCGCTAAGGAATTAACCGTTCCTCTTCGAGTTACAGCCCACAATATTGAAAACGCTAAAGAACTTATCCAGCGAGGACCAAATCCTGTACCGCCAAAAGGAAGGATATATATCTCCGGCGTCAACTATGTCAAAAGAAAGGATGGGAGACGCATCAGGGTGACCTATAATAATGCCATGGATGTAGCTGAGAGACTCGAGATCGGATCAATCGTGGAACGCCAATTGGATGATGGAGATATCGTCCTTTTTAATCGCCAGCCTTCGCTCCATCGGATGTCCATGATGGCACACCGCACAAAAATCATGCCTTATAAAACATTTCGAGTTAGCCTCTCAGTTTGTCCACCCTATAATGCTGATTTTGACGGGGATGAAATGAACCTTCATATTCTTCAATCAGAGGAAGCAAAAGTTGAGGCAGAAATATTGATGAAGGTACAAGAGCATATTCTTTCCCCCCGTTTTGGCGGTGCAATTATTGGAGGTATTCATGATCATATAACCGGCTGTTTTCTCTTAACAATCAAGAAAAGAAAACTATCTCTTGGGGATACTATTCAAATTCTTTCTTCCATTAATTATACAGGGGACATAAAAAAGGGAATGACCGGTAAAGAAATTTTTAGTACAATCCTCCCGAAAGAGTTAAATCTTCGATATCGCGCCCAGGCATGCATGAATTGTGATACATGCCTAGAGGAAAAATGTCCCTATGATTCTTATGTGGTGATTGAAAATGGAGAATTGAAAATGGGGGTAACCGATGGTAAAAGTGTAGGGGCATTTAAAGGGAAAATTATTGAAACAATAGCCCATGATTTAGGATTGGAAGCCGCAAGTAACTTTATTGATAAAGTAACTAAAATGGGAATTGCNGCCATTAGCATAGTAGGATTTACTACTTCTATTGATGATGAGGATATCCCTGAAGAAGCAAATATGCAAATAGAGGAAAGTCTCTCAAATGCAAAAAAGAAAATCGACCAGCTGGTAAGAGCTTATAACAATGGTGAACTTGAGACTATCCCCGGAAGAAGTCTCGAGGAAACACTTGAAATGGAAATTATGAGAGTGACAGGGCAAGCTCGGGATGCAACAGGTGAAATCGCGTCAAAACACTTGGGTATGGATAATTCTGCTGTGATCATGGCTCGATCAGGTGCTCGAGGGAGCATGCTTAACCTTTCCCAAATGGCAGGTTGTGTAGGCCAACAAGCTGTTAGAGGGGAAAGAATTCATCGAGGATACCAACATCGTACCTTACCCCATTTTAAAAAAGGGGATTTAGGTGCAGCGGCAAAAGGTTTTGTTTCCTCAAATTATAAAAAGGGCCTCAAGCCCAGTGAATATTTTTTTCATTCTATGGGTGGTCGAGAGGGCTTAGTGGATACCGCAGTAAGAACATCACGCTCGGGTTATATGCAACGTCGTTTGATAAATGCTTTAGAAAATCTTAAAGTGGAAAATGATGGAACAGTGCGCACAACTGGAAATGTCATCATTCAATTTAGGTATGGAGAAGATGGTATTGATCCCACCAGAAGTGTTCGGGGTGACGCCGTTGATATTGATAAGGTAATTAAGGAAATGATATAATGGCGAAAAAAGATACACTACGGGCTTTAATCGAGAAAGGGATACCAGAGCATCTTGCAAACAGGATTTCTGATAAATTTACTCTAGGTGCATTAAAAAAAACAAGTCCAGATGCATTAATAAACAAAGGCTTTACAAAAAAAGAGATATCAGAGATTTTTGAGATCTTGGACATTAATGCAACAACAAAGGATAACCCTAAAAAAACAGTTATTAAAGAATTCACTAAGGCCATTAAGGGAATCGGCCCCTCGAAAGCAGAAGCTCTTTATGATGCCGGTTTTAGAAGCCTTGAACAACTAAAAAATACCCCTACTGAGGTTATTGCGGTTGCCGGAGGAATTGGTAAAAAATATGCCGAAAACATATCAAAACAATTATCTCCCTCTAAGGATGAAGTACTCGATGAGTTTATCAAAATCAAGGGTGTCGGGCAAAAAAAAGCTGAGGCTCTATGGGATGCAGGATTCCATAACGTAATGGATCTTAAAATTAGATCAGATGAACAAATAAAAAAAGTAGAAGGACTAGAAAATCTTGTCGAAGATATCAGAAAATATGTAGACGAAAGAGCAATGCCGGAAACATTACCCCTCCAAGAACTTCCTCCATCCCCTGAAATAATCGATGAGCCAGAAAAAAATGCGGCACTGAGAAAAAAAATAATTGACATTCGAGAGGAAGATGATTATCTACCTCGATTAATTATTGATAAATTAGTAGTAAAACTGGTTGATAAAAAAGTGACTCTTTCACAACTTAAAAAAATTATTAAAAAAACCATTGAGGAATATAAAAGCCATAGAATTGACCATACTGAAGCATGCGGTATTGTCAGTGCTCAATCAATTGGAGAACCTGGGACGCAAATGACAATGAGGACATTTCATTATGCAGGTGTGGCTGAAATTAATGTTACCCTAGGTTTACCTCGCCTTATTGAAATAGTTGATGCCCGCAAGGAACCTTCAACACCCATGATGAATATCTATCTTGAGAAAGCCTTTCGGGCCAATCCAGAGGCAGCGAAAAAAATAGCAAATAAGATCGAGGTAACGAACCTTATTAATATCGCAGATGTTGAAACTGATATTAAGAATATGCAGGTTATCGTTAAAGCTGATTTACGATCCATGAAAAAGAAAGATATTGAAATGGATATGTTAACAAAACGCCTAAAAGAAGTTCGTCACTCAAAAGTGGAAGAAAAAAATGACAGGGTTAGTATCTCCCCTAAAGAACCAACCTATAAAGAGATTCAATGGCTGTCAGAAAAAATTAAGGAACTAAAGATTAAGGGGATTGATGGTATTAAAAGAGCGATTATTAGAAGTGAAAAAGAAGGATATGTTCTCTATACCGAGGGAAGTAATCTAGAACAGGTTCTTAAAATTGAGGGAGTTGACGCATCAAGAACTACAACAAATGATATTAATGCCATTTATGAAGTATTGGGAGTAGAGGCGGCTAGAAATGCCATTATAAAAGAAGCCTATAATACTCTTCAAGAACAAGGCCTAGCTGTTGATATCAGACACATTATGCTGGTGGCTGATGTGATGACAGCTGACGGCACAATCCGTGCTGTGGGCCGCCAAGGTATTAGTGGTGAAAAAAGTTCCGTTATTGCACGAGCTGCCTTTGAAATAACCGTTAACCATTTATTACGAGCAGGGCAGAAGGGAGAAGTAGATATGTTAGAAGGGGTCTCGGAAAATGTGATAGTTGGACAACCAATACGACTGGGCACTGGAACCATTGAATTGGCAATTGATCATACTAAACTTAAAGCACACAGGTGAAAAAAATGGATATTGAAACCAGTTTAAAAAAAATACTTGCCACGGGTAAAATAACCCTAGGAATAAAAGAAGCCATAAAATCAAAAAAAAGAGGAGAACCCAAGCTGTATATTATTGCCAATGATTGTGCCCACAAACATAAAATAGATGATATCGCAGGAGATATTCCTATTTATAATTTTAGGGGTAACAGTATTGATCTCGGCCTTACCTGTGGAAAACCCTTCGCCATTTCTATTATAACAGTTATTGACGAAGGAAAATCAGAGATAATGAAACAGATATAGCTGATCTGGTTAACCATGGATATCACATTAACAAACGAGGAGATGAGTTTTATCGCTGTAGCAGAAAATTATATTAAAACTCGAATAATCGATTGTCTTAACGATCCACATCGTCTAACATTTGTTGTAGAAAAAGGAAAGCTTGGCAAGGCCATTGGGAAAAATGCCAAAAATCTTACACAACTCCAAAAGATATTCAAAAAAGATGTTAAATTTGTAGAGTTTGATGACCATAAAGAACAATTTATCAAAAATTTATTTAAACCCTATGAACTAACCAATATTGAAATTACCAACCAAGGAATCCAGGTAGAAGTAAAGCCTTCAGATAAGGGAAAAGCAATAGGAAAAAATGGCCATAACATCAACAGTATCCGGCAAATCGCAAAACGTCATCACGAAATTGAACAATTAAAGGTTCTCTAGAAAAAATAGAGCGCAAAATCCCCTACTATTGGTAGATATTAATGTCCAGGGCATTATGTGAAAGACTACAAATGACGCAGATGAAAAAGATATCCCTATTTGAGGCGTACTAGCTCTCGTGCCGCTTCACCAATATTTTCCGCGGTTAACCCATATTTTTTTACAAGATCTTTAGCTTCGCCGGATTCACCGAAAACGTCAGGAACTCCAATTCTTTTCAGGGGAACCGGGTGCATATCTAATGCTTCAGATACAGCGGATCCCAATCCTCCAATGATAGAATGTTCCTCGGCGGTAACAATACAGCCTGTTTTACGAGCAGCTTTTTTTATTGTGTCTTGATCAATGGGTTTAAGTGTATGAATAAGGATAACCTGAGCATTAATTTTATCCTTTTTAAGGAGTTTCCGGGCCTTGAGTGTTTCTGAAACCATAGTCCCTGTTCCAATTAATGTCACATCGTTTCCATCTTCCAATATTTTTGCTTTTCCAAGGGTAAAGTCTTCATGTTTTCCAAAGAGAACCGGACTGTCAGCTCGCCCCATCCTAACATAACATGGTCCTTGATGCTTAGCTACTTGAGGTATAATATCCTCTATTTCAGTTGCATCTGTGGGAGTAACCACTACCATATTTGGTAAAACACGCATTAAGGCAATATCTTCAAGCATTTGATGGGAAGCCCCATCACCCCCAACTGAGATACCAGCATGAGTAGCCACAATCTTTACATTCAAGTTTGGATAAGCGATAGACTGCCGGATTTGATCATAGCATCGTCCTGTTGCAAATACAGCAAAGGTGGAGGCAAAAACAATTTTTCCACAAGTAGCGAATCCTGCGGCAGCTCCCATCATGTTAGCCTCAGCGACACCAAAATCAAAAAATCGATTAGAAAAAATAGTGCCGAACCTCTTAGTCTTTGTAGAAAGTGCTAAATCTGCATCAACCACTACAATATCCTCATTTTGATGACCTAATTCAATTAAAGCAGAGCTATATCCATCTCTTAGATTCCTCATCTTCTCAGTCATACAATTCCTGTTCCTCCTGTTCAAGTTCACTAAGGGCCTTAACCCATTGTTCCTTTGTTGGTGACTTACCATGGAATGACAATGTCCCCTCCATAAAAGAAACTCCTTTTCCCTTTATCGTATGGGCAATAATAAGAGTGGGCTTCATACTCTTCTTTGCTTCATCAAAAGACATTAAAATCTCTTCGATATCATGGCCATCAATTTCAAGAACATGCCATCCAAACGCTCTCCACCGTAAGGGAATAGGCTCTAATGACATAATTTCCTCAGTGGGTCCATCGATTTGTAAACCATTACGGTCAAGAATCGCAATTAGATTGTTCAATTTAAAATGGGATGCGGAAGCTGCCGCTTCCCATATCTGTCCCTCGTCAATTTCTCCATCACCTAAAATCACAAATACATGATAGTCTTTTTTATCAAGTTTCCCCGCCAGGGCCATTCCAATTCCCACACTCAGACCTTGCCCCAATGAACCCGTGGATATTTCTACCCCGGGAACGGATATTGAGGGATGACCCTGCAGAAATTGATTGATTTTGCGAAGTTTATTAAGGGCCTTAACTTCAAAATAACCCGCCTCGGCCAAAGCGGCATATAATGCCGGTGCTGAATGTCCTTTGGATAATACAAGCCTGTCCCTTGTCTCCATCTGGGGGTTTTTTGGGTCATGGTGCATCTCATGAAAATATAAACAGGTCAATATATCTGTGATTGACAAACTTCCCCCCGGATGACCAGACCCCGCGAGATATATTGAGTCAACAACATGTTTTCTAATGGTAAGGGCACGTTTTTGAAGATTCTTTATAATTTTTGGGGGATACATATCAATTCTTAATAAATCTTTTGTTCTTTAGCTTTGCTATTTTCATTAAATGTAAGAAAATAGGATTCCCTGCTGAGACAAAGAAAAAAGGATAAAATTGGTTAATATAAGTAGCAAAATTATTAATAGGCAATTATATTCCAGTAGGATGCCAGAATTTAAGATTGTAGTTAACCACAAGGAAAATGCTTATAAGGTCGATGTTAAGGATCACCATGCAAATACATTGATTGGTAAACGCATCGGTGATGAGGTAGATGGCATATTTGTTTCCCTACCGGGCTACAAACTGCAAATAACTGGGGGAAGTGACCATGATGGCTTTGTGATGAGAAAGGATGTCGATGGGAGAACTCGGAGAAAAATTCTTTTATCAAAGAGTTTAGGATTTAAGCCAAAAAAAAAGGGAATGCGGAAAAGACAAACAGTGTGTGGAAACACAATTAGTGAAAAAATTTCCCAGATAGATATGAAAGTTATTAAAAGTGGCGCTAAACCCATTGAGAAATTATTGAAAGCAACCCAAGAAAAAAATGGAAAAGAAACAGCCTGAAATAAACATTGGCATGGTGGGTCATGTTGACCACGGAAAAACAACCTTAACCCAAGCTCTTTCGGGGAAATGGACTGATGAACATTCAGAGGAACTAAAAAGAGGTATCTCTATTAAACTAGGTTACGCAGACGCTGGATTTTACAAGTGTTCTCACTGCCCCGAACCTCAATGTTATTCTACAAGTGAAATATGCCCTTATTGCAAGGAAAAAGGTGAACTTTTACGAAGGGTATCATTTGTTGATGCACCGGGGCATGAGACCCTTATGGCTGTAGTCATTTCAGGTGCCGCTATTATGGATGGTGCCCTATTATTAATAGCTGCCAATGAAATCTGCCCTCAACCTCAAACCAAGGAGCATTTAATGGCATTGAATATCACCAGGTCTCAGAACATGGTTATTGTCCAAAATAAAATCGATCTCGTAACAGAAGAAGAAGCACTTGATAATCTCCAACAAATACGCCATTTTATTCAGGGAACCGTGGCAAAAGATGCCCCTATAATCCCTATCTCTGCTCATCACGAATCAAATATAGATGTCCTTATTCAAGCTATTGAAGAAAGAATACCTACCCCACACCGAGATTCCAGCAAAGATCCTTTGATATATTCCGCCCGTAGTTTTGATGTCAATAAACCCGGGTTCCCCTCAGAAAAACTAAAAGGAGGCGTTATTGGAGGTATGCTTAAACAAGGAACACTATCTATTGGCGACGACATCGAAATTTGCCCCGGGCGAAAAATTGAGGAACACGGAAAAGTTCGATATGAACCCATTATAACCACGATTAGCACAATATTTACCGGAGGGGAACTGGTACAAAAGGCATCTCCTGGTGGACTCTTGGCCCTAGGAACTTCCCTAGATCCCTCTCTTACCAAAGCAGACTCTCTCTCAGGTAAAGTAATAGGGAAAATTGGATCACTACCCCCCCTACGTGATAGCTTACAAATGGGCATTCATCTGTTAAGTAGAGTCGTGGGTTTTGAAGATGAAAAAATTGTTGAACCGATTAAAACAAATGAGATGCTCATGCTAACCGTAGGTACAGCAACAACCGTAGGGATTGTACAATCAGCACGAAAAGATGACTTTGAAATACAACTCAAAATGCCTGTTTGTGCCACTGAAAATCAACGAGTAGCCATCTCCCGGCGGATCGGTGGACGATGGCGCCTCATTGGATATGGAGAAATCAAATGAGGACAGTGATTGTCGACACAAATGCTTTAATGATGCCAGCACAAAAAGGGATTGATCTTGAAAACGAGGTGACTCGATTGGTTGGAAAATGTGAAATTACTGTGCCCAGTATTGTTGTAGATGAAATAAATCACTTAGTCTGCAGGGAAGGAAAAATCAGGAGTGCTGCACGAGTGGCACAATCCTTAATTAAACGATTTCGGATTGTAAAAACTCCGGGTACAGGCGACCAGGGTATTGTTGATTATGCAAAAAAAATAAAGGGTATAGTGGTCACCAATGATAAAGAATTGAAAAAGGAATTAAGAGACACAGAAATCCCGGTTATCTATCTTCGAGGAAATAATCATTTAGAACTAAATGGATGGTGTGAATAAAATGACCCTGGATATACTTGGATTAATGACTCCCCTTGCCGGTATGATCTCATTAATTGTAGCAGGATATCTTTCCTACTCAATATTAAAAAAACCAAGTGGGACTACAAAAATGAAAAAAGTTTCCCAGGACATCTATAAAGGAGCTATGGCTTTTCTTAAAGAAGAATACAAAATTATGAGTGTCTTTATTATTGGTGTTATTATAGCCCTTTTTTTAGCCTCCTTTTACACCGATTTACCCCGAGAGACGGCACTATCTTTTTTCACTGGGGCAATATTCTCTGCCCTAGCTGGAAATATTGGAATGCGGATAGCTACCCATGCAAATGTTCGTACCACTGAGGGAGTTAAGGACAATATTATGAGTGGTCTTCTTACTGCTTTTTCTTCAGGGGCTGTTATGGGTTTGACTGTAGTGGGGTTAGGTATACTAGGTGTTTATGTATTCTATGTTCTATTTCAGGATCATTCTGAGGTGGGGAGTATCCTGTTTGGTTTTGGATTTGGGGCAAGCAGTATTGCTCTTTTTGCTCGTGTAGGAGGAGGAATTTACACTAAATCAGCAGATGTTGGCGCTGATTTGGTGGGGAAGGTTGAGGCGGGCATACCTGAGGATGATCCACGGAATCCTGCAGTGATTGCAGATAGTGTTGGTGATAATGTTGGGGATGTCGCAGGTATGGGAGCTGATTTGTTTGAGTCCTATGTGGATTCCATCATCTCTGCTGTGATTCTTGCCATTATTGGTATCTCCCTTTCAGGCTTCGGAGAGAATAGCGAGATGTATCCTTTTATTATTGCCTCCTTGGGTATTTTTTCATCTATTGCTGCCATGATTTTTGTCAGGGGAAAAAATGTTTATACTGCAATGAGAAATGGGCTGTTTGGATCCGCGATCATTTTTGGTTCTCTATCCCTAATTGCCACTTTTTATCTCCTAGATTCATTTTTGCCTTTTTATGCTCTTTTGGTGGGATTAATCGATGGACTTATTATTGGTCTTTCTACTGAGTACTTTACTTCTGATCAACGTCGCCCTGCACAAAAGATTGCCGAAGCGGCCCAAACGGGGTCAGGTACAAATATTATCCAGGGCATGTCCATGGGGATGTATAGTGTCTTTATTCCCAGTATTGCTACAGCTGTGGCAATGGTGTTGGCATATACCTATGCGGATTTTTATGGTATCGCTCTTGCTGCGGTGGGGATGTTATCCACCTTGGGTATTTCCTTGGCCACTGATTGTTACGGGCCCGTGGCGGATAACGCAGCAGGTATTGCTGAAATGGCAAATCTGGGAGACAAAGTTCGACGGGATACAGAGAGTTTGGATGCTGTGGGTAATACTACTGCGGCCATGGGTAAAGGATTTGCGATTGGTTCAGCTGCCATCACAGCTCTTGCCTTGATTTTTACCTTTGTTCGATCTATTGAAGAAGCGAGTGTCACTGTAGAGCTAAATATTACTGTTCCCGAGGTAATGGCAGGCTTATTTATTGGGGGCATGTTACCCTTTTTGTTTTCTGCTCTCACCTTGGGTGCCGTGGGTAGAGCTGCAGGAAAAATGGTAAATGAGGTACGACGACAATTTCAAGAGTTGGGGATCTTGGAAAACAAAGGAAAACCTGATTATGAACAGTGTGTCACTATTGCTACAAGGGGGGCACTTCGGGAAATGATTCTGCCTACGCTTCTTGCAGTGATTGTCCCCGTAGTTGTGGGGATTTGGAAGATTGAGGCCCTGATTGGTTTGCTTGCGGGTGCAACTGTTACTGGGTTTCTCTTGGCTATATTTTTGGCAAATGCGGGGGGTGCTTGGGATAATGCTAAAAAATATATCGAGGCGGGTCATTATGGAGGAAAGGGGAGCTTTGCTCATAAGGCAGCGGTGGTGGGTGATACTGTTGGTGACCCCTGCAAGGATACATCAGGTCCATCATTAAATATATTAATTAAGTTAATGTCCATTGTTTCCCTTGTTTTTATCCCGTTGTTTTTAGAGTTTCATTAACTCTATTCACGTGTCCCTTGGATAGATAAAGGAGGTCGTTTCTTGCTTTTTAAATTGCCTGTTGGCATCAATAAGGCTAACAATACGATACAATATTTTCTGGCGATAGGAGATAAGTATTTTAAAGAGGAGATGAATCTATGGTTTGATGATGGTTCACAGGCGGGGATATAACATTATCGACCATACTGCGGATATAGGAGTGGAAGCTTCTGGTAAAAATTTGGAAGAAGCCTTTGAAAACCTGGCTGAGAGCATGTTTGCTATCATAACAGATGAATCAGTTATTGAAAATAAAATAAAAAAAGAGATAGTATTGCCCCGTGACAGTGATACTGAACAATTGGTGGTAGATTGGCTGTCTGAATTACTATATCTCAGTGATGTATCGGGGTTAGTATTCGGCAAATTTCGGGTTAAATTAAATGATCAGCTAGAGGCACTGGCTTGGGGTGAACCCTATTCACGCCATAAACATGGGTATGGTGCCGCAATCAAGGCTGTTACTTATCATCTTCTCTCTGCAAAAAATAATAAAAATGGTGTTACTATACGAGTGTTATTTGATGTGTAGGTGAATGAAATGTGGCAAGGTCCCTTGAATAAAATTGATGAGTATCGATATGAAATCCCTCAAGATTACAAGGGGGAAAAAGGTTTTTTGCGTATGCGGACATCAGGAATGATCTATATTAATGATTCTATGATTTCCACGATAAGAAAGGATAATGCGGCAGAACAGGTTGCTAATGTTACAAGTCTTCCCGGGATCGTGGGGAAATCTCTTGCCATGCCCGATATCCATTGGGGGTATGGATTCCCCATTGGGGGTGTTGCTGCCACCTCTTTTGAAAACGGGGTGATTTCACCCGGTGGTGTTGGATTTGATATTAATTGCGGCGTACGATTAGTGCGGACACATATTGAGGCTGCACATCTTGAATCAAAAAAAATTAGGGAACTGGTGGATCAGATGTTTATAAATATTCCCTCAGGGTTGGGATCAAAGGCACGGATTCGTCTGACTAAAAACCAGTTGGAAGAGGTATTGGAGTTGGGAGCAAAATGGGGTGTGGAAAATGGTTATGGCTGGGAGAAGGATCTTGATGTTTTAGAAGAAAATGGCTGTCTCTCCAGTGCAGATACTACCCATGTATCACAAAAAGCCCTGGAACGGGGAAAAGAACAAGTTGGATCTTTGGGGGCAGGTAATCATTTTCTTGAAATACAGAAGGTTGATCAGATTTTTGATGAAACAGCAGCTAAACTATTTGGGGTCCATAAAGGACAACTTGTCATCATGATACATACCGGTTCACGGGGATGCGGCCATCAGATTTGTACAGATCATCTTAAAGTTTTTGAGAAGGCTGTAAAAAAATATGGGATTAATCTCCCTGACCGACAGCTTGCCTGTTCCCCCGCGGGGACACCCGAGGCTGATGCATATTTTAGTGCCATGTCCTGTGCAGCAAATTTTGCTTGGTGTAACCGTCAAATGATTGTCCACTGGGTTCGACAATCCTTTGAAAAGGTATTGGGGGAAACCGCGGAGGATTTAGGTATGGAAATAGTCTATGATGTCTGTCATAATATTGCAAAGGTTGAAGAACACATAATCATGGGTAAAAAACAAAAGGTCTATGTACATCGTAAGGGTGCAACACGGTCTTTTGGACCCCGTCGGCAAATACCCCAAAAATATAAAAAAATTGGACAACCTGTTCTCATCCCCGGTGATATGGGAACCGCCAGCTATCTTTTGCATGGCACAGATAAAGCTGAAGAAAGTTTCTCTTCCACCTGCCATGGCGCAGGGAGGATAATGTCTCGGACCAAGGCACGGTCACAATGGCATGGGGAAAAAATTGGGCAGGATTTAAGCCGGAAGGGTATCTATGTTCATCCGGCTAGCTGGAAGGTTGTAGCGGAGGAGTCCCCTGACGCCTATAAAAATGTTGATAGTGTGGTTGATGTTGCTCATGGCGCCGGTCTTTCATTAAAGGTTGCTCGTATGATTCCCTTGGGTGTTATCAAGGGATAATGATGGATTACACTGTCTTTTTCATTGAATTGTTGTTTCTTCTTGTTTTTGTTGTCAGTGTGGCAAAGTATCAGCTTCTTGATACATGGGGGACTTTTGTGGCTTTTCTTATTGGGGCAGTGGTGTTGTTTTCCACTAATATTAGGTGGTTTTTTCTTTTATTTCTTTTTTTTCTTTTGGGTTTTTTGGTGACCCGGATTCGTTTTAATGAAAAGAAAAGAAGGGGTGTATTGGAGAATGGGGGAGGTATGCGAAAAGCGAAAAGTGTTGCCGCCAATGGTTTTGTTCCTGCCCTTATTGCCCTTTTTTCGGTCAGTTTGTATCCTCATCGTCTTGTGATACCGTTTATTGCGGCCATTGCTATTGCATCTAGTGATACTTTTGCTTCTGAAATTGGTGTCTTGTCCACTAGAGCTTATTTGATAACCAATTTGAAACCAGTTGATGCTGGAACGAATGGAGGTATTTCTTGGCTGGGACAGTTTTCTGCACTAGCGGGGGCGGTGATTATTTCGGTTGCTGCCTTTTTTGTCTTGAGTATTCCCGTTTATTGGATGGGTCTTTGTATCTTTTTTGGGTTTCTTGGCTGCCAGATTGATTCCCTGTTGGGGGCAACCTTTCAGGGGAAGGGGAGGGCAGGTACTCCTCTTCCATCTAATGCTTTTCTATTGAATAGTGATGTGAATCTTATCTCGATTTCCGTGGGTGCATTAATGGCTTTTGTTTTGACCTTTGTGGTTCCTGTTTAGGATACGAAATAATGTAACAGGATAGGTGACCACTTTTTTTGTATGGAAATGAAATTGGTGACTGATGGGAAACGGGTAGTCTTTTTCGGCGGTAATGGTTCCCTGGAGATCCTGAACCAGTTTTTTGACAAAGGGACGAGTTTTGGTGAGGTGAAGTGAATAGACAACAGAGGCATTTTTGAGTGCTGTTAAGAGAAATATACGGTCAGTGTTTCGGTTGGAGAATTGTGCTCCAAAGGGAGGATTCATGATCACTGTATCACATTTTTTGGTGATGTCTTCAATTGAGGACTGTATAAAGGTTATGGAAAGATTGTGTGCCTGTGCAAATGCTTGGGCAATCTGAAGGGCACGGGTGTCGATATCTATGGCACAAACTTTTTTTGCCCCAAGGAGGGCTGCCCCGGTGGCAAAAATACCGGTTCCACATCCATAATCTGCAAGGTGGCATTTTTTTATGTCTTGGAAATGAAAGGCGGTAAAGAGGATATCAGCGGCTATGGATGCGGGAGTTTGATATTGTTCCAGATGGGGGATCGGTGTTGGGTGCGGGGGGACTTGCTGCAGGAATATTTCAAGTTTTTTTTGTTTCATACGTCTATCCAGGCGATACATTTATTTTTTTGAAGGGGGGTATACCACATGGAGAAGGTATTTTATTTCGGGGCGAAGTAATCCTTGATGGTGTTTCCTTCCAGCCGATAGGTGAAAAGGCATCCAGAGCATTCAAGATAAATATTGTTTTTTTCTACTTTCACAATGAATCGTGTTGAATAACATCGTGGACATTTGATTTCTTTCATGGTTTTTTTCTCCGTGACACAGAAGGGTGATGTGTCACTATTGGTTATTCTAGAGTATTTGATCAAATTTATAGGTTTCCCAGTCTTTATAACCAAGAAGTATTTCCACTTCAAGAGGGGTGAGAATGGGTTGTTTAAAGAGGGATTGATCATCAATGGCGATCCGGGGGCATGCGGTGGAAACGAAACAATCCATATCAAGATAATCAAGGTGTGCTGGGGTGATTGTGTCCAGGAGGAAGAGGTTGACTTTTTTTTTCTTTTTTTCAAGTATCCTTTTTAGGTTTTGGGCGAGAGGCATCCGGTTCTGACCGATTTTTTTGCAGATGATAATGCCAAAACTGTCAGCATCATGTGCCTGTGCCACTGTGCTCATTCTTTGACGGAGAATGTGTTCCCTAAGCTGGGTGATCTCCTGTTTTTTTATTTCTTTGAGCAGGGGATCAAGGACAATAACTGGTTTATTGGTGGCAAGAGCGATACCGAGAGGATGGAAATAGCCATCGCCAATATGAAGATAGGAGTGCACGGTTGATTGGATGGTGGTGGCAGCGGTCAGATCACACCCCAATATTTGGCCGTCATAGGTAGCTCTTTTCCCTTTTGTGCCAATGAGGGGATGGTATCCTTTCGTTTTGAGGTACGAACTGCAGGTGTGTACTGTTTGTATAAAGGGTGTGGTTGCAGTTATTCCAATAATGGATCCTGAAAGATACTGTGTCGCTGTATCTAGAAGTGGTTCTATGTCGCTATGGCATGATTGTGCCTCAAAGAAGATAACGGAGGGTGGCAGGGATAAGGAGGGCATCCTGGCTTCACCAAAATGGAATATTTTTTCCGTGGTATCTCCAAGAGAAAAAATATCTGGGGGATAATCACAGGCACCGTAGCAATGTTCAGCTGAAAGGACTACCGTGGCCTCTGAGTTGTGTTGTATAAATGTTATGATCTGTTTTGCATGCCTCATAAAACCGGGTGGTAAACGAATGATGATTCGTTTGGCATCTTGTGCCTCGTGTATAACCCTGTCCCAATCAATGCTGTAACCAGGTATATCCATAAAAATCAAGATGGTGAAGAGTGATCTTCGTGTATGGTTACACCCGTTTCGTCAACCTGGAGGGTAATGAATGTTTTCACCTCGAAACCTGTTTGTTTTTTAACCTGTTTTTTTCCATTTCCTCTTCCTATGACACAGATGATGTCGGAAACATGGGCGCCAATTTTTTTGAGAGCATCCAGTACCGCTATAAGTGTGCCGCCTGTGCTAATGACCGCATCGATGAGGAGTATTTTTTGTCCCTTTTGTATTGAATTAAGATACATTTTTCCTTTGCTATACCCTGTATATTGATCTATGGTTACTTCGTGGGGGAGATAACACGGTTTTTTCCTGATGATATTAAAGGGGATATTGGTTAGGGCAGACAACATGGTGGCGATATGAATACCCATGGCTTCCATGGTAAGGATAAGGTCCACATCCAGGTTGGTTGATTGGATGATATGTATACAGATATCCCGTAATAGATTGGGATCAATGGCGGGAGCGCCATCTGTTAAGGGATGTTGAAAGTAGGAATATTCTCCACGTTTGATGACGGTGGCGTGTTGCAATGATTTTTTTAATGATTCTAACATTTTATCACGTCCTGTAGATCAGTAACAAACTGGTCTATTAATCTTTTTTTGATGTGGGGCATAATGACAAGGCGCAGGCAGTGCAGTTGTGTATTATAGCTGATTGACCATCCTTTTTTGAGTAATTTTTGTGAAACCTGGAATGGTTTGGATACCTGTATGCCTAGGATATTGAGGGGTGGATCTGTTATCAAAGAAAATCCTGATTGTTGTAATACTTTTTTGGTATAGAGGGTCAGATCGATACATCTTTTTGCCATATCTATGTAGCCTTCTTGTCCGAGATGTCTCATAACCGCATAGGTGGCGGCGACGGATGCCCCGGGTCGGGTTCCACTGAGTGATGCTTGTTTTTTGGCACTGATATATGGTGTATCCACCGAGATGGCTTCAAACCATTTTTTTTCTCGGATAAAAAATAATCCTGAGGGTATCACGGAACATCCCATTTTATGGGGGTCAAGGGAGATACTGCTTACCCCGGGGAGTGCAAAATCAAATTGGGGTAGTGGATACCCTTGTTTTTTGAGGAAGGGGATAATGAATCCGCCAAAGGCGGCATCCACATGAAAAAAGAGGTTTTCTTCATGGCACAGATTTGCGATGTCAGGTATGGGATCAATGATTCCTAATCCTGTGGTTCCTGCCACTGCCATGACACCTGCAGTATGGTCATTCACCAGATTAGCTATTTTGTGAACATCCATTTGATACTTCTGTGTGGGAACAATTCTTAATTTTAATTTTAGAAGGGAAGCTGCTTTTTGGAGTGAAAAGTGTGCGGATTGCGAGATAATGATTTCTTTTTTGTGTGACAGTGACCGGGCAATATGTAGTGCGGTAAGATTGCTTTCTGTTCCTCCTGAGAGAAATAATCCCCCATAATTAGGGGGTGCATGTAACAGATCAGCTGCCATGTTGAGTACTCTTTTTTCTAGTTCCTTTGTCCCTAAAAATAGTTCTGGATCGCCCATATTTGTTTCCATATAGAGAGCAGCGGCCTGTTGGGCGAGTGGATGGGGGGCGGTGCACATGGAGCCAAGTATTCTGCTTGATGAAAATGTAAAGTCTTTTTTCCGTGTTTCTTTGAGTTCATTCATAATGTTTTTTTGGGATTTACCCTTTGACCAGTCCATGGTGTATATAGAGGATGATAATAAGATTTACTTTATCCCTTGTGTAACTATTCTGTAAATAATAAATGGGCATCTCCATGATTATAATAAAAAAAAAGAATGAATTGACCCTGGATCTATTATCTTTTTTTTTTGGATGATAAAGAAAAATTGGGTAGATATAAATAAAAAGAGGGGGGCAGTATTTTATTTTAGGGGTAAACAGTTATCTACAATTTCAAGAATATCTAAGGGGTGGCCACCCAATTTTTTTAGATGATACGAACAATGAGGAGAGGCAGTGACCAAGAGAGCATTTTTTTTCTTGGCTTCTCTAAGTACTTTTTTCCCCATTTTTTCTGCAAGCAGTGGAAATGCAGTCCTAAATTCAACTTCACTTCCGCAACACTGTGCAGATTCTCTAGTGTCTGTGAATTCCACGAGTTCTAACCCCGGGATGTTCTGAAGCACTTGACGAGGGGCATCATATATCCCCAGCCATCTTCCAAGATAACAGGGGTCATGATAGATGACTTTTTTCTTCCAGGGTGTAAAGATTGGTTTTTTTTGTAGGATAAACTCTGTGATATGGCTGAGTTGAATTTTTTTATAAGTGTTTTTTTTAAACATGTACAGGCATGCCGGACAGGAAAAAAGGAGGGTATTGATATATCCGTAATCCCTTTTTGGTGACGTAATCCGTGCACCAATTCGTTCTAATGGTGCATTGCAACATGATGTGTTTAACACATGGGGTTTATATCCTAATTTTTTTAATACCGAGAGAGTGGCTTTTTTTATGTTCTTTTCCCGCAAATTGAGAAAACACCCGGGGAAATAGCCAAGGGTACTGTTTTTATTTAGTACTGGTGCCTCATATGTTTCCCCAAAGGGGTTATTCGATGTATTGATATTCTGTATGAGCTGTTCATGTTGAGGAAGATATCCGATGTGTTTTCGCATGGAAGAAATAATAAGGGGTATGTCGATGAGGGAGGGACACCGTGTTTCACATTTTTTACACAGGCTGCATTCATAAAAAGCACGGGTAACTGATTCATCTTCTATGATATCTCCTTGGAGTAAACCATAGGCAAGAAGAATTTTTCCTTTGCCGCTACTCGACTCGATCCCTGTTTGCTCAAATACGGGACAGCCTTCTTTGCAAAAACCGCATCCGGTGCAACTCATTATTTCTATTTTTCTTTTTTTGTCCATGGATATCGTAGATAAGAAATTATACTTCCCTTCCACTGCATCATTTTTCCCGGGTTTAATATATTGTTTTTATCCAGGGTTTTTTTGATGTTTTCCATTGTTTGAAGTGCCGTTCTGCGTTCTTTTTGCATCCATGGTGCCTTAGAGATCCCTATGGCGTGTTCTCCACTTATGGTTCCCCTAAGATCGAGCACGGTGTGATAAATCTTATCGACAGCTTTTTCGGCTTGTTTCCACTGGTCTTGTGAATTTGGATCAAGAAGTACCTTTGTATGCAGGTTCCCATCACCGGCATGGCCATAGGTGCCAATAATGATACCATGGTCTGTAGCTATTTGTTGAAATGCCACTATGGCTTTGGATATTTGTGAGATGGGGACAGACATATCATCTGCCAGTGACACGGATACATAATTGTCTCCATACCGAGAGAGCGAGGGGAGAACACTTTTTCTTCCCCTCCATAATTGTTGCATCTCCTTTTCATCCTCGGTAAAAGTAATGGAATCCGCCCCTGTTTTTTTACAGATAGCAGCTATTTTTTGTATCTCGTCAGTTGCATTCATTCCATCCGTCTCGATTAAGAGAAGAGCTTCTTTATTGGGAAGAGAGAGATTCATGGCCTTATTCACGGCTTTAATACAGACATTATCCATTATCTCAAGGGCTGAGGGAATTATTCCCTGGGCGATCACAGCGGAGACTCCTTCACCTGCTTTTTTTAGGGAAGAATATGTGGCAAGGGCAAGAGTTCTCTTAGTGGGTAAGGGAAAAACACGAAGGGTGATTTCGGTGATGATTCCCAATGTTCCTTCGCTTCCCACCATGAGCCGTTCCAATTGATACCCAGATGCATTTTTAAGAGTATATGTTCCCAGAGTAACCAAATTACCACTGGCCATAACCACTTTCATCCCGAGGACATAATCTCGGGTTGCTCCATACTTGATCGCTCGCATGCCCGAGGCATTAAGGGCCACCATTCCCCCGATGGTGCATACATCCCCACTGCCGGGTGTAGGAGGGAAAAAAAAACCCTTTTTTGCAAGTTCTTTGTTAAGATTTGCATAGACTACGCCGGGTTCAACAAGACAATAAAGATCGGATATACGTATTTTTTTAATCCTGTTCATTGCTGTCAAATCCATCACGATGCCGCCCTGAAGAGGGACTGCTTGCCCGGAAAGACCAGTCCCAGCGCCACGGGGAACAATGGATATTTTTTCCTTATTTGCCACTGTAATGATTTCTTGTATCTGGCGGGTGGCATGGGGGCGTACTACCACCTCGGGTGATCGATGATGTATGGAGGCGTCAAAACCATAGGTATACAGATCAGCGGTGGTGGTGAAAACATTTTCTTCCCCAGTGATATTCTTGAGGTGGGTAATGATTTTTGGGGGAAGCATTGGTAATGAAAAGATTATCCTATTTTAATAATTACCTCTTTTATGAAATGTCATGGACTTAGAGAGAGCATGGTTGGCAAAAGATTATTAATGGGATGGTGTTGGAAAATGTCATGATTATTTGGGATAATCATATGCATCTTCGTAGAGAGGGACGGTTTTTGGATGCAGTACGGGAGTTTAAACATGCGGGGGGGACACATCTTGTGCTTTGTCAACTCCCCCGGGTCTCAGAGGTTATCAAATACAAGAGTTATATGCCTCTTTTCATGGAAACACTCAAAATGTCACAAGTTATCAGAGGGGTGGATGTTACGGTTTTTGTAACGGTGGGTCCTTATCCGGTGGATTATCTTTTTCTGCGTAAAGAATTTGGGAGAAAAAAAACACTGGAGATCATGATGAAGGGAATGGATTGTGCAGGACACTTATGTGAGGAAGGAAAATGTATTGCCATTGGAGAAATTGGTCGACCACATTTCCCGGTTGATGAGGAAACCATAAAGGATTCCAATGAGATCCTCCAGTATGGCATGGCGGTTGCCGCTGATAAGGACACCACAGTGGTGCTTCACACTGAAAACACTACGNCTCAACAATGCAAGGAGTTGGTAGATATGGCACAAACAGCTGGTTTGCCAGCGGATCATGTAGTTAAACATTTTTCGCCCCCTCTTATTACCCCCCAAGAAAATCATGGACTTTTCCCTTCCATTGTGTCCACCAAACAAAATATTGTTACGGCACTGGGAAAAGGGACACGGTTTTTAATGGAAACAGACTATATCGATGATTTGCAGCGGCCAGGGGCAGTCATGGGACCCCGGACAGTCCCCCGGAGAACACGAACTCTTCTTGATCAAGGCTGTATGACTCCTCAACAGGCATATGAGATACATGTGAAAAACCCTGAACGGGTCTATAACCTTGTCTTAGAGTGATAGATTCCTGTATGCTTTTTGGAAGATGAAGAGGGAATCCTGGTCAAATAAACAGAAAATTACTCTTTTGAGGTGTGTATCTCTCTGAAGGTATTTGTATACCGTATCTAGCATTATCCGTGCACATCTTTCCATAGGAAAACCAAATATACCCGTGCTTATGGCAGGAAATGAGATAGAGTCCAATTTATAGGTATCCGCAACCATCAGTGAATTACGGGTTGCCTCTCTTAGTTTTTCATCTTCGTTTCCTTCACCCATACAGGGACCCACGGCATGTATCACATAGCCTGCCTTTAATGCCCCTCCACTGGATATAACCGCTTTTCCCACATCAATTCCCCCTATTTTGTCACATTCCTTTTGGATTATTACGCCGCCTTTTTTTCTTATTGCTCCAGCGACCCCTCCCCCTAATTTGAGATATTTATTGGCAGGATTAACAATAGCTGCCGTGTTCATCTCAGTTATGTCTCCCTTCACAAGCTTTATAATAGAGGTAATCTGGTCTTTTTTCATGGATATATCCCTCTCTTTTTTGTACAATTTTTTTTAATGAGCCTTCCTGGTAAAAACTTTGTGTTAAAAGATAAAATACGGGATATATAATTTTTTGTATCCCGGTGCTATATGGACTTAATTATCCTATCATCCTGGATAATCTAAGGGCAATACTGCTTCATTATCTCTATGATTTCTGTGCTGGTTTTTGCATTCTGATACTCAGTAAGGGGCTCCTTATTTAAAACAAAAAAATGAAGACCCCATGTAAAGATATTTAGTAGCTCTTTGGCCTGTTCAGTTGCCCCCAAGATATATAAAGTGGCTGCCAGAGCTTCAGCGGTGGTGAGTTTAAATGGCTTGCCATAATTAACAGGATTGGCTGCTAATAGATAGGGTAATGCTCTTGCTTTTCTTTTCTTTGACAATACGCCAAAAACCTCTTCTGCCTTTTCCCAGGAACAATCAACCGCAAGAATATCAGTATTGGAGGCATCCTCACGTGACAGGGCCTTGGATGAAAAAGGATTCAATAACACTGCATCCTGGGGGAGACAATGGATATTTTTCTGTAGTGTCACCAGATGAAATCGTGCTAGTTTTTTGGCGGTACATTTTTTTGGATCATCTTGGTTTGCATGATAGATCGTTAATCGATAGGTCATATCGCCATCTCAGCGAGTTTTTCGGGGAGAAAGACATCAGTTACATAATCCAATCCATATTTTGCCAAGGATTGCTGCTCTGATTTTTTTCCCAACTCTAACTGTAACTTAATTTCACCTTTCCAGAATTCATCGCTGAATCGAGGATCCGTAAGTTCAGCCTCCAATGCCTTCTTGTCCTGATCAGTGAGATCATCAGTAGGTAGTTTATAATTTACGATATCTGATGGTGTCACACCCAAAAATTGTGCTGATGGTGTAGCAAGATATTCCGAGATATGTGCCGTTTTTATGGCGCCATAGGCAATAGAGGCAAAAATCCGGTATGACCAGGGATCCCCATCAGTGAAGACAATCAATGGAATATTTTTTTCTTGATTTAATCTTTTAATGAATCGTCGTGTTGACCGTGCCGGTTGGCCTTTTAGATGGATAAGGAGAGCCTGGAATTTTTCATCAAATCCATTCTCCGCTAATCGATCAAACATACCCCCTGTTTCAATGGCGATGGCGAGTTTTACATCACTATCCTTAAAGGTTAATTTATCGGGTTCCACATAGTAGGGAATGGAATATCCACTGTCACCAACATCATCTTGACAATGAATTTTTTTCTTTTCCCCTCTTCGAGTTGTTTCTTCTAGGGTGATATTCCCAATGACACGTGCCCCATCCTCTTCTGGGCGTAAATGCAGATCTTCTCTCATCAGAGCAGATATTATCTCTAAATCCTCGGAGAGGTGATCTGAATCTTGTTGAGCAGAAAACTTGGCGTCACCCCAGCCTTCAGAAATATAATACATTTCCCTAAGTGTGGATGTTTTATTCTGGTGGATCATGTCTTTAATGAAATCAATCATATAGACGGTTTTCAGAAGCATAGATGCACCATCAAGGGTATGGGCTGACCGAGTGGATTGTTGTTTTCCATACTTCCATACGCCATGGCGTTCATCCAGTGTGATATTAGATTTTGTTCGAGATGACACCTTCAGGCTGGGTATCTGTTTTTTTTGAAAATCACTATAGATTTTTTCCACAATTGCATCAATCTTTTCACTAATTTGGGGTTTCGTATTTATTTAATCACCTTCCCATTTTTCTGCACCAATAACATGAAGAGGATTAATGCCTTGGATATAGAGATCATTATCATCAAAATCTCCCTTATCTATCCCGGTTAATTCAAAACATATCTCCTGTTTAGCATTGCTGGAGAGATTTTTAATATGCCATTTCAAATAGGTATCAGTGACCACAGTAGGCTGGGGTGTAACTTGGTGTACAATGGCCTCATGGGGTTTTATGGCATATAGGGTAAACTGTTGTTTTTTTGTCATATAATTGGTAAGAGTAATCTTGCTCTTGGTAATCCATGATTCTTCTTTTTTTTCATAGGTGACCTCATCCTCTATCCAGAGTATATCCATGATTTGGGTAATGATTTCATCAATTGCCACGGGTGGTTTCCCCAGTGTTTCTGCGGCTTTATTTGCAATTTGGGGTAAAATTTTTGAGATCAATAAAAACTTGTCTTTCGCTTTGGATTTTCTTTCTTTTTTCCGTAGATGACGAAACATGGTCCGGGCGCACTGTTGCAGGGAGAGACGAATCTCTTTTTCAATTTCATCGTAGGAGGCTATTGCTTCTTTTGATTCAGAGGTGAAGGGAACATTTGTGGATGCCACATGGATTAAGAAAAGGGTGGGACCGTAGGGTATGCCTCTTCCTCCTTTTTGTTGCAGGCCGTATCGTCGCCAGTCTGTCTTTTCCATAGCTCGGGTTATAACACAGTCGCCTTGTTGATAGAGAAGAGGCACCCGATTGGCAAAGCGTAATATGGAGACCTGGTCATCTTGGGGTAGTTTTCCTCCATAGACAATACCAGTTTCCACTAGGAAGGGATTTCCTTGGTATACTTGAGGTGTTCTTTGGACAGTGGTTATAAATTCAGGGCTGATTTCCTGTGTTTCCTTTTTTAATCCCCGTTTGATTAATATTTCTCCAATGGGGGATAGGCAATTGAGGGGTGGTGCCATGAGTTTTATTTTTTGTGATTCCTCAAGGATACGTTTGGCGTCTTCCCGGGAGATTTGTTGGGGTTTGTCCATAAAATTCAGATCTGATTTTTTGACAATTTCTCGTGCCTTGTCAAGGCTAATGGATGAGAAGTCTTTCCTGAGAAACGAAGTGAGTTTTCGTGCCTTGGTGTCTCGTGCCATTTTGATAAATGTTCCCAGTTCCGTTCCATAGATATGGGGTTTAATCTCCATGGGGCTGGGGGGTATGTCAGTGGAAACCCGTTCAAAAATAATTTTTTCTCCATCTGGCTCAATAAAGGTTATCTGTGCATGGGGATTGACTATGGCTGTGCTTTTCAAATATTCATACACAGATTGTTTTTTGTGTTTTACATATTTTCCCTTGATAATGAGACTGATTTGTGTTCCTGATTCCTTGTCCCAATGTTGCATTTGATCAGAGATGATCTCGGGTAGATTTTTTTTTGTGTCTATGGCTAATTCATATTGGTGAGCAGGGAGGTTTTTTCCAATCTTGGAGGTGACAAGTGTTGGATGACCCGTGGATAACTGGGCATACAAGACAACTGCTGAGATTCCAATGCCTTGTTGACCTCGGGATTGCCTTAGGGAGTGAAAACGTGAGCCATACAGTAAGCGGGCAAAAATATGGGGGATTTGTCGTTTGACAATCCCTGGTCCATTATCCTCCACAATGATTTGGTAATCATTTCCCTCTAAATGTTTGATTTCAATATGTATATCGGGTAAAATCTCTGCTTCTTCACAGGCATCAAGTGCATTGTCAACACCTTCTTTTACCGTGGTGATTATGGATCGGGTTGTGGTATCAAAACCAAGTATTTGCTTGTTGCGTTCAAAAAATTCTGCGACAGAGATTTCTTTTTGTTTTTTGGCTAGTTCGTGAGCAATTATTGGCATCCAATTAGGTAAGAAAATGGTTTATAAAAGATTTATGTTACAGGCACCCTTTCTTCGATCTAGTGGAGTGCTGCCTCTGGGTTTTGGAGTTGTTTGACCGCACGGCGTGCCATTTTGATATATTCACTGTTTTCCTTATACCATGTTTGCCATTGCGTGAGTTCTTTTTTGGTGTTTTTAAGGTCAATTGTTGTGTCTTCATAGATCTTGTATAGTTTTGCGAGGCGTTCTTGCTCCTTTGCATATAGATCCTCAAGTTCATCACTTTGTTTTTTATATTTTTTGTACCCTTCCAGGGGCTCGAGTTCTTTTATTCTTTTTTCCATTTCCTCGGTTTTTTCTTTATAGGGTATATATTGTGTGAGTTCCTCTATTTCTGATTTCAACTGTTGATGGATCTTTTCCTTTTCCATTATTGATTCAGTGAGTTTGTTTTTTTCATGCTTGTATTTTTCTAGTTCACTTTCAAGCCATTCCATCTTTTCTCTATCTTTTTTAAGTGTGTGTAATTCACTTGTTGCTTTATCTAATTCATGTTGTTTTTTTTGGAAACGTTGTAATTGATCTTGAAGATTTTTCTGTGTTTCTATCTGGTGATTGATTTCTTTTTCCTGTTTCTTATAGGCATCCCATAGTTTTTCTAGACGTGTTCCTTCTTCTTCAAGTTCTGTTTGACACTCCGCCATTTTTTGTGTTGCCCGTTGTGCTTCCTCATCAGCATTCTGTGCGTGTTTTTCCAATGTCTCAAGAGTGGTGATCAAGTGGGTGATATAGTCTATATTTAGTGTTTTTTGGAGCTTTTCAAGGATTTCTGCATCCCTGTAGGAATCCTTGGTTATTGCATCAAGTTCCAAGGCGATTTGGTGAAATTTTGTCTTTATTTCAGTAAGATCTGTGTGATAAACAGCGTTTTTAGCCATTACTTATAAATTAGGAGGATTTATTTAAATCTTACCTAAAAGTTTTCTTTTTGTCTTCTGTCGCCTCTGTTTTTTTCGTGTCTTGCGGTCCAAGAGAAAAGGGGGTAAAAAAACTTTATGCATATAGACATAGAATCCTACTGCAAACAGAACAACAAGGATGGATAGTATGTAATAGGTGATGGATAATAAGAGCAGTGGCCAAAAAATGGCTCCCATGATAAAGGAATAGAAAAAATAGGTCCATTTTTTTCCTCGGCCAACACCCAGTCCAATGAGAGCCCCGGTTGCGGACTGGAAAAGCATAAATGATAACACGAGTGATAATGCAGCTGCTCCCTGTATACTTATGATATCTATTCCCCGGAAGATTAAAGCACCAATGGGTGTCCCCAGGCCAAGACCCAAGGCTGCTCCATATATCGCTGTGGTGATATCTGTGTGGAATCGTGGAAGGTTAAGTATGATTAATTTTGCGAGTTGGTCAAAGAAGGAAAAAAGAAGGGCCATCAACAAGAGAATATCCCAATACGTGCGATATGAGGGGATACTGGCAAGAAATGATCCCTGTAGTAGTAAAACAACGGTGCCTAGAATCATTCCTCCGATAAAGGAGAGAAAGACAATTTTTTCCTCAAATTTGGTTTCATAGGGACCAAGTGTTATATAAAGAAGAAAGATTGCTGGAACAAGGCCCAACGGCCCAAAGGCAAGACCAGGGTCCATAGAGGGATAGAATAGGGGTTGCTATATGAATCTATTCCTTTTCCATAAAGACTATTAAGCATGTATCACTATGAAGATATGTATGGATACACCCATTATTATTGTAAATGTTAAAACATATGCTGAGGGAACGGGAAAAAAATGTTTACGTCTTGCTCGCCACATGGAATCACTGTCAAAAGAAAAACATGTTCACCTGGCACTTGCCGTCCAGCCAGCAGATATTTTCCCTGTTGCCTCCCAGGTGTACATTCCTATATTGGGTCAACATATTGACCCTATTGCTTTTGGAAGCAACACTGGTTGGATTCTCCCTGAATCTATCCAGGCTGCGGGAGCCAGGGGAACATTAGTGAATCATTCAGAACATCAATTCCCTGTGCTGGATATTGAAAAATGTGTCCTCAGGGCAAAAGAGATAGGACTGGAAACAATAGTATGTACACATACCATTGATGCAAGCAAAAAAGTTGCTCCTTTTAATCCAGATTTTATTGCCATTGAGCCACCAGAACTCATCGGGGGGGATATTTCGGTGACAACAGCGAATCCAGACATCGTGGGGGGTACCGTTGAGGAAGTAAGAAAAATAAATCCAAGAATAAAGATTTTGTGTGGAGCAGGGATTAAAAAAGGAAAGGATGTCACCAAGGCTTTAGAGTTGGGGGTTGACGGAGTTTTGCTTGCGAGTGGTGTTGTGAAAGCAAAAAATGTAAAAAAAACCCTTACGGATTTGATACAGGGTTTAGGATAAAAAAAAAAAGGGTAGTGGTTTCCTCTGTAATAGATCGGGGGGATCAGTAGCGATAGTTTTAGAAGGGTGTGCACGTGTATTCATTATATCATGGGAAGATATGAACCGTAACTATTTAGTAGATTAGAGCTTTTCTCGTGAAAGAAATGTGGGGTCATGATTTAATCAGGCAGTCCATGCCATTATTGCTTGGATGTGGCATGGGGGAAATCATTGTAGGCAGTTTTTTTGGCCAGTTGGACCTAGAAATGCTGCCGGGTTTAATTATTTTAGTCCCTGCAATTATTGGTTTAAGAGGCAACATTAGTGTTGCTCTTGGCTCCCGTTTAGGAAGTGGATTCCACCTGGGTGTTATTGATTTTTCTCGGTCGTGGAAGGAGGAGGTGAAGGAAAATATTATTGCTTCTTTGTTTTTGTCCAGTGTTATGTCCATCATCATTGGTTTTTTTGCCTATGGTACCTGTAGGGTATTTGGTTTTCCCTCCATGGGTATTTTTGCTTTTGTTGGGATTGCCTTTACGGCGGGTTTTGTTTCAGGAGTGGCTCTTGCCATGCTGGCTATTTTAACTGTTTATATTGCTTTCCGCCGTGGTTATGATCCGGATAATATAACGGGGCCTGTTTTGGCCACGATTGGTGATGTTATCACCATTGTTTGTATATTCGGGGCTTCTCTTCTGATGGGAAGGGTGATGCCATGACCTATTATCGTTTTCAAAATATTGTCAAGGAAAGCATGGGTGTATTGATACTTTGCTCCCTGATCGCTGTTTTTACGGGGCAATTGCTCTATTTTATGCAAGACCAGTTTATAGCTATCCCCATTTTTCTTGTTTTTGTTCCCGTTATAAATGGATTAGGGGGCAATCTTGGCAGTATTTTTGGTGCCCGTATAACATCTGCTCTTCACTTGGGGTCCATTACGGCATTATCCGATAAGGAATTACACAAAAATGTGGGCATGTCCTTGTTTTTGGGTGTTGCAGTGTATGGTGTTTTAGCGATAATTATTTATGTTGTTGCTCCATTTCTCCATTTAGAGATTAATATTGATGCCATGAATTTCTTGTTGATATTTATTCTTTCAGGCGTGATATTAACTATCGGTGTCATGTGTATAATTCTTGTCACTGCTTTTCTTTCTTTTAAGCAGGGTATTGACCCTGATAACACGGTGATTCCTGTGGTTACCACCCTGGGGGACAGTCTTGGGATAATGAGTTTATTGAGCATGATCTGGGTGATTGGTATATGAAACGTCCGAAATGGAAAAAAGTGGAATTTGAGGAAATTGAATACAAACCACTGAATATTAAGGAATTGTTGGTGGAAATGAAGGATATCTCTGAACTTATCGTTGATCTTGCCTACTCTGCTGTTTTGTTTAACAGCAATGAGATAGGAGAAGAAGTACGATATCTTGAGGTCAGGATGAATAAACTAAATTATCAGATACGGATGATGGCCATGCTTGCGGTTCGAGCCACGGATGATGCCGAAAAACTGGCGGGTATATTGCAGATTGCCGAAGCAGCAGAGAACATATCCAATGCTGCCACAGGGATAATTGATCTTTTATCAGTGAAACATAGTCATCCAATTCTTCCTCATCTTATCAGGGAATCTGATGAAAATCTTCGACCAATGGAAGTATACACTGAATCCAGGGCATGCAATATGGATATAGCTACGTTACGTATTGGTTCTGAGACTGGTGTGCGGATTATTGCTATTCGACGGGGGAAAGATTGGCTCTATGGACCAGGGAAAAACACTATTTTAAAATCTGGGGATATTATTATTGGTCGAGGACCGGATAGTGGCTTGCAGGCCCTTGAAGATTTTTTAAAGGGTGAAATGGAGGTTTTGGAATGAGTGCGAAAGAAGCTGAGGAGATACTGGTGGAATTAAAGGAGAAGGCCGAGTTAATGGTTGATCTTGCCTATTCCTCTATTATTTATGATAATAAAGAAATAGCCCAAGAGGTTTATGAACTTGAGGATTTCATGGATGCATTAAATAATCGTTTGCAGAAATTAATTTTTAAGGATGTGAAAGATGATGACCTACAGGTTGATGAAGCACTGGTGATTCTTCGTCTTGCTATTGCCTCTGAGTTGATATCAGATGCCGCCCAGGAGATTGCTGATGTACAGTTGCGTGATGTTGAACTTCATCCTATATTACGGGAAATCCTTCTTGAATCAAATGAGGTTTTTCATAAAGCCCAGGTGGATGAGGCTTCTATCTTGGTGAATAAAACCCTGGGGAAATTGGAGCTTGCTTCAAAGACGGGTGTATGGATAATTGCGATTAGGCGTAAAAAGAGATGGATTTATGGGGCCACTGAGAAAACCGTTGTACGGGAGGGGGATATTTTATTTGTGCGGGGTGTAAAGGAGGGTACGGAACACTTTATTCGTTTAGCCAAGGGTGAGGATAGGCAACTATAATTATAGAATTGGAGGGAGTGTTTTTCCTAAGAGGCATAGAAGGTTACTAGGGTAGTAATATAAAGACTAAAAAAAGAAAGAGGAGGAGGGGCGAAGATTGCACGCGGGTAGGTTTTTTTTTTTATCCTTCACCGGTCCACCAGCTGTCACTGGTGGCATAGATGAACAGTCCCATGCCTTGGGTGATGGGGAAATTGTCATGGGGTGTCCCCATCACATGGGTGGCGAAATTCTGGGTGGCTCCATCAAACATGGTCACCACGGTACAATTATCAATCGCCACCCCCAGTGACCCCGCCAGGGTAGAACCGTAATGGTACCAGCCAATCGTATTCCACAGGGTATAAATGGGCACAGTGACACCCAAAATGGGAAGACCCGTCACATTAAGAAAACTATCGCTGGTCACGTACACAAAATACCCTACCCCATCCAGGATAGGAAAATCATCATGGGGTGTCCCCACCACATGACTAGTGAAATTCTGGGTCGCCCCATCAAACATGACCACCACGGTACAGCCACTAATGTTCTTCCCCAATGTCTCCGCGGTCCACCCATTATCCACGGGGACGGTAATCAGATTCCAATCCTTGTAGAGGGTAAGATTTAGTGTTTGTATAGGATCAGATATTTCTCCACCACCTGAGAGACACGTAATGGAGCCATTGCGGCCACCAGCTACCATTTCCCAGGTGTTATTCACATCCCCTACAACATCGGGGATGGATGTAATGGCATCAACGGGGTTGTTACCAAGGTTTATGAAATGCAGTTCATTTCCATCTGTTCCATCAAGCCAGTAGCAATAATTATTTGTATAGCAGGTTCCCACAAGAATATCATTTATTCCATCACCACTGATGTCCTCAATTCTATCAACAACAGCGGGTTTGTCATAAACTGGGTGTTCCCAGATAAATTGTCC
>JGI24025J20009_10000112_pt1 | contig 58474 bp, 49 predicted proteins | sample Cruoilmetagenom3_FD_20009 | JGI IMG/M metagenome (IMG submission 20009)
CTTGTCGCGAACTCTTTCGATACAGTGCCTACGATGTGCGGGGCTGGTTGGTTTCCCCTTGAGGCTTCCGTCAGGATCAACTCGTCCAGCGCCAGGTCGGAAACCGCTCGCCTGAGCCGTTCATTTTCCTTCTGGAGCCGTTTTAACTCTTTGAGTTGATCTGTTCCCATGCCGCCGTATTGTTTACGCCAACGATAGTAGGTTTGCTCTGTGATACTGATCTGACGAATAGCATCTATCCGCGCCATCCCTTGCCCAACCAGAACTTCAACCTGCCTTAGCTTCGTTACAATCTTTTCGGGTTTGTGTCTCTTGATTCCCATATTTGATCCTCCGTTTTCAAACTATAGGGGTATAAGGGTAGACCTTTTAAAAAGGGGGAGGATCACTTTTATGTTACCTATGTCAGGTAAGATTAGTTCGGGCTACGCGACGATTTCGTTGGCTTGTATGTTTCGCTGTCAGGGATTGCATACGCATACTGTCACAATTTTTCGCAACCTAGATGTGGTTGCGAGGCAACTAGTTCGCAGGTTTTGTGAGCTTGTGACTTATGGTATTTTCAATTGCCCCGCCGGTTTCTGGCGAAAAGGGCGGGGCAATTTATTGGTCGCCAGTGGGACAAACCCGCGGAAACAAGTGCGAGATGAATAGTGCGATAAACCGTGCTGTCTAGCGCACTACATAAACCGAGCATGTCGAGTGGCGGACAACGCGGGCGGCATTGGGGCCGAGTAGATAGTCTTTAAAATCCGGCTTGTGGGCGCCTACGACGATTAAGTCAGTGCCGGCAGCCTCTGCCACTTTCAGGATTTCTTCGTAGGCGGAGCCAATTGCCACAATGTGGCGCACCTTGTCGTTTTCTTCAGCGCCGATGACCCCCGTAACAAGATCGCTAAGCGCGGCTTTGGCATTTGCCGTGGCTTTTTCAACGTGGTCGTCGCTGAAAAATGTTCCGACAACAGTCATCCCGTAATCGGGAACGACTGTTACGACATCCAGACGGGCATCGTTGAGTTCGGCGAGCTGGGTCGCCGTTTTCAGAACATTTGTTTCGATGGCTGGCTGGCTGATATCGACAGCGCAAAGGATAGACTTGATCATGCTGGTTCTCCTTCCTTGTTAATGCGTCCGCGTTGCATGAGCATAATCAGGCCAAGAAACATCAAGGCCGGAATAAAGATCAGTTCTTTTGGCAACTGGTCCGCAGGCGCCTGAACGGCCGTAACGGTTACTGGATCATCGTAGTAGAAATCAAACGACCCCAATGTGCTCGAGAATTGCGAGCCCGGCATAGGTTCGTCCATCGCCATTACGTCGCCATTTGGCAACAGCATAAGGCCTAGGGCAGACAAGCGTTCATCTCCCGAAGTCTCCTCGCCAACAGGCAAGACAAGCGTGGTGTTTTTTATCTCCAACGTGTCAAAATCGGGTCCTGTCACGACAATCCGCATTTCGCTACCTGATGTTGCTGCGCCGATCGACTGACTTAGCTCTAACGGGCTGATGTCCTCGAATGGAGGCTGAATCCGGTTCATAACGAAATCGGGCCGGAACAGGACAAAGGCGACCAGCACCAACGCTACGCTTTCGTAGATTTTAGATCGGGTCAGGAACCAGCCCATTGTGCCCGCGGTGAACACGAGAATGGCTATGGTCGCTGTGACGAATACCAAAATACCTTTGCCCCATCCGACATCGATCAGCAGTAGATCGGTGTTAAAGATGAACACGAAGGGTAGGGCCACGGTGCGTAGGCTATAGAAGAAGCCAATGAAGCCGGTTTTGATCGCGTCACCACCGGAAACTGCCGCGGCCGCGAAGCTCGCGAGGCCGACGGGAGGTGTTACATCCGCCATAATCCCGAAGTAGAACACAAACAGGTGTACGGCGATCAATGGCACCACCAACCCGTTTTGTGCGCCGAGTTGCACAATTACGCCTGCCATCAACGATGACACAACGATGTAGTTGGCGGTTGTCGGCAAGCCCATTCCGAGCAATAGCGATAAGACGCCAACCAGTAGCAACATGGCCACAAGGTTTCCGCCGGACAGGAACTCGACAAAGTCAGCCATCACGAGGCCGAACCCCGTCAGGGTAACCGTACCGACAATCACACCCGCCGTTGCGGTTGCAAGACCAATGCCGATCATGTTGCGTGCGCCCTCGATAAGACCGCCAAACAGATCAACAACACCGGCTTTCAACTCTTCGCTTACGCCGCCCTGTTTGCGGAACATAGCCTTTAGCGGGCGTTGGGTTAGCAAAATGCCGAACAGCAGAAAAGTCGCCCAGAATGCCGAAAGACCCGGCGATTTCTGTTCAATCATCAGGAAGTAAACAAGAACGATGATCGGAAGCAGGTAATAGAGGCCTGCCTTATAGATTTTTGGAATGTCCGGCAACTCCACCACTTTGGCGTTCGGGTCATCGACTTCGAGATCGTCAACCGCTGAAGCGATTTTGATCAGCACCACATAGGCGACGGCAACAAGCAATGCGAGCACCCACGCGGCGCCCTCGGGAACCAGTGATACAACCAGTCCGACAGGGAATTTCATGCCGTAGCAAAGCAGTGCAAAGGCACCAAAGAACATAAACATTCCCACAACGGTGCGCATCAGGTTTACAACCTTGTTGCCAATGGTAGGCATATTGCGTTTTACGGCCTCGAGGTGAACGATATAGACCAGCGCGATATAGGAAATCAGTGCGGGCAGGAATGCATGGGTGATAACCTCGACATAGGATATCCCGACATATTCAACCATCAGGAACGCAGCTGCGCCCATAACTGGCGGCATGATTTGACCGTTGACCGAGGACGCAACCTCGACGGCACCGGCTTGTTCGGAGCTAAACCCGACCCGTTTCATTAACGGAATCGTGAATGTGCCTGTGGTTACCACGTTTGCGATGGACGAACCCGAAATCAGGCCGGTGGCTGCAGAGCCAACGACGGCAGCCTTTGCGGGCCCACCACGAAGGTGACCAAGTGCACCAAACGCCATTTTGATGAAGTAGTTCCCAGCCCCCGCCTTGTTCAACAATGCGCCGAATAGAACGAAGAGGAATACAAAGCGCGTCGAAACGCCGACAGCAATGCCAAACACGCCTTCGGATGTGATCCACATATGGCTCATGGCTTTCTTGAGCGATGCACCGGCCCAGCGGATTGAATCCGGAACCATGGTTGAGTCACCAAAGAAAACGTAGAGCAGGAATATTGTAGCAATAATTGCCATTGCGGGTCCTAGAGACCGCCGCGCGGCCTCAAACAGCAAGACGAGGCCGGCAAGTGCGAACCACTTGTCAACGTTATCGGCCAAGCCGCCCGAGTTAACTATTTTGTCGTAAAAGAAATATCCGTAAAGCGCGATAAATGCGCCAGCCAGGCCCATGATCCAGTCCTGAACCGGAATGTAGTGGCGCGGGCTGGATTTCAACATCGGATAGGCCATGAAAGCCAGAAAAATTGCAAAAGCTAAATGGATTTGGCGCGAGTTGTTAATAATGTCACCCGGCAAAATCAAATTTGAAACTGGCGAGGCCAGCAGCACCTGAAACAAAGACCAGACCACAGCGACAGCCGATAGAAATAGCCCGACGTTCCCCGTTGGATTTCGCGCTCCTGAGTCACTAGAGGCAACCAGTTCCTGAAGCTCTTCTTCGCTCAGGCCGTCGCGATTTTCGGTATTCTCAGACATGTTGTCCTCCCTCGGACCTCGCCCTTTTGGGCAATTTTGTTTTTTTGTTGGTAGGAGCGGTGCGCCGCTCCTACCGAGAATAGACCCTAAGTCGGGTGCTTATTCAATCCAGCCCTGTTCACGGTAGTACTTCGCCGCACCTGGGTGTAGCGGAGCAGAAAGGCCGGCAGTCGCCATTTCTTGGGGATCAAGATTTGCGAAGGCAGGGTGTAGTTTGCGGAAGTCGTCAATGTTGTCGAATACAGATTTCACAAGTATGTAAACAACTTCTTCAGACACATCAGCCGAGCTTACGAATGTTGCACCAACACCGAATGTTTTAACGTCGGCGTCGTTACCGCGATACATGCCGCCCGGAATTGTTGCGGAGCGGTAGTAGTCATTGTCGGCAATCAGAGCTTCGATAGCTGCGCCATCAACGGTTACCAGAATGGAATCACAAGCTGTTGTTGCTTCTTGGATCGAACCGGATGGGTGGCCAACGGTGTAAACCATGGCGTCAATCTGGTTGTCACAAAGAGCAGCGGATTGTTCAGCCGCTTTCAGCTCTGTTGCTAGTGCCAGATCGTCGGTTGTCCAACCCATTGCTGCCAGCACAACTTCCATAGTACCGCGCTGACCGGAACCCGGGTTACCGATGTTTACACGCTTGCCACGCAAGTCAGAGAAGTTCGTGATGCCGGCATCTGCGCGCGCAACAACGGTGAATGGCTCCGGATGCACCGAAAACACAGCCCGAAGGCCTTCGAATGGGCCGGCTTCTTCGAACTTCGAAGTGCCGTTGTAGGCGTGGTACTGCCAGTCAGACTGGGCTACACCAAATTCCAGTTCGCCTTCGCGAATGGTGTTGATGTTGTATACCGAACCACCTGTGGATTCTACCGAACAGCGAACGCCGTGGTCACGGCGGCCCTTGTTAACCAAACGGCAAATCGCACCGCCTGTTGGGTAGTAAACGCCGGTAACGCCACCGGTGCCGATTGTGACGAACTCTTCGGCAAATGCTGCCGGAGCCATCATCGTGCTGACTGCAACAACTGCAGCGCCTAGTTTCAGTTTAGTGAACATCTATTTCTCCCTGATTGATTGATGTTTGTCTAAATTCTCACGTGCCCCAGAATTCTCCGAGACGGTGATTGCGGGCTTCTACCTCGGATATCCGGCGCTGGGCGTCCGGACCTGCGCGCGCGACCAGCATGCCGATCATAGTCTCGATCAGTACAATTGTCGCTGCGTAGGAGGAGAAGAACTGCGGGCTTTCGCTCGGCACAACAAAACCGGCGTCCGAAAAGGCCAGTGCCGGGCAGGAGCGTGTATCTGTTATCACAATTACGAACGCGCCTTGGGATTCAGCCATTTCAGCGGCTTGAATTGCATGTTTTGCGAAAGGTGGTTTTGTCAGAATTACAACGGCGTCATTGGGGCTAAGGTCAACCAGTTCGCTGCCCATGGACGATCCAAGGCGGCTCGCAAATCTGAATTTGTTGGTAAAAAAGTTGGTTATGTATGACATGTATTCGACAATACCTGTCGACCCTAGCGCGCCAAGCAATAGGACGTTTTTTGCGCCATGCATTGCTTCAACTGCGGATTCGAGTGTCTCTAGTTCGATTTCGTCGTTCAGTGCGGAAACATTTGCTATGCAAGCGCGCGATTGCCGCGTCACAAACGGTAGCTGGTCGACGTCTTTTGCATCTTGCTGTAGCTGGTCGGCTTTGGCTGAAAAGGAGCTGATTTTTTGTTGGACTGCATCGCGGGCCAGATCTCTCAGATCTTCATAGTTCGCAAAACCAAGCGCACGGGCCAAACGGGAAAATGTTGCAGGTGCCAATCCACTAGTCGTCGATACCGACCGTAAGCTGCGGGTGGCGATGTCAACAGGATTTGCCGCAACAAAATCGGCCGCGAGCTGCAGCTTTTGGCTGAGCGCGCTATATTCACTAACCAGTTTTTGTTCGAGCAATTCGTCTAATGGCATGGACTGTCCCGTAAAATATAATTTTAAGATTTCATTTGTTTCAGCGCTTGTCAAGTATTGAAACATATGTTTCAAATTGATCTATCGCAGAACTATCAGGACTCATCCAATGTCTCACGTTTTCTATCGCAACAGCTTATCCACACCCCCCATGGTTCAACGCGGAGAGGGTGTATATCTGTATGATAATAAAGGTAAACGATACTTTGATGGCTCGGGTGGTGCGGCCGTGTCCTGTCTTGGGCATGGTGACGTGAAGGTCAATCAGGCGATTAAGGACCAGTTGGACAAAGTTGCGTTTGCGCATACTGGATTCTTCACTTCGGAGCCTGCGGAGCTACTGGCGGACAAACTGATCGCCAACGCGCCGGCGGGTCTGGAGCGTGTTTACATTGTCTCCAGTGGGTCGGAGGCTATGGAGTCGGCGATCAAGCTCGCACGTCAGTATTTCCTGGAAACCGGAGAGCCGAGCCGCCATAAAATCATTGCCAGACGTCAAAGTTACCACGGGAATACTCTTGGCGCGTTGGCAACTGGTGGCAATATGTGGCGGCGTGAACCCTTTGCGCCAATGATGATCGAGACCAGTCATATCGCGCCATGTTACGAATACCGCGACCGCCGAGAGGATGAAACGAATGTTTCATATGGCTTGAGAATCGCCAACGAGCTCGAAACCGAAATTCTACGTCTGGGTCCAGAAAATGTGATGGCTTTTGTCGCCGAGCCAGTGGTTGGCGCCACCGCCGGTGCTGTGCCACCGGTTGAGGGGTATTTTAAACGTATTCGGGAGATTTGCGACCAGTATGGGGTGCTGTTGATTCTCGACGAGGTTATGTGCGGAATGGGTCGCACCGGCAGCCTTTTTGCGATCGAGCAAGACGGTATTTCGCCCGATATAACGGCAGTGGCCAAAGGGCTTGGTGCAGGCTATCAGCCTATCGGCGCTATGATTTGCAGTTCCAAAATCCACACCGCAATCAAAGAAGGTAGCGGCTTTTTTCAACATGGCCACACCTATCTGGGGCATCCTACAGCCACGGCGGCTGCGCTCGCGGTACTGGGCCGCTTGACGGACGACGGTTTGGCGCAACGTTCAAAAGAGATGGGCGAAAAACTGCAGCAGGCTTTGGTATCCGCGTTTGGTCAACATCCAAATGTAGGTGACATTCGCGGGCGAGGTCTGTTCCGCGGAGTGGAGTTTGTGACGGATCGCGAAACCAAGACACCCTTTGCGCCCGAGGCGGGGATCCACAAGAAGTTGAAGAAAGCCACATTCGACGCCGGGTTGATTTGCTATCCGATGGGGGGAACGATAGACGGGTTGAATGGTGACCACCTGTTGTTGGCCCCGCCATTTATTGTCGAAGATCAGCATATTGACGAGATCATCGATAAGTTGAGGGTTGCGTTTGGTGAGGTTTTCTAGGTGTCGCTCCCCGATATCATGGTTGCGCCGAATGGTGCGCGACTGACAAAGTCGGATCACCCTGCGCTGCCAATCACGATACCGGAAATCTGCGCGACAGCCGCGAGCTGTTTTGCAGCAGGTGCTCGGGGGCTTCATCTCCATATTCGTGATCAAAGTGGTCGGCACCTTCTGGATTCTGGGAAATACCGCGAAGCTTTGGCGGAGCTGGATAGAGTGGTGCCGGACATGGCATTGCAAATCACCTCCGAGGCAGCTGGAATTTACAGTCCGGAAGTACAACGCCAAGTCGTTCTGGATTGCAAAGCGCCGCTTGCCTCGGTTTCGGTGAAAGAAATGGCGCGGGAGGCGGACGACAAAGTCACGCGCAATTTTTACCAAGATTGCGAAAGTGCTGGGATCAAGGTCCAGCACATCATTTATGAACCTCAGGAGTTGGATTTGTTGTCGCGTCTGATCACGCCGCATGACTTCACATCTGAAACCTTACAACTTCTTTTTGTCATGGGTCGCTACAGTACAGACGGTGCGGCCGGACCCGAAGCGCTGAAACCGTTTCTGGAACAAACCCAATTGCATGATATTACGCCTGACTGGGCAGCCTGCGCCTTTGGTGTTCAGGAGACGCGCTGTTTAATCGCCGCGCATCAAGCCGGTGGGAAAGTCCGGATAGGGTTCGAAAATTCGGTGCTCAATATGGATGGCTCGACGGCGGGTTCGAATGCGGAGCGTGTCGCCGAAATTACCGGATGTCTCAAACCGGATTTGCGCGACGCGAGCTAATGCATCATCCTCAATCAGAGGAACGGCGTAATTTTAAGATTGGTCTGAGGTCAGTATTATGCCGACTTCACCGTCGAAGCTGACTTCAGTCGTAGGAGCGCTGGTCGTCAATCACCTTGCCGTCGTTTGGCAGGGTTCCCGGCGCGTGCTGTTCCACCGTACCGCGGAGTTTCAAGGTCGCTTGTACGGACGCCGATACATCCTCCAGATTAACACCGTCGGTTTCGATTTGAACCGTCATCGCATCTTGTTCGCCTTCGCGGGTCGCGATGACGCGCGCCTTCAGGATTTCGGGGTGGCGTTCCACAAGTGCTGCCACTTGTTCGGGCCGGACGAACATGCCTTTGATCTTCGCAGTCTGGTCGGCGCGGCCCATCCAGCCTTTGATCCGCATGTTGGTACGGCCGCAAGGGCTGACGCCGGGCATCACGGCTGACAGGTCACCAGTGGCAAAGCGGAGGAGCGGATAATCCGGGTTCATTGTTGTCACGACGACTTCACCGACCTCGCCGGACTTAACAGGAATTCCAGTGCCGGGAGTGACGATTTCGACAATCACACCTTCGTCGACAATCATGCCTTCCATCGCACTGGTTTCGTAGGCGATGTTGCCAAGGTCGGCTGTGGCATAGGCCTGAAGGCACTGGATTCCGCGATCGACGTATTCTTGGCGTAGGCTGGGGAAAAGGGCGCCACCACTTACAGCGGCGCGCTTGATACTGCTTAAATCGACACCCATTTCGGCGCCTTTGTCCAGAATGACCTTTAGGTAGTCGGGTGTGCCAGCGTAGGCGGTTATACCTAGATCAGCTGCGGCCTGCGCTTGCAGTTCCGTTTGACCGGTGCCGGCTGGGAAAACGGTAGCCCCGACTGTGGCCGCACCGTTTTCAAAGATCATGCCGGCGGGTGTCAGGTGATAGGAGAAGCAGTTTTGAACGATGTCTGCGGAACCTATGCCACAAGCGTGCAGGAAACGGCCCATGCGCCACCAATCAACTGTGTCGCCGCCCGGTTCGTAGATTGGGCCGGGTGACTGGAATACATGGCGCGTGCCGTTGGGTGCTTTGGTGGTGAATCCCCCGAATGGAGCGGAAGTCTTTTGGGCTGAACCAAGGTCCGATTTGCGTAGCACCGGCAGCGTTGCCAATGCAGTACGATCCGTGATTGTCGCGGCATCTATGGCACCCAGACGGGCAGCCATGCCGGATGCATTGGCCATCGCATTGGCGATCTGACGGGGAAGGGCAGTTGCTAAACCCGCCGCGCGTTCATCGTCCGAGCGGGTTTCAAGAACATCAAAATATTCGGACATGGGGCTTCCTTAATCAGCAGGTCGTGAAACGGTTGGCGTATCAGTCTAGCTGAGCCAACGTTTGCGGCGACGGTAGGAACGGACGTCGCGGAAAGACTTACGACCCTCGTCCGACATGCCAAGATAAAATTCTTTAACATCAGGGTTTTCGCGCAACTCGTCAGCAGGGCCTTCCATAACGACACGGCCGGATTCCAGAATATAACCGTGGTGGGCAAAGCGTAGCGCGACGTTGGTGTTTTGCTCGGCTAGCAGGAAGGACACGCCNTCCTTTTCGTTGAGGCTTTTGACGATCTCGAAGATTTCCTCAACCAATTGCGGGGCAAGNCCCATNGANGGCTCGTCCAGCAGTACAGTTTCGGGACGGGACATCAGCGCGCGGCCGATGGCAACCATCTGCTGTTCGCCGCCCGACGTATAACCGGCCTGACTTTTTCGACGTTCTTTCAAACGCGGGAAATAGTTATAAACCATCTCGAGGTCCGCACTAACGGCACCTTTACCGTCGGATCGTGTATAGGCGCCCGTCATCAGATTGTCTTCGACGGTCAGATGTTCGAAACAATGGCGGCCTTCCATGACCTGAATAACGCCGCGCTTAACCAGAGCGGCCGGATTGAGATCGGTAATTGACTCGCCCCGATATTCGATTGTGCCTTTGGTAACATCCCCGCGTTCGGAACGCAGAAGATTGGAAATCGCCTTTAGCGTGGTGCTTTTACCGGCACCGTTTCCACCCAGAAGCGCTGTAATGCCGCCTTTGGGAACGCTTAGAGACACGCCTTTAAGAACCAGAATAACGTGGTTGTAGATAACCTCGATATTGTTGACCTCAAGCAAGGTCTCGTTTGTATCACCAGTATCAAGCATCTGCATGTCCCGTAGTTTTTAAATGTCAAAACAAATTGGGTTCTCCGGCCCTCGCAAGGGCCGGAGAGGGAGTTTTTAGTTACAACGCTCTTCGATGTTGTTCTCTGCTGCGTAAGCTGCGGAGTCTGCATCGATTAGCGGTTGGATAACATCCATGTCCGATGGACCGTAGTCCGAGATCAGGGACCAAGTACCGGCTACCGCGTCCCATTGTGCAACTGCGCCAAGTCCAGGGCCGCCATGGTTTTCACACGACACTTTAAAGGATGGACCGAAGTTAGGCATGCCAAGCTCGANCATGCGCTCTTCGGTGATTTCCAGTGCTTCCATACCATCACGCATCATNGCAGCCGTGATATCTGGCGTGNCGTGGATTTCCTGCGCAGTTCTGGCAGCTTCCGCAGCAAGCATCGCGGCATACAAACCGCGGTTATAAACCACAGTTCCAGTTTGATCACCAGCACCGGCAGCTTTACCCGCATCAAGAACATATTTCTGGAGGTCGTCATATATAGGGAAATCACGTCCAACACCGTGGAAAGTCAACGCTTTATAGCCGTTGGCAGCTTCGCCCGCAGGGACCACGTCGTTTTCAGACCCAGACCACCAGATACCGATGAAGTTTTCCATCGGGAAACGGATGTTTGCGGCTTCCTGAATGGCAATCTGGTTCATCACGCCCCAGCCCCACATTACGACATAGTCAGGACGGTCACGACGGATTTGAAGCCATTGTGACTTCTGCTCCTGACCGGGGGCGTCAACTGGCAACAAAGACAGATCAAAGCCATGCTTGGTAGATAGCTCTTCCAAGGTGCGGATCGGCTCTTTGCCGTAGGCGGAGTTGTGATACACCAGCGCAATGGATTTACCGGAGATATCGCCACCGTTCAGATCCAGAATGTGGTTGATCGCATGCGATGCACCGTTCCAGTAGTTGGCAGGGTAGTTGAACACGTTGCTGAATATTTTGCCGTTTGCAGCAGATGTCCGGCCATATCCCATCGTGTGCATCGGGATGCCGTCAGCAGTTACTTTCGGGATCAACTGGTACGTGATGCCTGTGGAAAGCGGTTGATACACCAGCGGGCTGCCGCCTTTGGTGGCTTCGTAGCATTCAACGCCTTTTTCGGTGCTGTAGCCGGTTTCGCATTCCGGAACGCTTGTCATTACGCCGCCGATACCGCCGTCACGCTCGTTTAGAAGCGTGAAGTAGTCGGCATAACCGTCAGCGAATGGAATACCACCCGAAGCGTATGCTCCGGTGCGATAGCTCAGGCTTGGGAATACTAGTTCCGCAAGTACCGGAGTTGCGGCTGTTACCGCGGCGACAGCTATAGCTGCCAGTTTAGTTAGTTTCATGTCGTCCTCCCTTAAAGTTACGACAGGTGATGCCCCGAATTGTCGGTGGCTTATTATTTGGTCAGCCCTAGTGCGGGAATGGCCAAAGACGAAGTTTCTCCTTCAGCAACCGCCAGAGCTGCGCAATCCCATGGGGTTCGAGGATCAGGAATATGATAATCAAAGCGCCAACGATAACAAACTCGAAATGCGCGGCGATGTCCGTTGCCCAGCCAAGTTGGCCAACCATGATGTTCTTTAGCAGAACCGGCATCAGCACCATGAAGGCCGCGCCGATGATGCTTCCGAAGATCGAGCCGAGGCCGCCAATGATGATCATGAATAGCAGCAGGAAGGATTTCTGGATGCCGAAGGCCTCGCCTACTTCGACAGCACCAAGGTAGACAGAGAAGAACAACGCACCAGCGATGCCAACAAAGAACGAACTGACCCCGAAAGCGGAGAGTTTGGTTCTTAGCGGGGCGACGCCGATGATTTCAGCGGCGATGTCCATATCGCGGATCGCCATCCAGCTACGACCGATCCGGCCACGTGTAAGATTGTGGGCCACCCATGCGAGAGCAATCAGCAGGGCCAGACAGAAAAGGTATCTTGCCTCGGGCGTCGCGGTAGCGCCGGTAACCTCGAAACCGAAAATGGTGCGGGTAGGGGAACTGATCTGGCCCGAAGCCGAGTAGTTGTAGAACCACGGCACTTTATTAAACATCCACACCAGAAAGAACTGTGCAGCGAGGGTGGCTACCGCCAGATAGAAGCCCTTAATGCGCAGGCTGGGCAGGCCAAACATAATGCCGACCAACGCCGTGACTATTCCGGAGAGAATGACCACGAACACGATATTCAGATCGGGAAAGCTGGTCATAAGCTTATAGGATGCGTAGGCACCAACGGCCATAAAACCGCCGCTACCAAGGCTAAGCTGTCCGCAGTATCCTACGAGGACATTCAAGCCGATTGATGCAATCGCCCAGATCAGGAAGGGCAGAAGGATCGCGTTTGCCCAGTAGTTCGCGCCGCCGCCGACGTCGTTTGCCAACATAACCGGGATGACGATGAGCGCGATCGCAAGGATTGCATAGTAACCCATCCGGTCAAGTTTGATCGGGAAGGTTTGCGTGTCTTCGGCGTAGGTCTTTTTATAGTCACCTGCTTCACGGTAAAACATTTATCAGACCCTCTCGATGATTTTTTCGCCGAACAGACCTTGGGGTCTGAACACGAGGAACAGTAATGCCAGAACATAGGCAAACCAGTTTTCAGTCGCGCCGCCGATATATGGGCCGACGGAAAATTCGAAAAGCTTTTCTCCGACACCGATGATCATGCCGCCAACGATTGCACCCGGGATGGATGTGAATCCTCCGAGCATCAGCACTGGCAAAGCCTTAAGCGCAATCAGCGAAAGCGAGAACTGGACACCGGATTTGGCCCCCCACATGATGCCCGCGACCAGAGCCACGAAGCCAGCGAGCGACCAGACGATAACCCAGATGGTGCGCAGGCTGATACCCACGGACAGGGCCGCCTGATTGTCATCCGCCACCGCACGAAGGGCGCGGCCGGTTTTGGTGTAGTTGGAAAAGAACATCAGGCTGGCAACCAGAACAACAGCGATGGCGGTTGCCCACATATCGAGATTGTCGAGGTAGAAGCCGTAGAAACCTTCGGCCCAGCCGGCGGTCGCACCCTCAAGCCAGAGGTTTCCGCCTTGTGGCAAACCAACATCGAGTTTCTTGATGTCGGAGCCCCACATCAAGTCGCCAAACCCTTCCATGAAATAGGCCAGACCGATGGTCGCCATGAACAGGATGATTGGGTCTTGGTTAACAAGATGTTTCAGGATCAACCGTTCAACCAGATAGGCGAACAGGATCATAACCCCCAGCGCCAGTAGGATCGCAACCAATGTCGGCACCTGCCAACCGAACTTGTCGTAATGGGTTCCGAAAATCGTGTTGATAAGATGCGCGAACGGTACTTGACCGGTCTGGATGCCTACCAGTGTTAGGGCAGCAAAAAGGGCCATGACGCCCTGTGCGTAGTTGAAAACACCCGACGCCTTGAAGATTAGCACAAACCCAAGCGCGACGAGCGAGTACATCACGCCGGTCATCAGACCGTTGGCGATCACCTCGATGGTGTAAAAGAAAGTAGCTGGCATCTCAAAGCTCCCTAGTCATGCGCCACGCCAAGATAGGCGTCGATCACATCTTGATTGTTGCGCACTTCGTCAGGCGTTCCGTCGCCAATTTTCTTGCCGTAATCCAGAACCACCACGCGGTCGGAAATATCCATAACCACACCCATATCGTGCTCGATCAGGGCGATGGTGGTGCCGAATTCGTCGTTCACATCGAGGATAAAGCGGGACATGTCCTCTTTTTCCTCGACGTTCATGCCTGCCATTGGCTCGTCGAGCAGCAATAGCTTGGGTTGCGCGGCTAGGGCACGGCCTAACTCCACACGTTTTTGCAAACCGTAGGGTAGGCGGCCCACCGGTGTTTTCCGGATGGCCTGAATTTCAAGGAAGTCGATTACGTGTTCAACGATCTCGCGGTTCAGGTTTTCCTCACGCTCAGCCGGACCTTTCCAGATCGCCTGCATCAGCATGTTGGTTTTCATATGCGTGAAGCGCCCGGTCATGATGTTGTCGAGCGTGCTCATGCCCTTAAACAACGCGATATTCTGGAACGTGCGTGCGATGCCCTGTTGCGCAATCTGATACGGCTTCATCGGCTTGCGTTTTTCGCCGTGGAACCAGATTTCGCCTTCTTGCGGGTGGTAAAAGCCGTTGATGACGTTCAACATCGAGGATTTTCCCGCGCCATTCGGCCCGATAATCGCACGAATTTCGCCCTCGCGGATATCAAACGAGATGTCCGAGATCGCGGTCACACCACCAAACTTCAAGGTGATGTTTTTCATCTCCATCACCGGAGCACCGATCGTGCGGCCGTCGGCGGTTACATAGCTCTCAGCAGTAGCGTTCATGCTGCATTCGCCTTTCTTGCTACGGTGGCCGCGTCGCTGATCTTGATCGTTGCCTTGATCACGCCTTTGCGGCCGTCTTCGTAAGTTACTTCGGTTTCTGTAGAAACCTGCGGGGCATCGCTGTAGAGCGCGTCGATCAGGTCGTGGTATTTTTCTTCCACAAAACGGCGGCGAACTTTGCGGGTACGGGTCATCTCGCCATCGTCGGCGTCCAGTTCCTTGTGCAACACAAGGAAGCGGGTGATCTGACAGCCGGAAAGCATCGAGTCTTTGGCGACAGATTTGTTCACCTCTTCGACGTGCGACTTGATGGTTTTGTAAACGTCCGGATGCCCTGCGAGCTCCTGATACGAAGCGTAGGCGATATTGTTGCGTTCCGCCCAGTTGCCGACTGCGTTCAGGTCGATATTGATGAACGCGGTACAGGTATCGCGACCGTCACCAAACAAGACAACTTCAAGAATGTTCGGGAAGAACTTTAATTTGTTTTCAACGAACTTCGGCGCAAACATCGAGCCGTCGGACATCTTACCAACATCTTTCGCGCGGTCGATAATGCGCAGGTGGCCGGAGGCCTCTTCGAAGAAACCAGCGTCGCCTGTGGCAACCCAGCCTTCAGGGTCTTTGGTGTCGGCGGTACTTTCGGGGTTTTTGTAATACTCGACAAATGTCGCGTCAGAACGATAGAGCACCTCGCCATTGTCACCGATTTTTACTTCGACGCCCGGGCTTGGGACGCCTACTGTGTCGGCGCGGACCTGACCATCGGGCTGTTGGGTTATGAATACCGACGCCTCGGTCTGGCCGTAAAGCTGTTTCAGGTTTATGCCGAGCGAGCGGTAGAAATCGAAGATTTCGGGGCCGATCGCCTCGCCAGCCGTATAACCGACGCGCACGCGGGACATGCCGAGTGTATTTTTAAGCGGCCCGTAAACCAGAACATTGCCGATGAAGTATTTCAAGCGGTCCATGCCACCAACCGTTTTGCCGTCCAGCATCGCGGGGCCAATTTTGCGGGCGTGATCCATGAAGTATTTGAACATGCGTTGCTTCAGCGGGCTGGCGTCTTCCATGCGGATCATCACCGTGGTCAGCATGCCTTCGAAGAAACGNGGNGGAGCGAAAAAGTAGCTTGGNCCGATTTCACGTAGGTCAGATTGCATGGTCTCGGGGCTTTCGGGGCAGGCNACGCAAAAGCCTGTCCAGAAGCATTGTCCAATAGAGAAGATGAAATCCCCGACCCACGCCATTGGCAGGTAGGCCAGCACGCTGTCACCGGCGTTGAGGTTGTCGAATTCGGAGGACGACGCGGCAGCAGTAATAATGTTCCGGTTAGAAAGCACGACGCCCTTGGGGCGGCCGGTTGTTCCGGAAGTGTAAAGCATCACACACGTGCTGTCGGCGGTAAGGGCGGCTTGACGTTCGGCCAAAATCGGTTCGAGTCGGTAGTGACCAGCGCGGCCTTCGGCTTGCACATCTTTATAGGCATTAAGATGTTTATGGTCGTACTTCCGCATCCCGCGCTTATCGAGGTAGATGATTTCCTTGATATTCGGCAGGCCTTCTTGCGCCTCAAGAACTTTGTCTACCTGCTCCTGATCTTCCACGATTACATAACTGGCACCACAGTGTTCGAGTACATAGGCCATCTCTTCCGCGTTTGCATCGTTATACAAGGGAACCGGAATTGCTCCGCAGCACTGCGCGGCGGTCATCGCCCAATAGAGGTATGGGCGGTTACGTCCGATAACGGCGACGTAATCATCGACTTCCAGCCCAAGCGCGAGCAAACCCAGCGCCAACGCTTCGATTTCGTCCTTGGTTTCGGACCAGGTCCAGCTTTGCCAGATGCCAAATTCTTTTTCACGATATGCAGGCTCGTCCGCGAAATTTACCGCGTTGCGTGCCAAAAGCTTCGGGAACGTATCAAGTTCCGCATCCAGAACGGTTGCGCTCATTATTCCGGTATCCTCCCTGTAGGGTGGGCCACACCCTTCGGTTTCCAAAACGTTCGTTGCCGCCTTGTAGGCGGTTTGATTCCGCCACTCTTAAGTAAACAGTAGCAAGATTATTTCACAGGTAAAGTAAAAAAATGAACCACCGTTCAGTTCGAAGTGCAAATCGGCTTTGCAAAAATGCAAAATGGAGTGCGGGGCATCAAAGTTGATGCGGCGGGTTTCTATTGTTGGATACGGGAGGAGCTCTGTTTTGAAGCAACCGTCAAGGAGTTAAGGTGAGGCAGAAACTCGGGACCCATTGCGTCAAACAAGCTTGAGATCACCATTCTGCGGTGAAATCTAAATTATATATCGGCAAGTGAAACGTGGATCGGGCACTTGTCTCTGCCCTTTGCTTCGGTAATGGGAACGTTTTTCAATGTTATTCGACGTGCCGGCCTGCAGCGTTTTGACGTTTGATGGACTATTTCATCGCCGAGCTTCACGGTTACATTGCCGGAGTAGGGTGCGTTGACGTGGAAAGATATGTTGATTTTTGTTTCTTCCTGCCTCTTCAATCGCACGATACTAGGCGCCGCTAATTTGATTCCTGCGTCATGAGTGATCTCCACAACCTCGTAATCTTCAATCCCGTCTCGCAGGATTTCGGCGACGGTTTTACCGGCACTCAGCCCCTCAATATAACAATGGTCCCCCATGTCGGCCGGATGAACCGCATTGCCAATAACCGAGATATCAGGGTCGGAGCTGACCCAGTTTTGGTCCACCAGCGGGAGTTCTGTTGTGGGGTTCAGCGTTAGGTGGCTGGCGCGCGCGACGTTATTGTCGCCAACAAATTTGCCACTGAAAATTACCCCGTCGCAGGAAATCGTTTCATGGCGACCATCGGCAATCTCGATCTCAAGTCCTCGCGCTTTTTCGATGCCGTCGATTTGGGTGATTTTGGAATTATAATAAATCGGAACACGCAAAAGGCGGGCGAATAGGGCGGCAGGGCGGTAGGCAGTGATGCGGGAGCTTTCTTCGATCATGGCGGCGGGTCTGATACCTGCTGATCTGAGGGTCCAGAGCGCAGAGAAGCTGACGAGTTCGGTTCCAACGATAGCTGGGTGCGAAAATGGGGCCATGTTTGCGCCGTATATAAACTGTTGCAGCGCACCAGTCGTTGTGATGCCTTGCGGTCTCAGGCCTGATGTCAATCGACCGTGACGGGGCGTTTCGCGGGCTCCGGTGGCCAAAATTATGTGTTTCGCCCGAATTGTTTTAACACCTTTCGGAGTGGCGATTTCCATATAACCGTCTTTGCGAAGCGTTGTGACCGTAGTGCGGGTTTCAAACCGAACGCTCTGACATCGTTTTCGCAATGCTTGAATATATTTGGGTCCGGATATCGGGCGTTTAAAAACCAGAAGGCCGAAACTCGGATGGTGGGTGTGACGTGGAATGCCCCCGATTTCGGTCTCGCGCTCGAACACTACAATGCCTTTGATTCCGGCCTCGGATAGGGCGGTCGCCGCACCGATCCCCGAAGGGCCGGAGCCGATGATGGCGACGTCGTAGTCATGACTGCTCATAAGTCACCCTCTGATGCGAGTGGGGGCGTAAGCTTGCCTTTGGTCAACTCTGCGACTCGGGCCGAGCAATAAAACCCGTTGCAACGACCCATCATCACACGGGTTCGTCGCCGCAAGCCGCCTAGGCTTTGTGCCGGTATTTCGGAGGACAACGCGCGCTCGATATCGCCGCGTGTAACGCCTTCGCAATGGCAAACGATTTCGGTGCCGTCGCCTGTTTGGTACGCACGTTCGGCACCCTGCGCTAGTGACGGCATCTTTGGCCAAAAAGGAGTCTTGGGCGGTTCAAATCGGATTAAATCCCCAAATGTTTCTGCACAAAGTTGTTCAACATACGTAGCAATCCCGAGGGATGCGGTTAGTCCGGTGGAACGAATCCCGTTAACCCCAATCCAGTTTTTGTCACCGTTCGCGCTGATCTGGTAATCTTTAAACTGTGTCGCTGGACGTAAACCTGCGTAAGTGGCCGTAACTTCGTGGGTAGGTAAATCCGGCAGTATGCGTGCGCCTGTTTCAATCAGTTGTTGCAAAACATCGTGATCAACACGGGCATTTTCGCGGCCGGGCTGTTCCTCGGCGGTTGGACCAAGTAGCAGGTTTCCAAATATGGTTTTCGTTAGAACCACCCCTTTGGTTGTAGGGCTAGGAACAGGCAAAATGATNGCGTTGATCAGGCTGGCCGCNCTTTTATCGTATACCAGAAATTGCCCTTTACGGGGGCGTATTTCGAATTCTGGTTCGTGGCATATCCGCTCAATGTAATCNCCCTTTGTGCCAGTGCAATTAATGACGAGTTTGCNGGTAANCACTTCACGATCTGTGCTTAGGTGCCAGTTGGTACCGTCGAATGTCCCACCTGTTACCTCGGCGTTAAATCTATATTCGGCGCCCGCGCGGACGGCTTGGGTCAGATAGGCGAGCGGTGCGCTCCACGGATCAACCACGAACTCACGTGGGACTTCGACTGCGGCCAAGGCCCCGTTCGATAGGCCCGGCTCCTTGGAGCGCAGTGTCTGGCGATCAATCAGGCTTACGTCATTGATTCCGTTCTGGTGAGCTTTCTCGACGATACCGTCAAGCTCCGCGAGCTGGGCCTCATCCCAAGCAACCACAAGCGCGCCGCATTTCATAGTTGGCAAATTCATCTTGCCGGAGATGTCGAGATACTCGTTATAGCCAGCCTTCATGCAAGCAAGTTCGATACTGTCAGGAGGAGCGTCGAACCCCGTGTGCATTATCGCACTATTCGCTTTGCTCGCGCCCGAAAGAATGTCGGAACCTTTTTCCAGCAACAGCGTTCTAACGCCTGCCAATGCAAATCGACGTGTGATTGCACACCCGACGACTCCGCCGCCGATGACAATCACGTCCCACGGCAGATCCGATCTGGATTGCGCATTTGTCGGCGTATCAAGCATGCTATGCCCGCAATTCTGGCCGATGGCCCGTTTCAATGTTGTAATGTCCGATATGTCGAAAATTTAAAGGTGTTAGGCTCTTTTCGCAATAAAAATGTGAGATAAAACCACATATATTGGAAATCTTGCTTTATTTAGGCACCAAAAGCCGATTATATGGGCTTGAAACCAAATAGTGTGGCTGCGCGTCAAATGCAAAAGCGTTGGGCGGAAATTATAGTGGGATAGATGATGAATTTACTGCATATCACGGACGTTCATTTCGGCCCTTACCATTGGGCGGTGGATGATGACTTGGTTTTGGAGCGTCTCAACGCCTTCAACGCGGATATCGTCTTGAACACAGGGGATATGACCTCGGATTCGTTGCAGGTTGAATTTCAACAGATGCAGGCGTTTTTATCGAAACTGCGCTGTCCGAATGTCGTTTCCATTCTCGGGAACCACGACAAATACTCGAAACGTTCCCACGAGATGTTTCGCGAATACATTTATGATGGGCAATTTATCCAGCCCAAAGACAAGACTAAAATTAAGAAGGATAAGGTGTTCTTTAGCCCGGTGAATATGCGACTCGCCGACTATTTCACCGAAGTTAATTTTCTGCGGAAGTTTGAAGTTAACGGTGAAACGGTGCTGTTCGTGTGTGTCGATACAACTCTGTTTCAGAATGATGAAGGATTCGTGGAAGAACAGATTCTGGCTTCGCTTAAAGACGAGGTTGCCTACACCAAGCATGACCGGCTGTTGATGCTAACTCACCACCCCATTTTGGATTCCGACGAAGATCCGCTGATCAACACCAAACGGATGACAGATTTCGCATTGGATATCGGAATCGAAGCGACATTCTGCGGGCATACGCATGAGTTGGAAATAGTCGAACTCTCCAACATAATCGAGGGTAAGAGTTTCAGACAGTTTATGATTGGCTCGTTGTCTTCCGTTAACATTCACCGTGAAAGCAACATGTTCTGCACCTACGAAAATTTCGGAACGCCTGATGAAGTGATAACGGTCATACGGATGCTCCCGACGGAAAATGGCGTTGAATTTGTTGAAACAATCGTAGGCCGCTAAGTCAATTTCAACCGGACCCTCAAAAGGACACTTCTTTGAAATCTAGTGAACGCCTTCAATCGATAAACGCCCTGCTGGATATGCACGGGCGGGTTTCTGTCGTTGATCTGGCCGAACAGTTCGAGGTTGCTCAGGAAACCATTCGTCGTGATCTGGTTAAGCTGGAAAAAAATGGCGAAGTCAGAAAAGTGCATGGTGGCGCGGTCAGTATAAAGAATAAATACGAGCAGTCCTTGGCAGCTCGGTTCGAGAAAGATATGCCGCAGAAACACGCGCTAGCGCGGTTGGCGGCTGGGCTAATCCCGCCCGGCAGCACACTGTTTATTGATTTTGGGACGACCACACATGTGTTCGCAGAGCACATCAAGCATCTCGCCGACCTTACGGTTTTTACAAACTCGCATCTGATTGCTTCAACTTTTTCGGGTTATTCAAATTGCGAAGTTTATGTTTTGGGTGGCAAGTACGACGACTCAGTCAAGGCGAATTTGGGGCCAATGTTGATTGATGGTATCGGTCAGTTCCTTGTGGATTTTGCAGTGATCGGTACTGGAGGGGTCGACGCCAAACTCGGGTTTTCCAATCAGAACATCGAGGAAGCTATGGTTGCGCGCGCTATGATTGCCAGAAGTGCACAGACCATTGTTTTGGCGGACCCAAGTAAATTCAATCGTCACGGTATTGCGCATGTCGCGGATTTCCGACAGGTCGACTATCTGGTGACGTCAAAAGAGCCCGACTATGACACTAGTGCGGCTTTAACGCTCAATAACGTCTCATTGCTATCGCCCTCTGCGTAGTTTCGCGAACTTACCCAGCTCATTCAGATGGCCGATTAACTCGCCTTTGGTTTGCTGCGAAGGAACAACCGCTAAATCATAGATACAGTTTGCCGCCACGGCTTCGAAGTGATTCCAGCAGTGATGCTTTTGCGCGCGGCACGATTCATTCTACCCCGAAGATCGGCGTTGACTGCAGGTTCGGAAAGAAAAGTGGATTTGTAAAAAAGGCAAAAACGGCAACGTTGATTAAAATAAGGTGGACGGAGTGCTTGGCTTCGCCGGTGATGTGGGAATGGAAGCGGACAGGTTGAGGTGCACAACCTTGAATTGCGTTCATGCGTGGGTATGCACATGACAGATATGTGAAATTGGGGTGAGGTTTGTTGAAAAATTATTGACAGGTCTGAAGCTTATGTTCAATCTTATTCACGTTGACCGCCCTTTTACAGGTTAACCATCGCTTATGTGTGGTGCCAGTTTAAGGAAAGGTATTTCGACAATACGCATTACTACTAGTGCAGAGCCGTCCAGAATGAGGCCAGCATTAATATTGTATCATCGGTGGTGTCGTACAAGACATTCGGACTGGAAACCAGTCTGGTGAAGGTAACAACTGAGAGGAATGATAATGAAAGCAATACTTTATTCAGGTGTCGCGTTTGTCGCGCTGGCCAGTGCAGCGTCCGCTGCAACTTGTCCGGCTGTGACGGTCGGCGATGCGATGGGCGTCGGAGCCGGCGCTTTTCCACAGCAGTACGAGTTGGCTGAGTTCCAGTCGCTAGGTGGCTGTACAGTCGATTTTTCGAGCAACCCGGCAGCGGATGCAAATAACGGAAAGATCCAAGGAAACGGTGCATTGCCACCTCTTGCCGATCGTCTTCCATCAGAACCACTGGTTGTAGCACCTTATGACCAGATTGGCGCTTACGGCGGTACTCTGGACATTCTGTCCAACGCTACCGAGGCTGGTACATCGGATATGATGTCTGTTCGCCACGTGAACCTGGTTCGCTACTCGGACGACCTTCAGACCATCGTTCCGAACGTCGCCAAAGGCTGGGAATGGAATGCAGATTTCACACAGCTGACGTTCTTCTTGCGTGAAGGTCACAAATGGTCGGACGGTGCACCGTTTGGCGCGCGTGATATCAAGTTCTGGTATGACAACCTGCAGCTAGATGAAAACGTAATTGCTAGCGCCAAAGACTATGTTCTTGTGGGCGGAGAGCGTATGGAAGTTGTCGTCGTTGACGAGAACACCGTGCAGTTCAACCTGCCATCGCCAAAACCTGGTCTGCTGTCTCACTTCGCGAACCACTATGCGCAGGGCTTCCAGCCTATGCATTTCCTTGGTCAGTTCCACCCGGATGTTGATGCAAATGCCGATGCAAACGCACAGGCTATTGGCTTCGAAACCGGCTACGACGTGATCAAAGCTTACTACGGTTCTTCGGACTGGATGGATACGCCTACACCTATGTTGGCAAATCCTGACAAAGTTGCCGGCATGCCAGCAGCGGCGCATCCAACACTGGAAAGCCACATTGTGATCGCGGAAACTACGGAAGGCCGCCACTTCGTTGCCAACCCGTATTTCTTCATGGTTGATACAGCTGGTAATCAGCTTCCATATATCAACGAGCATGACGAAATCTTCGTTTCCGAGACAGAAGTTCGTTTGCTGAAACTGATGAACGCCGAAGCTGACTATAAGACACAGTCGTTGAGCCTTGATGATGCGCCGCTCCTCTTGGAAAATCAGGAGGCTGGCAATTTTACGGTTGATATCAAACCGCAGATCCGCACCGGAACTTTCGCGTTTAACGTGACTTCGGAAGATCTGGCCAAGCGCGAAATTTTCAGTAACCTGAAGTTCCGCCAAGCGATGTCTGTTGCGATCAACCGAGCTGAAATCAATGAAGTAGCGTTCTTCGGGCTTGGTACACCGATACAGTACATTCCGTTCTCGCCACTGCCTTCGTTCGTGACAGAAGATATGGCGCAGCACTATGCCCAGTACGATCCGGCGATGGCGAATGCGCTGCTGGACGAAATCGGTCTGGTTGATGCTGACGGTGACGGAAGCCGAGACTTGCCAAACGGCGACCCACTGGTTCTGAACCTGCAATTTGCAACGCAGGGTATCTCGGCCAAACTGGTCGAGCTGGTTGGTCAAGCTTGGATGGACGTTGGTGTAAACACGGTTGTGAAAGAAGTTACTTCGGACGAGTATCGTTCGGCACAATCTGCCAACCAACTGGATGTTACCATGTGGGGTAAGGGTCAGCCATTGGCGGTTATCCTTGGTAACAGCGAGCTATTTACTCCGCCATTCGAGAGCTATTTCTTCCTGCGCACTGCGATGCTCTGGGCAGAATACATAGATACCAACGGAACTGCCGGTGTTGAACCACCTGCATGGGTTGCGACTATGCGCGAAGACATAGCAAAATTCCAGTCGGCAATCGCGGGTTCGGACGAGTCCAACGCATTGGGTGCGAAACTGGTTCAAGCCACAGTGGATAACCTTCTGTTCATTGGTACGGTGAAAGCGGCTGCGCCTGTTTACCACTCCAACAAACTGAAGAACTTCCCGGAGTTCCAGACAGCGTCTTACTCCTACTACTGGTCCTACCCATACCGTGGGCCTCAGTGGTCGCTTGAAGAGTAATCTTCGCGTCTAACCAATCTGACCGTGGGCGATTTTGATTGCCCACGGTTCAATTATAAACGGGCCTAAAAGGCCTGAGTGTTTTCCGGGGGCGTATTTACGCAATGCTTCAATTCTCCAAATTCGTTTTTGTGAGAGCTTCACTAGCCATCTTAACCTTGGTGCTCGTGTCGTTCATTGTATTTTCCTTGATGGAGCTCGTACCCGGTGATTGCGCCGAGCGGTATCTGGCCTTCAAGAATTCCCAAGGGTCGATCATTTCGCTTGCCGATATCGAGGCCGAGCGCGTTCGCCTTGGTCTCGACCAACCATATCTCAAACGCTGGGGCCTGTGGATCGTCAACGCTTTTCAAGGGGAATTCGGCGACAGTTGTATTCAACGCCTGAACATCAGCCAGCTTCTGGGGCAGAAATTCTGGCTAAGCCTTGGTATTTGTCTTTCTTCCCTCGTTCTGGCGTATGCCATTGCTATCCCTGTCGGGATTATTTCGGCAACTTCGAACAACGCCGTCCTTAACAACTCCTTGCGTCTTGTCAGCTACATGGGCTTAGCGCTGCCAAACTTCCTTTTGGCGCTGATGATCATGCTCTTCTCGACGGTCATGTTCGGGAACAGTTTGACTGGGCTTTTCTCTAAAGAGTTCCGAGACGCTGCTTGGTCTTATGATAGGGTCATTGATTTCCTCGGCCATGCATGGCTGCCAATTTTTATTCTAGGTTGGTCTGCTACTGCTTTCGCAATTCAGACAGTACGCGCACTCATGTCCGATGAAATCGGTAAGCTCTATGTGACGGCCGCCTCCGCACGCGGCGTTTCTGGTCGGCGGCTATTGATGCGATATCCGGCGCGGCACGCGCTTAGTCCGATTATCAATTCGTTAGGATTTGACCTTAATCGTATCTTTAACGAACTTCCCGTTGTTGCCCTGATCCTGACCCTGACCGAGGCTGGGTCGCTGTTAATCGAGGCGCTGGCGCGCTCAAACGATCAGCAGCTTGCCGGGGCGATCATTTTCATGCTGACGGGTAGTATTGTCGCGATTAACTTCATCACCGACATCATACTTGCCTTAACCGATCCGCGCGTCCGGCGCTCCATAGTAGGATGAGCGATATGACCGATAAATCAAACATGCAGTCTCTCGAAGATCAAAAGCTTAAGGAAGCGTATTTTACCGCTTCCCAAGGTCAGCTAATCTGGCAGCGGTTCAAGAAAAACAAATCTGCGCTTATTGGTGCATGGACGCTTATAATCCTGATCCTGTCGGGTATTTTCGCACCTTTCCTAACACCATACGACGCAACGATCGCGGGCAGGGACAAAGATTACCTGAACGGTGCTCCGCAAATTCCGCGCTTCTGCGATGACAGTGGCTGTTCTGCCCGACCGTTCATCTACACTTTTGAGCGCACCCGTTCGATCAAGACCAACTTCCGCTGGGTGACCGAAGTGAAAACCGGACTGGAGGATCGTCGGTACGTGACCTTCTTTAGTAAGGGCATGGAATATAAGTTCGCCGATATGACGTTTGAGCGGCACCTGTTTGGCGTCGACAAGGGCATGATCCACATCTTCGGAACGGATTCCACGGGTAAGGATATCTACTCCCGTACCCTCTCGGCGATTAACACCTCGATGGCGGTGGGCACGATCGGTGTGTTTATCGCCTTTGTTATGGCTCTGATAATCGGGGGGATTGCCGGATATTACGGTGGCTGGATTGACTCGATCNTGCAGATGATAACGGACACGGTCCGAACGATCCCGAGTATCCCGCTGTTCATGGCGCTCGCGGCGTTTATTCCGGACGTCTGGAGCGCGGAGATGCGGTTCTTCTTCATCTCGATGGTGTTGGGTTTCATTGGCTGGCCGACGCTTGCGCGACGAATACGGACACACTTGTTGACCGAGAGAAATCAGGAATACGTGCTGGCGGCGCAGCTTTGCGGAGCCTCTCCCAAGCACGTCATTCGTCGCCACCTGTTGCCTAGCTTCACAAGCTACATCATCGTGGATTTGGTCATCTCGTTCCCTTACATGGTGTTGTCGGAAACGGCGCTTAGTTTTATCGGGTTGGGGTTGAAAGATCCCGTCAATTCGCTGGGGGTTATGTTGCAAAACGTCACCTCGGCCGATGTTCTGCTGAATTATCAGTGGTACTTCATACCGGTGATCTTCTTTATTGTACTTGTGTTGGCATTCGTGTTCGTCGGTGACGGATTACGCGATGCAGCCGACCCATATTCGGATTCCAAGAAATGACGTGCCTCCTTGATGTAGAAAACCTGACCCTCCAGTTCGATACGGACGAGGGTCGGATCACCGCGGTCGATAACGTTTCCTTCACGCTTGAAGCGGGGGAGGTCATGGGTCTTGTGGGCGAAAGCGGATCGGGAAAATCCGTGACCGCGAAATCGCTGATGAAACTGAACGCCAGCAACGCGCATTACGGCGAAGACACGAACGTCAAACTGCATCTCGAGGACGGCACGGTTGACGTGATGTCGCTAAAAACCAACAAGGACATGCAGGTTGTCCGCGGCGGGGCGATCTCGATGATCTTTCAGGAGCCGATGGCCAGTTTTGCGCCTGCAATCACCATCGGTGACCAGATGGTCGAACAGTTGCAAATTCATACGGATATGAACGCAAAGCGCGCCAAGGAAGTCTCGATCGAGATGCTGGATCGCGTCGGCATTTCCGACGCTGGAACTCGTTTCAAGCAATACGCGTTTGAACTGTCGGGCGGCATGCGCCAACGCGCCATGATCGCGATGGCCCTGTCTACGCGACCTAAACTGTTGATAGCGGATGAACCCACGACCGCGCTGGACGTGACCATTCAGGCGCAGGTGATCGACCTGATGAAAGACCTCGTATCCGAGTTCGGTATGGGGATTATTTTCATCACACACGACCTTGGTGTGATTGCCCAAACTGCGGACAAAGTTGCCGTGATGTATCTTGGCCGTCTGATCGAACAGGGCGCTGTGCGCGATGTTATTCGAAACCCGTCGCACCCCTACACCAAAGGCCTGATCGACGCGCTTCCAAGTCTTGATGATCTGGACACGCCGTTAACGCCTATCCCGGGGGATATTCCTTCACCTTTGGAACGGCCATCCGGTTGCGTATTCAACACACGCTGCTCTGCTAATCTCGGTGAGGTTTGCTCTGGCAAAGTTCCGCAATTTAGCACCGTATCCGAGGGTCACATCGTAGCCTGCCATTTATTCACTGAAGGGGGCGCGAAATGAGCGACGACATTCTAATCAAAGCGCGTGATCTGTCAGTGCACTACCCGCTAAGCGGTGGCGGTCTGTTTGGGCCAAAACCGGTTGTAAAAGCGGTCGAGGGCGTGAACCTCGATATTGCCAAGGGAAGTTTCTTCGGGCTGGTCGGTGAGTCAGGTTCGGGAAAAACTACGCTCGGCCGCGCCTGTCTGAAGGCTGCGCCGATCACTCGTGGGACGGTGAATTACAGCGACGAGGAAGTGGACTATGAGCTGACAAGCGTCGACAAGCTGGAACTGAAGGACTACCGCAAACGTTCCCAGTTGATATTTCAGGACCCTTACGCGGCCCTAAGTCCTCGCATGACCGTTCGCGATATCATCGCCGAGCCGTTGGAGGTCATGGGTCTGACTTCGACGCGCGAAGAAACCGATGAGCGGGTTCGCGAGATCGCCGCGAAATGTCGTTTGAACCTTGAGCACTTGCGCCGTTTCCCTCACGCGTTTTCCGGTGGGCAGCGGCAACGTATTTCTATTGCCCGCGCTCTCGTTTCGCGCCCGCATTTTGTTGTGGCTGACGAGAGTGTAGCGGCGTTGGACGTGTCCATTCAGGCGGATGTGCTGAACCTGTTGAAGGAAATTCAGCAGGAAATGGGGCTGACTTTCTTATTCATCAGTCACGATCTTAGCGTTGTGGCCCATGTCTGCGACCATGTCGCAGTGATGTATCTGGGTCGTCTGGTGGAAACCGCGCCGACACGTGAACTGTTCGCAGCACCTCGGCATCCGTATACCAAGGCGCTATTGTCAGCGATCCCGTCGCTCGATCCTGATGATCCGAAAGTGGCGCAAAAACTTGAGGGCGAAATCCCGTCGCCAACAAATCCGCCCCCGGGGTGCAAATTCCAGACTCGTTGTCCGTATGCGATCGATATTTGCCGTAAGGACGAACCAAAACTGGAACATTCCAGTAGCGAACATGAAGTGGCGTGTCACCGCTGGCAGGAACTTATGGACTGACGCTGGTTCAGGGTGTGAAATTCACCGCGCCCTCTGACGTTATTTTTACATCTGTCATTGTGCGGTTCGCACGGCGCATACGATGGCTAAGCAGTTTTTGTGTTAGGCGCAGTAGCATCGCCGAGTGGGCGGGGTCGTTAGCCAGATTGTGCATCTCGTCCGGGTCGGCTTGAAGGTCGAACAGCAGCGGCGGCAGGCCACCGTTGAAATGAACCAGCTTGAAACGCTCTTCTCGTAGGATAGCCAGATTTGCGTCATCGGTTGGGGCGCCCGTGGTTTCCTGCCATTTCGTCGTATGGGTAGGCTCGCCGAAATCGAGCTCCAAATGCACGCAATCCCGCCAGTTTTCCGGCGTTTTACCTTCAAGGAACGGTCGCAACGAGACACCATCCATTCCCGCAAGGACATGGCGGCCTATTAAATCGAGGATGGTTGGCGTCACATCGACGGTTTCAGTGAAGGCATTGACGGTGGTTCCGTGTTGCGCCGGATTTTGCGGGTCGCGGATAATCAGCGGAATACGATAGGCCGGATCATATGGGTTTTGCTTGCCCCACATGTGATGGTCGCCCAGCATCTCGCCGTGGTCGGCCATAAGAACGATAAGCGTGTCGTCGTATTGGCCAGCCTCTTTCAAACTATCGAACAGTCGTCCGAGATTTGCGTCCACCTCCGTTGCCAAACCGAGGTAGATCGAGCGCAACATTTGGACGTCGTCGTCGTTATCCCGGCTTACTTGCCCATCACAACCTCTAACGGTTTGCTCCATGGCGGGGGCGTTTATGGCGGCCTCCATGAAGGGGTGCACAGCGGTTTCGGCTTCCATTGTCGGCATACGCGCGGGTAACGGCAGATCTGCAGGGTTGTACATGCGGTTGTAAGGTTCAGGCGCGACCAGCGGCGGATGCGGGCGAATGTAGGTCGCGAGCGCGAACCATGCCTGATCTGTTCGCACCGACAAATCTTTGATCAATGTATTGGTCAAAAACGCAGTATCGCTGTCTTCTGCCTTATAGAACGGCGGGTCGTTGGGCCGCGCGGGGCGGGTCGAATCCGGTGAGATGGAATCGTAGAAATGCGCGTATTCGGGTAAATCATACCCCTTGGACTTCAGATCTGCGCGCCACGGATAACTTTCCATATAGCGCATTTCCAGAATCTCACGGAACCCCGGCAACAAGCCTTCTTCGGTTGTTAGGTCTGGATCGTTTTCATGGCGGATATGGGGATCGATGCTGGTGTCGGTATACCCAAAAAGCATTGGGTCATACCCAGACTTACGCGCCTCGCGGGCGATGTTGGTTATGTTGTTGGACAGGGGCGTTCCGTTGCGCACAGAGCGGTGGTTCATTGCATACATGCCGGTGAACATGCTGGCACGCGATGGACCGCAGGGATTGGTCACAGAAAAATGTTTGGTGAAGGTTACGGCTTGCGCTCGTAGCGCGTTAATATTGGGAAGCTCGATGTTCCGGGCAAGCGCGCCATCAATGCAGTCGGCCCTGAACTGGTCCATGATTATTATTAGCACTTTGCGATTATCGGTCACTCGTGAATTCCTTGCTACAGCTGTTTTTCAACAACCTACGCAAAGAAGACAAAACCCAACTGAGCCGAAGGTCAATCAAAAAGCTTTGCGGTTAGTAAATTGTCATATTTCTGAGACACAACCTAAACGCTTGCTCGGCCTGCAAAACTAATGTTAGCTTTTGACCAATAGATAAAACCGCTGGTTAAAAGAGCGGGGGCGACAGGGGGTAAATCCTTGCGCACAACAGGGCCGGATAAAATATTACCGGTCTAGGGAGAAGATAGTTTGGAATTTATTCAACTGTTTGTCAGCGGTCTGGCAAACGGAAGTGTTTATGGTCTAATCGCGCTTGGGTTTGTGTTGATCTACAAAGCCACCGAAGCCGTTAATTTCGCCCAGGGCGACTTCATGATGTTTGGGGCATTTATTACGCTTTGGCTGACAAATACCGAATATTTTGGGATTTCGTTCTGGCTCGCGGCGCCGCTTGCGATGTTGGCGATGGGCGGATTGGGCTATTTGCTCGACGTGACCATAATTCGCCGGATGTTCGGGCAGAGCCAAACCGCGGTCGTAATTCTGACTATTGCTTTAGGGTTTGTAATCCGCTTCGTGGCGGGGGCTATTTGGGGACACGAACCACAAACGCTGGAGTCACCGCTGGCACATGGAGATTTGGCCGTTGGTGGCGTGGTGCTTGGAATGGCGGACGTGACGATTATCGTTGTGACCGCGTTGCTGACGTTCTTTTTGTTCCAGTTCTTCAAACGCACCAAATTGGGCTTGGCGATGCAAGCTTCGTCGCAAAACCAGATGGCGGCTTATTATATGGGAATTCCGGTCAAACGGGTGCAGGGCTTGATTTGGGCGTTGTCCGGTGTGGTGGCGGCGGTGGCGGGCATATTGTTTGCCTCTAAGGGTGCAATTGATCCAAATGCGGGGCTGCTTGGCATCAAAGCGTTTGCGGCCGCCGTTATCGGCGGTTTCGGGTCGTTGCCGGGGGCGTTGGTTGGCGGCTTGATCGTCGGGGTGATCGAGCCCTTTGCAGCGCGCTTCCTGCCGGCGGGATATTCGCAAATCGCACCTTACGCCTTGTTGTTGTTCGTGCTGATCTTCCGCCCGCATGGCTTGTTCAGCCAAGTTCGCACAAAGAAGGTCTAGATTATGCGCATTCACTTCAAGACCTCCTACAATCACGACATCCGCTTATTCGAAGACCGGTTCACCTTGCTGAAATACGCCGTGTTGCTGGCTTTTGCGATCAGCTTACCGTTTCTGATCGGCGATTTTTATCTGGGTGAAACGACAAACGTCCTGATCTGGGCAATCGCGGGTCTGGGGTTGATGTTATTAACCGGACAGACGGGTCAAGTCAGCCTTGGGCACGCCGCATTTTTGGCGCTCGGTTGCTACATCAACCTGATTTTGCTGGATAAAGGAGTGCCGTTTATCGTGTCATTCCCGTTGGCAGGTGTTTTGACCGGAGTGATCGGTACAATCATAGCAATTCCGGCGTTGCGTCTCCACGGTATCTACCTTGCGATTGCGACGATGACACTGTCGATATTGGCAGATGATATCATCGTCCTGACCGAGCCGTGGACAGGCGGCGTGATGGGGATGTTCCCCCCTACGATTGATATTTTCGGTTTCGAGATCGAGCGTTGGACGACACCTGACCGGTTCTATTATCTGGTGCTGGCAGTAACGGTGGCTTGCACGTTGTTTTATCGTAATCTGCTGCGCTCACCGCTTGGACGCGCGTTCGCCGCTGTTCGAGACTCCGAGGTTTCAGCCGCTGCGATGGGCGTGCATATTTCGCGCACAAAGATGACGGCATTTGGCATTTCCTGCGCAATCACTGGTCTCGCTGGTGCGTTGATGGGGTATTTCTCGGGCATGGTAAATAATGAAACCTTCTCGGTCGTTATCTCTATTCAACTGTTGATGATGATCGTCATCGGTGGGCTTGGCACTATCCATGGCGCGTTTTTTGGTGCGTTTATGGTGGCTTTTCTTCCACAGGGGCTTTCGATTGCGAAGGACTGGGTGGGGTCCGGGTCTGTCGCCATTCCCGGACTGGAAACCGGTGTGTTCGGTATGATCCTGATCCTGTTCATCCTGTTTGAACCGCAAGGGATTTACGGGCGCTGGGTTAAAACCCGCATCTGGTTTGAGCTGTTCCCGTTCGCGCGCAAAGACATGTTCAAGCGGCAAAAGTCTTATCTGAAGACGGAGCGGTTAAGATGAGTCTGTTGGAAATTAAAAACGCGACGCTGAAATTCGGCGGCGTTACGGCGGTAAACGACCTTAGTTTCAGTGTCGAGGAAGGCGAGGTTTATGCGCTCGTAGGACCGAACGGGGCAGGTAAGTCGACGGTCTTTAACCTGATCTCGCGGTTCTATGATCCAGTTAATGGCTCGATCAATTTCGACGGTCACGACTTGCTGGCCGAACCGCCCGAACGTGTGGCAGATTTTGGTATAGCGCGGACATTTCAGAATATCGAGCTGTTCGATAATGCCTCCGTCCTGCAAAACCTGCTGGTCGGGCGGCACCGCCACCGCAAAACCAACCTGTTACAGGAAATGTTTTTCACTCCGAAAGTACGTCGTGAAGAAATTGCACATCGCGAAGCGGTAGAGGAGGTTATCGACTTCCTCGACCTCCAACCTTATCGCAACAAGATGATCGCGGGGCTTCCCTACGGCGTGCGCAAAATTGTCGAACTGGCACGGGCATTGGCATCTGGCCCCAAACTGCTGTTGCTGGACGAGCCGGCCTCGGGACTTTCTGTCGAGGAAACGCAGGATTTGCGTTGGTGGATCGACGATATTCGCAAGCAGATGAGAATAACGGTGTTGATGGTCGAGCACGATATGGGACTTGTTTCGGGCGTCTGTGATCGCGTTCTGGCATTGGCCGATGGTGCCAAATTGGCCGAAGGCACCCCCGCCGAAGTTCAGGCAAACCCCGCCGTTATCGAGGCTTATCTTGGTGTGGGGGCTGCGTAGATGTCTGAACAACCCTTGCTGGAAATCCGCAACCTCGAAAGTTTTTACGGGCCGATCATGGCCATTCGCGGCATTAGTTTATCGGTGCAAAAAGGCGAGATCGTCACGGTTCTGGGGGCCAACGGGGCGGGCAAATCCACCTTGATGAAAACCATATCCGGTATCATGGACCCCGAAAAAGGGCAGGTGATTTTTGAAGGTACCGAAATTCAGGGGCTGGAGCCGCATATCATCGTCAAAAAGGGTATCGTGCACGTTCCCGAAGGCCGCGAGGTTTTTCCGCTGCTGACCGTGGACGAAAACCTGTCACTCGGCGCTTATACCCGCAAAGACACCGCACAAATCGCGCAAGACCGCGAGATGGTGTTTTCGTATTTCCCGATCCTCGCCGAGCGCCGTAATCAGGAAGCCGGAACTTTATCCGGCGGCCAGCAACAGATGCTCGCCATTGGGCGTGGGTTGATGTTGCGCCCCAAGATTATGTTGCTGGACGAACCCTCGCTCGGGCTTAGCCCGCTGTTGGTGCAGGAAATCTTCGGTATTCTGAAACGATTGAACAAAGATGAAGGCGTTACCATGGTGCTGGTCGAACAAAACGCCCGCGTTGCGCTTGATCTGGCTGATGCGGGATACGTGATGGAGGTCGGGCGCATGGTGATGAACGATACCGCTGACAAGCTGGCGGCTTCGGAGGACATCCAGAGGTTCTACTTAGGCGTTCAGGACGACAGCCAGCGCGGCGAGCGGCGGTGGAAACGTCGCAAGACGTGGCGATAGGGGGGATGATATGAACAAACCTCTTGAGCAGATGGATTTGCGCGGTATTCAGGTGAACGCGGTGCCGGGGCGGCGACCTCTTGCGATCGACGGAGCGCAAACCTGCGTTGCTTTGTTCGCGCAACGCTGCGCCGAGTTAGGTGAACGCACCGCACACCGCGAAAAGGACTTGGGGATTTGGCGGTCGTATTCGTGGGACGACTACTACACCGCTGCCAAGAATATCGGCATGGGTCTGGCGAAGCTTGGGCTGCAGAAGGGCGAAGTGGTCTCTATCTTGTCGGAGGACCGTAAGGAATGGCTCTACCTTGACCTTGGCATCCAGTGCATCGGTGGNGTCGCGTCCGGGGTTTATACAACCGATAGCGCCAGCCAGCTGGAGTACCTATTACGCGATTCCGGCAGCACCTTCCTGATTGTTGAAAACGACGAACAGCTCGATAAATTTCTAGAGATCGCTGATAGGGCGACCAGCGTTAAGAAAGTAATCATTCTGGATGACGACGGTCTGCAGGACCTGAACGACGACCGTTTCATGTTTCTGGACGAGCTATATGCGATTGGCGCGGCTTATTCGGACGAGTTTCCAGACATGTTCGAAGATTCCATTAAGGCGGTTAATCCGACCGATATTGGTTTGCTGATTTATACGTCGGGCACGACGGGGGCACCGAAAGGCGCGATGCTAAGTCAGGAAAATATCATGACGTCGATCGAAGCCGGCTTGCACTCGGTGCCGGTTTTCGCGACCGACGAACAGCTGTGTTTTCTGCCTCTTAGTCATGTTCTTGAACGCTCGGTTTCGGTCTATTCGCCAATATCGGCGCGTTGCACTGTAAATTTTGCCGAGAGCCCGGAGACTGTATTCGACAACTTGCAGGAGCTGTCCCCGCACACGTTTACCGCCGTTCCACGCGTCTGGGAGAAAATCTATTCGCGTGTGTTAGTGTTGGCGCAGGAGGCGACTCCGATAGGGCGCATGGCATACGGGTTGGCAATCAAGGCAGGACAGAAGCGGACGACATACCTGCTGGATAACAGGCCTGTGCCGGTGATCGTGGCGGCACAATATGCGCTATGGAATACGCTGGTTCTGAAAAACCTCCGCCGGATGCTGGGGATGGATCGTATCCGCCGCGCAACAACAGGGGCGGCGCCGATTTCGCCCGAACTTTTGAAGTGGTATTTGGCGATTGGCGTTAACCTGCTCGAAGGTTACGGGATGACCGAGAACACCGCGATCTGCTCGGTCAACCGGATTGGTGCAAATAAAGTCGGGACAGTGGGGCAGGCGGTTGCCGGCGTTCAACTGAAGATCGCGGCCGATGGCGAGATTTTGACGAAAGGTCTGAACTCCTTCGCCGGATACTGGCGCAACAACGAGAAAACCGCTGAGACGTTTACCGACGATGGTTGGCTGCGAACCGGCGATGTCGGCAATATCGACGAAGATGGATACTTGAGCATTACCGGTCGTTTGAAGGACATCATTATCACGGCGGGCGGCAAAAACATCACGCCCGCTGAAATCGAAAGCCGCCTGAAATTCTCGCACTACATTTCCGATGCGGTGGTGATCGGGGACCGGCGGAAATACCTGACGTGTCTGGTGATGATCGATCAGGAAAACGTCGAGAAATTTGCACAGGACGGCAAAATCCCGTTTAGTGACTTTGCATCCCTTTGCGCGGCCCCTGAAATCAATGCCTTGATCAAAGGCGAGGTTGAGGCCGTAAACAAGGAATTCGCCCGTGTCGAACAGATCAAGGACTTCCGTCTGATTAACATTCTGTTAACGGCAGAGGATGACGAGTTAACCGCAACCATGAAGCTAAAGCGCGGCTTGGTGGAGGAAAAACACAAAGCGCTTATCGAGCAAATGTATAGCTAGGGCACAATCGCCCGCAATTTTCTGGGAGGAAAATATGAANAAANTTACAACAACAATCGCCGCCGCATCGCTGGCCGTTGTCGGGGCTGCAAGTGCGCAAACGCAAGGGGTCAGCGATACCGAAGTGGTNATCGGGTCCGTCAACGATCTGTCCGGTATCTTTGCTGCCGTCGGGGTTCCGGCTACGGCTGGTGCGAACTTGTATTTCGACGAGATTAACGCCGCTGGCGGTGTGCATGGTCGCACAATCCGCTTTATCGTTGAAGACAACGGTTATCAGGTTCCGCGCGCCATGCAGGGCTATAACAAGCTGCTGAACAAGGATCGGGTTTTTGCGATGCTGCTATCGATGGGAACACCGATGAACGAGGCAGGCTTCAAGCTGATGGACCCTAAAGGCATTCCCAATGTTACGCCCCTTTCAGCGGCTGAAAGCATGTTGTCAGAACCGATTAACAACAAGTTCACCGGCTTCTCCAGCTATTACGACCAGATTCAGGCGGGTGTGAAACATCTGGTTGGCGAATTTGGCGGGCAGGAAGTTTGTTCCATGTATATCCCGTCCGGTTTCGGTCTGGAAATCGCGAACAGCTCCAAAGATATTGCCGAAACGCTGGGTGTCAGCTTCGCTGGGGAAACCACGCATAAACCGGACGAGCTGGATTTCGTTGGTTCGCTAACGAAGTTGAAAGCAGACGGTTGTGATGTCGTCACCCTCGGTCTGGGCGTTCGCCAAGCTATTACAGTTGCTGGCACGGCCAAGAAACTGGGCTGGACCGACGTTAAGTTCCTGGTAACGTCTGCCAACTTCCTCAGCGTTGTTGCGGCTGTTCCGGGCGGTGTTACCGAAGGTCTTTATGGCTCGGCTGGGTGGGTTGATCTGGCAGCACGCGCTGAAGATGAAGCCCCTGCGGCGTTCATCGCGGCATATGTGGCCAAATATGATAAACAGCCTGGCGGGTTTTCCATGTTGGGATATCAGGCGGCACAGACGGTCGTAATGGCGCTTGAAGCGACGGGCCCGGACCTGACGCATGAAAGCTTTATTGCAAGCATGGAGTCGCTGAACTTCTATGACCCAATCGCTGATGCGCAGATCACTTACGGCCCTGACGATCACCGTGGCGTCGACGATGTCGTGATTTCGGTTGTCGAAGGTGGTTTCTGGAAGGCTATTACCCGCGAGTAACCCGCGTGGTTTGAAAACATCGGGCAGGGCGGTCAAACGCCCTGCCTTTTTCGTTTAGAATAGCAATAACTTCGTGGCACTGATCAAAACGGCGGCACGGATCAGCCATTTGAACGCGGCCATGTTCAGCATCCCCAGCACTTTGTAGCCAAGGTATGCACCTACAAACAACACGGGCACGAACATCAAATCCAGCTTTAAGGTTTCCACCGTAATCAGCCCCAAATTGGCCGAAAACGGGATTTTGAAGATGTTCACCAACAAGAAGAACCAAGCGCGGGTGCCAACGAACTCGTTTTTTGGCAGGCCCATTTGCAATAGATAAACGCCAAAGATCGGGCCAGCAGCATTGGCCACCATGGTTGATATACCTGCGAACACACCGACAAAGGCGGTTAGGGCAGCAGGGGCCTCGCGGCGTTTAGGCACGAGAATTTCAAACCCCAGCATGAACAGGATGGTCGCACCGATGACGTTCTCGAACACCTCGACGGGAACCATATCAACCGCGAAATATCCAATGACCACGCCTATGGCGGTCATTGGAAACAGTTTTAATAATATGCCCCAGTTGCAGTGCCGCCTGTAATAGATCACCGCGAAGACATCAGCGACAATCAGCATCGGCAGCAATACACCGGGGGAACCTTTACCCGGGATTGCCAATGCCATTAGCAGTATCGCTAAAATGCCAACGCCGCCGACGGAGGTCTTCGTGAACCCCACCAGCAGCGCAGCCAGAAAAATATAGATGTATGACAGCGTCGAAAGATCCACGCCGATATCACTCACATTCCGAGCGCTTCTTTGTAGAGTTCAAGAACAGCTTCGGTTTCGCTGATTTCCTGTGGGTCCATTTTCCGCAAAGCAACGATTTTACGTAGTACCTTGGTGTCATAACCGCGCGATTTGGCTTCGGCCATCACTTCTTTTTGCTGGTCAGCGATATCTTTCTTTTCGGCGTCCAAACGTTCGAACCGCTCGATAAAAGCGCGAAGCTCGCCGGCTGTTACGCGGTATTGTGTTTGTTGTTGATCGTCGGTCACGTCCATGGATTTCGCCTTGCTTTGAGTAAATGGATTTCGACCGGACACTAGCCGCCCTCGCGTCTGCGGGCAAGACGCCCCTTGCGAAAAATCCTGTGCTGGCCTAGGCAATACGTAAATGGAGGGGCTTATGGACTATCTAGTATATATTGGCGGTGCGTTTACTCTAATCGGGTTAATTGGACTCGGATATTGCATAAAAATGGCTGTCGCGATCAAACGTGAAGGTGGCGACGCCGAGGATACTGCAAAACGCCTGCGTACGCTTGTTGCCTGGAATTTGGCGGCAATGGGCATTTCGTCGATTGGTCTGGCTATGATCGTCGTCGGGTTGATCCTTTAGGGGGCTGGGATGGCCGTTTTGATCGCGACGAGCACGACGGATTTTGACCCCACCGAAGTCGCCGTCCCGTGGAAAATTCTGCGTGACGCAGGGATCGAAGTGCGCTTTGCCACCGACACTGGCCTTGCTGGCATGGCGGACGGGCGGATGTTGCATGGCAAAGGGTTCGGCATTCTGAAAAACCTGCTGATCGCCGAAAAACCTGCACGCGACGCTTATGCCGAAATGTTGCAGGACACCGCATTCAGAAATCCGATGGATTACGATGACATAGTCGTCGAGGACTTCGAGGGTCTGTTACTTCCGGGCGGGCATTCCAAGGGGGTTATTCCCTATCTGGAGTCGCGGGTTCTTCAAGGTGCAATTGTCGAGTTTTTCGCCCGCGACCTGCCAGTTGGCGCAATTTGTCATGGTGTTGTGGCGGCTTGTAGGGCAATTGATCCGGCCACTGAAAAATCGGTTCTTTACGGTCGCAAAACCACGGCATTGCTTCGCCGGCAAGAACGGCTCGCCTATCAGGTTACAAGATTTAACCTTGGACGATATTACCTGACGTATCCTGAAACGGTTGAAGACGAGGTAACTAGGTCGCTATGCTCGCCTGATGATTTTCAGCAAGGGCCGCTGCCTGTGTTGCGGGACGATCCGGACAATCTTTCACGCGGATTCACCGTGAGGGATGGAAACTATCTTTCTGCACGTTGGCCCGGCGACGTCTATCGGTTTGCGACCGAATTTTTGTCGATGTTGAAAGGCTAAAACAACGTCGACAAGCGTGTAAAAACCTGAAGGTTTTCCGTGTCGTATCGCGCGAGATTTGAGAAGTCGCGCTCTAGTCTGACGCCGAACGTGGGGTTAAAGCCATAAAACTGGATATCATTATGCGTGAAAGCGGCTTCCAAAGTGACATCATCGTCGATGCGGGCTTCAGGATAACCGAAAAGTTGATGAATATAGTCGGTATGTGTGTAATTCACCGCACCCGATAACGTCAGCGGCGACCCATCGGGGCGCCACGATATTTCCGCCGAAAGGTTTTGCGCATTGGCAGCGATATCCGCGGAAACGGAATTCGAATTCTGGAGAAAACCGCTAAAACCAACGACGGTGTTGTCGTTGATTGTGTGCGAATAAGACAGGCCAGCGGTGGTTATTTGCGTGTCCTGCAATGCGGAGATATCAGATTTTCGATCGACATATGTTGCAAATACTTTCCATGCAGAACCATTCCGTCTGCTCAGGTGGTATTCCAGCCCAGCCGTGATTTGGGAGTAATACGGTGAATAGATGCCCAAAACCGGACCATCGATTTCATCGGCAACGAAATTTTTTTCAAAGCCAAGGTATGTGTAAATCAGAGCAGAGAGCGTGTTCGCAGGTGTATAGTGAAGCCCTGAAACCACACCGTAAGTCGCCGTGTTGCGAGCGCGACCGTCGTATACGGTGGCCGATAGGTTTGCCGAATTTTCCCACACAGCGCGAGCGGTGATACGCTTGCGATGTGTGGCGGCGAGCGATCCGGTATACCCCACACCAGCTTGTGCCTGCGCGTCTTCATCCAACCCGAACTCAAGACCACCAAGTTCGATGGTCTCGTGTAGGCTACCGCTATTGATGTTGGAACTTGGTAGGATATTACCGTCAATACTCAGGCGCCAAGGAGCATCGGTGTTCAGCTGGTTTAAGGCCTGTCGCACTACTCGTGTTTCAGGTTCCAGTCGTGCAAAGTCCGAGGCGCGATAGAGCAGAACTTTGGCTGTCGTAAAATTCTGTTGGCTTGCTTGCGCCATACCGGAAATCAGATAAGCGGCAAGTTTTTGACCCGTTGACAGGTTCAAGGTGCGGGCCTTTTTTGCCAATTCATCGGCTCGTTCCATCTGCCCTAGTTCCTGAGCAGCCCTAGCCATCACTAGTATCGCGTCAGCGTCTCGCGGGTTGGCGTCAAACCGAATTTCCGCACAATAATAGGCATATTGAAAATCGCGCGCCTGAACGATTTCGCGTAACGGTGCTTCGCAGGTAGTTTCGGCCGTCGCTGTCGCGATGATCAGCGTCGAAAAGACGGCACAACCCGCTGCAAGTCGGGGTAAATATCGTACTGCGAAACTGAACATTCCCGACCCTGCATTGAAATCACCGTGAATTTATGTGGCTTAGGTGAATAGTGCTCGAAAATCAATTGCCACAAGGTAAGGTTTTGTTTACCAATGTATAAGGTATAAGTTTTCTTGTCGTTGGAGTTATTATCTTGAAGTTATTATCGGCATTTGGCGCAAGCCTTCTTTTATTGTCCGCCTGTTCATCCCCCGCACCTACACCTTATGTTTCCGTCCCGCTCGCCGACCTTGACCCCGGCACAGCGCTGATCGTTCACGGAAAAGGCATGGGGTGGACGCAGAACAACTCCGCTTCGGGTTTTGCAACAAACGACGATGGCCCCAAGTTGCAACGCTTTGATGTAACGGCGAACCCGAACGAGTATGTTGCAGTGTTTCGCAATTTTGAAACCGGAGTTTCTTACGGATCGGCGACTTTCATTATGCCTGCGAGCGGAACTGTATCGGGCGTGACGGACTTGGGTTACGCGTTCGAAATCCTTCGAAATGACGAAGACTTGATATACACACTTTCCGGCCTCTACACGGTCGCATTGGTTGCGGCGCCGAACATAGGTGGGCAACTGGCTGGTGCCGGTTTTGCCACGGGTTCGTCAACGGGTGACACGGCAATGCAGCAATTGTCTGGTGCGGCCCTGTATGCGGGTAACTTCATCGGAAGCAGTACGTTTGACGGGACTGTAACAGGAAAAGCGTCCATGAATGTAGATTTTTCGGCGCCTAGCAGCCAGATCACCGGCACAATTTCGGGGCTTGAATCAACCGGTGGCGCCTACGCATTCGCCGACATGACGATTGGGGCGACTTTCATTCCGGGAGCGGCCTACGAAGGGAACATCACCAGCATGGGTACCGATCCGTCCGTACCTCCACTAGCTTTCTCCTTCGGTGAGACAGGTAAGATTGCCGGCGGGTTCTATGGACCATCCGCAGAAGAGACCGGTGCAACAATCCGCATAACGGACGGCAACGGCCATATCCTTTCAGGAGCCTTCAGCGGCGAACTTGTGCCTTAACCGCTTACTTGCCCGATTGCCTCGGTTATCATCGTCAGACATTCCGGTGTACTGAAGCTATGGTTGGCACCTTTGAGCAGCGTCAGGCGGATATCTTCGCCTGAGGCGTGCTCCAGTAATCGCAATGCCACCGATTGATCAACATCGGCATCTTCGGTCCCTTGTAAAAAGCGCACAGCGAAGGGTAGGGCAAGAGGTGATCGTAAAACCAATTGGTTTCGCCCATCCTCGATCAGCTTCTTGGTGATAATATAGGGCTCGTCGGAATACTCGGACGGTAAATCGATCTGCCCGTCTTTCAGGATCGTCTCGCGTTGTTCATCGTTGAAACCCATCCACATCGAGTCTTCGGTAAAATCTGGTGCCGCTGCGATGCCGACAAGGCCGTGAACCTTTGAAGGAATGTCACGGCACAACAGCAGTGATATCCAGCCGCCCATCGAGGAACCGACAAGTATTTGGGGGCCCTTCGTCAGGGTCTCGATTGCAGCCCGCGCATCGCGCACCCAGTCACCGATGCAGCCATTGACAAAATCGCCTGACGACTGGCCGTGTCCTGTATAGTCGAGCCGTAGAAATGCCCGTCCGTTCGTTTCTGCCCATTGTTGAAGGTATACGGCTTTGGTGCCTTCCATGTCGGATTTGAACCCGCCCAGAAAAACGACCCCGGGCCCCGAGCCTTCGGTCTTGTGGTATGCGATGCGCTCGCCTTCGGTATCAAGATATGAAACCATGTCTGCCTCCTGCAATTTGTTGCGATGAACAATGCCCCAACAGGATTCTGGCCGCAAGCGGTTGACTTCGCCGAACTGTCGGCTAAACCACCAACATCAACCAACGGGCGTTTCGTAGGCGCCGAAGAAAAGGAGTTTGCCAGACATGGCCGATATTACAATTACCCTGCCGGACGGCGCAAAACGCAACTACTCAGCGGGCATTACAGGTGGCGAAATCGCCGCTGACATTTCCAAATCACTCGGCAAGGCGGCGTTTGCTTGCGCGATTGACGGCAAGTTTAGCGATCTGTCGATCCCGATCGATGCAGATGCGGCATTTCAGATTTATACCGCGAAGGATGAAGATCAGGCGTTGGAGCTGATCCGCCACGACGCCGCTCATATCATGGCGCGTGCGGTACAGGAAATTTGGCCGGACGTGAAAGTTACGATCGGGCCGGTTATCAAGAACGGCTGGTATTACGACTTCGACCGCGAGGAACCGTTTACCCCCGAAGATCTGGTCACCATCGAGAAGAAAATGCGCGAGATCATTAACAAACGCGAACCCGTGACTACCGAAGTCTGGGACCGCGAACGCGCGATCAAGTTTTACGAGGCCAACGACGAGCCTTATAAGGTCGAGCTAATCAATGCGATCCCGGGCGATGAAGACTTGCGGATGTATTGGCACGGCCACTGGCAAGATTTATGCCGTGGTCCACATTTGGTACACACAGGTCAGGTTCCGGGTGACAGCTTCAAACTGATGTCGGTTGCGGGCGCCTATTGGCGCGGCGATTCAAATAATGCGATGCTGCAACGTATCTACGGCGTTGCCTTCCGCAACAAAGGTGATCTGAAGGCTCACCTTCTGATGCTGGAGGAAGCGGCGAAGCGGGATCACCGCAAACTCGGCCGCGAGATGGACCTGTTCCACATGCAAGAAGAAGCCCCAGGGCAGATTTTCTGGCACCCGAACGGCTGGCGCATCTATACCACGCTACAAGACTACATGCGCCGCGTGCAGAACAAAGGTGGTTATGTCGAGGTAAATACTCCGCAGGTTGTCGATCGCAAATTGTGGGAGGCATCGGGCCACTGGGATAAGTATCAGGAACACATGTTCATCGTCGAAGTTGACGAGGAGCACGCGCGCGAAAAATCCGTTAACGCGCTGAAGCCTATGAACTGCCCATGCCATGTTCAGGTTTATAATCAGGGTCTGAAATCCTATCGTGACCTGCCGCTGCGTATGGCCGAGTTCGGGTCCTGCAACCGGTATGAACCTTCGGGGGCGCTACACGGCATTATGCGCGTGCGCGGATTTACGCAGGACGATGCACATATTTTCTGCACCGAGGACCAGATTGAAGAAGAAACCAAACGGTATATCGAATTTCTGGCTAATGTTTACAAAGACCTCGGATTCGAAAACTTCCGTGTAAAATTCTCCGACCGTCCGGAGAACCGTGCCGGTTCCGACGAGGTCTGGGATAAAGCTGAAGAGGCGTTGAGGTCGGCAACTGTCGCGTCAGGTTATGAGTTCGAACTGAACCCGGGCGAGGGCGCATTCTATGGCCCGAAACTTGAGTTTGTTCTAACAGACGCAATCGGTCGCGACTGGCAGTGTGGTACGCATCAGGTGGACTTTGTGCTGCCCGAGCGTCTGGACGCAAACTACATCGGCGAGGACGGGGCGAAACATCGTCCTGTTATGCTCCACCGTGCGACGCTTGGTTCATTCGAGCGCTTCATCGGTATCCTTATCGAAAGNCACGCNGGCAAACTGCCGTTCTGGATTGCGCCACGCCAAGTGGTCGTGGCCTCGATCGTGTCGGATGCAGACGANTGGGTTCATGAGGTTGTGTCCAAACTGCANGCCAAAGGCATCCGCGCGGAGGCAGACACACGCAACGAAAAGATCAACTACAAAGTNCGCGAGCACTCGCTTGCAAAGGTTCCGGTGATCTTGGCGATTGGCATGAAAGAGGTCGAAGAAANGACCGTCTCCATGCGTCGTTTGGGTGATAAAGGTTCAAAGGTGCTGGACATCGACGAGGTTGTGGAAACTTTGGCGCTTGAAGCGACGCCGCCTGACTTGCGCTAGTTTTCCGCAATGGAAATGGTAATCATATTACACGGGTTAAACCGTACATCGGCTTCGATGCGACGGCTTGCCCGCTTTGTCGAGGAGGCCGGTTTCGCGCCGGTGCTCGTTGATTATCCGTCTAGCAAAGAAACGATTGAAAACCTGACCGACGGGATATTCGCCGACCTACCTACCATAGGAAAGCTGCATTTCGTCGGACATTCACTGGGCGGCGTGCTGGCCGTCCGTCTGGCCAAAATGTTGCCCGCTGCACGGCGTGGTCGCATCGTCCAAATAGGTGCACCCAATTTCGGGAGCGAGATCGCCGCGCGCGCAGCGGTGTTCGGTAGCATCATTGGTCCTGCGCTGGCGGAGTTGGTGCCGCACTCGGGCGAAGACACTGCGGGTTTGGATATCGGCGCGATTGCGGGTACCGCAGCGATTCCTGCCTATGGTTTGATCACCGGTATCGAAGGTGAAAACGATGGCAAAGTCTCCGTCATCAGCGCTTGGGGGAATGCCGTCGAAAATAAGCGTATCGCCTTTCCGGTGGCCCACGTCATCATGATGCAGGACCGTCGCGTGATTGAGGCTACGGTAAATTTCTTGAAGACCGGCGCGTTTGATACGACTGGATAGCCTTAGAATTCCTCGACCCGCATCACACCGCCGATATGCTTGATCGCGCCTTTAATCTGCGGATTTATGGCATATTGCTCGGGCAAGGTTATTTCGACTTCGCCGGGCAGGTCGGGATGGACCAGAATGATGTTGACCGGTCCTTTGACAGTACGTGGCTGGACCTCCGGAGACAGGCGGGACGCGACCGACGGCACAGCCTCCGCATCATTCAAGAACACCCGCAAGCCAACCGACGCGGTATCGGCAATCGCCAAATCGACCGGTACAAAACTGCGGGCGAGAAGTTTTAACTGCCCACCTTCCATATCCGCTTCGACTGCTAAAACCACGTTCTCGCCGGACTTCAGAATTTCTTGTGCGCTTTCCAGCGTGTCGGCAAACACGGTCACTTCGAAGTGACCGCTCGGGTCGGACAAGGCCACAAACGCAAAACGGTTGCCACGGGCAGACTTGCGGATTTGCACGCTCGAAATCGTACCGGCCATTTTCGCACCAACGCGACGACCTTGCGCCTTGTGGGTGATTTCCTCCAAGGTCAAAACCCGTTCCCGCTTCAGAGCGGGCATAAAATCGTCGAGTGGATGGCCGGTTAGATAAAATCCGAATGCCATATGCTCTTGCGTCAGGCGCTCAACCGGTAGCCAGTCTTCGGGCATCGGTAAGCGGGGGACGGGCAGGTCTTCGCCGCTATCACCGAAAAGACTGCTTTGGTTTGAATTCTTTTCTTCGTGGTGGGCAGCGGAAAAAGCGACGAGCTTGTTGAGGCTCTCCAAAACCTTGTTCCTGTTTGCGTCCAGTTGGTCAAATGCACCTGATCGCGCCAGCATTTCAAGTGGTCGCTTGCCTACACGTTTCAAATCAACGCGGCGGCCAAAGTCGAACAAATCCTTGAATTGCCCGCCTTCGTCGCGTGCCGCAGTGATCAGCTTCATTGCTTCGGCACCGACGTTTTTCAGGCCGCCAAGCGCGTATACGATCTTACCATCTGTCACGCTGAACGTCGCGCGGGATCGGTTGACGCAAGGGGGGATGATTTCGATACCCAGACCGCCACGCTCGACGGACTTGCGAACTTCGTCGGCGTAAATGCCGAGCTTGTCCGTCAAATGGATATCGCAGTTCATCACACCGGCCATGAATTCAACCGGATAGTTCGCCTTCAGCCAAGCAGTTTGGTAGGACACCACCGCATAAGCCGCTGCGTGGGATTTGTTGAAGCCGTAGTTTGCAAATTTTTCGAGCAGATCGAAAACCTCGGTGGCTTTGGCTTCGTCGACACCATTCTCGGCGGCGCCTTCGCAGAATTTTGGGCGCTCGGCGTCCATCGCTTCTTTGATTTTCTTACCCATCGCACGACGCAACATATCCGCACCGCCGAGGGTATAACCCGCCATCTCCTGCGCGATTTGCATCACCTGTTCCTGATAAACAATGATGCCCTGCGTTTCGTCGAGAAGGTGGTCAATCGACGGATGCAGCAAGTCGCGCTCTTCGGTCTTGTTCTTCACCTTACAGAACTTCGGAATGTTCTCCATTGGACCGGGGCGGTAGAGTGCCACCAGTGCCACGATGTCCTCGATGCAGGTCGGTTTCATCTGGCGCAGGGCATCCATCATGCCCGAACTCTCTACCTGAAACACAGCGACCGTATTGGCCGAGGCATACAGATCGTAAGTCTCCTCGTCATCCAGCGGGATGGCCCCGATGTCGATATTGATATCCCGCAGTTTCAACAAATCGAGCGCATTCTGAATGACCGTAAGGGTCTTCAAACCCAAGAAGTCGAACTTCACCAGCCCCGCAGGTTCCACCCACTTCATGTTAAATTGGGTCGCTGGCATATCCGAACGCGGATCTTGATATAGCGGCACCAACTCGTCGAGCGGGCGATCGCCGATCACAACGCCCGCAGCATGGGTTGAAGCGTTCCTCAGCAAACCTTCGACTTGCTGGGCATAATCCAGCAGGCGGGCAACGACTTCTTCGTCACGGGCCATTTCTTTGAGGCGTGGTTCGTCTTTCAGGGCCTGCTCGATAGAAACGGGCTTTACACCATCCACGGGGATCAGTTTGGACAACCGGTCAACCTGCATGTAGGGCATCTGCAAAACTCGACCGATGTCACGCACGGCAGCCTTGGACAAAAGCGCACCGAAGGTGATGATCTGGGCAACCTTATCGCGACCGTATTTCTCCTGAACGTAGTGGATGACCTCTTCGCGGCGATCCATGCAGAAGTCGATATCGAAATCCGGCATCGAGACACGCTCGGGGTTCAAGAACCGTTCGAACAACAGCGAATAACGCAGGGGATCAAGGTCGGTGATGGTCAATGCATAGGCCACCAGCGAGCCCGCACCGGAGCCACGACCAGGCCCAACCGGAATACTCTGGTCCTTCGCCCATTTGATGAAGTCAGCAACGATCAGGAAGTAGCCGGGGAAACCCATGCCCTCGATAATCCCCAGTTCGAATTCGAGGCGTTTTTCGTACTCCTCGACCTCGGCCGCATGAGGAATGACAGCGAGGCGGTCGGCGAGACCTTCTTTGGCCTGCCGGCGCAATTCCTCGACCTCGTTGTCGGCGAATTTGGGCAGGATCGGGTCGCGGAGGTAGGCTTTGAAGGCACATCGCTGGGCGATCTCGATGGTGTTCTCGATCGCTTCAGGAAGGTCTTCGAAAAGCTTGCCCATTTCCTCGGGCGTTTTGAAATAGTGCTCGGGCGTCAGATGACGGCGCGGTTCCTGCTGGTCAACGTATGCGCCCTCGGCAATACAGATGAGCGCATCATGGGCGGCGTACATATCGCGCTTGGGGAAATAAACGTCGTTGGTGGCGACAAGCGGGATGTTCATATCGTACGCCATCTGCACAAAACCGGGCTCCGTGGCACTTTCTTCGACCGTGCGGTTGCCTTCGTCTGTGGGGTGGCGCTGAATTTCTATATATAAGCGGTCGGCGAACAGGCGCTGGAAGTGTTCTAGCAGCAGGCGGGCTTTGTCTTTTTGACCATCCTGCAAAAGCTGGCCAATTGGGCCGAGCGCGCCACCCGTCAAACAGATCAGTCCATCGGCATGTTTTGACAGTTGCGCCATCGTAATATGCGGGTTTTCGTCGCCACATTCGAGGAAATTGCAGCTGTTCAACTTCATCAGGTTTTCGTAGCCGCGTTCGTTCTGGGCGAGCAAAACAATTGCTTTGGGGGCCGGATCGCGATCTCCGGGCCTTGAAGCAGTTTCAAACTTTAGTTGAAGCTGGCAACCCACGATCGGCTGAATCCCGGCGCGCGCAGCGGTTTCCGAAAACTCCAGCGCGCCAAAAAGATTGCCGGAATCCGTCACCGCGACCGCGGGCATATGCCAGTCCGCACACATTTGAGGCAATTTTTTAAGCTGAATCGCGCCTTCCAGCAAAGAATAAGCTGAATGGAGGCGTAAATGAATGAATCGGGTTTGCTGGCTGCTCATTGTGTAAGCATACCCGAGGGAAATCTTAGGCAAAAGGTGGTTTCGTCCTGCTAGTGCCGAATATTCTTCTTGCTAGAGACCCATGGATTGAGGCTTGATTGTCAAAAGAATCAAAACAAACGGGGAAGTTATGGGACGTCTTACGACGCATGTGCTCGACACAGGGCTCGGGAAGCCTGCGCAAGGTTTACGGATTGAACTATTTCGTCTGGATGACGGGCGCGAGAAGCTTTTGGAAACTGTCACAAATGATGACGGCCGTTGCGATGCACCGATGCTTGATCTGGAGGAATTCCGGTTCGGCGAATACGAACTGGTGTTTCATGCTGGTGAATATCTCGATAACACCGGGCAAGACCTGCCGTCGCCAAAATTCCTTGATGTAATCCCTTTGCGCTTTGGCATTGCCGAAGACACCCACTACCATGTGCCATTGTTGTTGTCGGCATTTGGCTATTCAACATACAGGGGCAGCTGATGGGGCAGATACGTTTCCTTCTTAATGGCGTTGACGTGGCGTTGAGCGATCCTGATCCGACGGAAACTCTGCTGGACTGGCTGCGAGAAGAGCGCAAGCTTTCCGGCACAAAGGAGGGCTGTAACGAGGGCGACTGTGGCGCATGCACGGTGTCTGTCGCAGCGCTTGAAGGTGACCGTCTTACTCACCGCGCCCTGAACGCTTGCATCCTGTTTCTACCGCAGCTTCACGGAAAGTCCGTGCGCACCGTCGAGGGGATCGCTGCGCCGGACGGGCGTTTGCATCCGGTCCAAGAAGCGATGGTAAAGTATCACGGCTCGCAATGTGGATTCTGCACTCCGGGATTCGTGACGTCCATGTATACGGCGCACCGTGACGGGCGGCAGGACTTTGATGATGTTCTGGCGGGCAATCTGTGCAGATGTACAGGATATGCTCCGATCATTCGTGCGGCCGAAGCAGCAGCGAAAGAACCTCAACCTGACTGGCTGACGGATGAAGCCGACCGGCTGCGGGTTTTGAAGGGCAGCGAAGACATCACCCTTGATGGCGCGTTTATGCCGGCTAGCGTAGACAGTTTTGCGGATTGGTACGCTGAAAACCCTGATGCGACGATTGTTGGCGGGGCGACTGATCTTGGTCTATGGGTCACCAAATTGATGCGTAACCTCCTGCCGACGGTATATGTGGGCCGTTTAGAGGAGTTGCAACAGATCGAAGTATTGCCCGAAGGTATCCGGATCGGTGCAGGGGTTACAATTGCACGACTCCGGGGCGCTATGATCGATCGCCATGCGGATTTTGCGGAGATGCTGCGCCGGTATGGTTCGGTTCAGGTCCGTAATTCTGCCACCATCGGCGGGAATATAGCCAATGGATCGCCGATCGGGGACAGTCCGCCGGCGTTAATTGCCTTAGGGGCGGTACTGACCCTGCGTTTGGGTGAAGTACAGCGCGAGGTCCCGTTGGAAGATTTCTATATTTCTTACGGCAAACAAGATCGCCAAGCCGGTGAATTTGTCGAAAGCCTGTTTATTCCCAACCAGCCGGATGTGCTGGCCTGTTACAAGATTTCGAAACGGTTCGATCAGGATATTTCGGCGTTGAACGGATGCTTCAACGTCTTTGTTGAGGATGGCCGGGTTTCTGCTGCTCGTATCGCTTTTGGTGGGATGGCCGCGATGCCTCAACGTGCAAGCGCGGTTGAGGGGGCGTTGGTCGGTCAGGAATGGAACGATGGGACGGTCGAAATAGCCTGCGCTGCATTTACGCAGGATTATACGCCGATTGCCGATGTGCGCGGAACCGAGGCGTATCGATTGCGTACGGCGCAGAATCTTTTGCGTCGGTATTTCCATGAAAGCACTAACCCGCTGGCCGAAACCCGTATCGTTGGAAGGGGCGCAGCATGAGCGTAGCAAAACCTAACCCGCACGATAGTGGTCCGGCACATGTTTCCGGCGTTGCGCGCTACACCGACGATATCCCGCTATCTAATCCCGTACATCTCGCGTTCGGCTTGTCGGAAAAAGCGCACGCCAAACTGGTATCGGTCGATGTGTCTGCCGTTCGTGCCGCTGCCGGTGTGATCGATGTGCTGCTTGCGGCCGACCTTCCGGCAGCCAACGACGTTTCGCCCTCGGCGCATGACGAACCTTTGTTGGCCGTCGAAACAGTCCATTTTGTGGGCCAGCCCATATTCTTGGTCGTGGCTGAAAGCCACCGCGCCGCGCGTGTAGCGGCGCAACTTGGCCAGATCGAATACGACGAGCTCCCAGCATTGTTAACAATTGACGAGGCGATGGCAGCCGATAGCAAATTTGAGGACGCGATGGTGTTCCTTAACGGCTCGCCAGATGATGCTATGTCCGGTGCCGACCGGTCGGTTGAAGGGGCAATGGAGATCGGCGCTCAGGAACACTTCTACCTCGAAGGGCAGGCAGCTTCGGCACAGCCAAACGAGGGCGATGTTATCGTTCATTCCTCAACCCAACATCCCACAGAGATCCAACACAAAGTAGCCGAGGCGCTCGGAGTGCCGATGAACGCGGTGCGCGTTGAGACGCGTCGCATGGGTGGTGGATTTGGCGGTAAGGAAAGTCAAGGCAACTCGTTAGCTGTGGCGTCTGCGGTTATCGCAATGCGTCTCAATCGTCCGGCCAAAATGCGCTACGACCGCGATGACGACATGGTTATCACCGGCAAACGGCACGACTTCCGGATCAAATATAAGGCGGGTTTTGACCAAACGGGCCGACTTCAATCCGTGATATTCGAGCAGTTCGCCAGATGCGGTTGGGCGATGGACCTATCGCTGCCGGTCGCCGATCGCGCGATGCTGCATGCGGACAACGCCTACTTTTTGCCGAATGTCCGGATAACGTCGCACCGGCTTAAAACCAACACCGTTTCAAACACCGCCTATCGCGGTTTCGGCGGGCCGCAAGGCATTGTCGGCATCGAGCGTGTTATGGACCACATCGCCCATGAACTTGGAGTCGATCCGCTTGAAGTGCGCCGCGTGAACTTTTACGGAACGGATGACCGCAATATCACGCCATACCACATGACCGTCGAAGATAATGTGACACCTGAAATCGTCGACGAATTGGTCGAATCCTCGGATTATCTGGCGCGTCGTGCGGAGATCACCAAATACAATAAAGCCAGCCCGATCCTGAAACGCGGTATTGCGCTGACACCGGTCAAGTTCGGAATTTCCTTCACACTGACCCACCTCAATCAGGCGGGCGCACTTGTGCATGTATACTCCGACGGATCGATCCACCTGAATCACGGCGGAACAGAGATGGGGCAGGGCTTGTTCACTAAAATCGCGCAAGTCGCGGCACAAGTGTTCGGAGTGTCTTTGGCTGACGTCAAAATCACGGCTACCGATACAGCCAAGGTTCCAAACACGTCGGCAACCGCTGCCTCGTCAGGTTCAGACCTGAACGGTATGGCCTGCAAGGCGGCCTGCGAAACCATCCGTGCCCGCTTGGTGGCTTTTGCTGCCGAGAACTGGAACACCTCCGAAGATCAGATCCGTTTTAGCGATAATATTGTGAAAGTCGGGGAAACCTCGATGAGTTTTGCCGAACTGGCCGCAGCCGCATACGGCGCGCGCGTCCAGCTTTCCGCAACCGGCTTTTACAAAACTCCGAAAATCAAATGGGACCGTTTCGCCGGAAAAGGGCGACCATTCCTTTATTTCTCCTACGGTGCCGCTGTAACCGAAGTGGTTATCGACACGCTCACAGGAGAAAACCGCATTTTGCGGACCGATATTCTGCACGACGTTGGGCGCTCGTTAAATCCGGCGCTCGATATCGGTCAGATCGAGGGGGCCTATGTGCAGGGCGCCGGCTGGCTGACAACCGAAGAACTTGTCTGGGATGACAAAGGCAAACTTTGGACGCACGCTCCGTCGACCTACAAAATTCCGGCTTGTTCTGACCGCCCCAAAGAATTCAACGTGGCGCTCTGGGCGCGGGGTGAAAATCGCGAGGATACGATCTACAAATCCAAAGCCGTTGGGGAGCCACCGTTCAATCTGGGTATCTCCGCCTTTCTTGCATTGTCCGATGCTGTCGCATCTTGCGGTGAAAATTATCCCGACATGGATGCACCAGCGACATCCGAGAGGGTATTGAAAACCGTCGACATGGAAAAAGGCTTCGCATGGTAGATGGTTTCGCCAAAACTGAAATCGAAGAACATGTCCGTACAGCGGGCAAAGTGGTGCGTATTGTAATCGCTGACCACAAAGGTTCGACGCCACGTGAGGCCGGTACATCAATGTATGTTACCGAGTGCGGTCAGTTTGGCACGATTGGCGGTGGCGCGCTGGAATATGATGCGGTTGCCAAGGCCAAAGCCTTGCTGAACCAGTCCGGTGATTGGCAGCGGTCTTTCCTCAAAGTGCCACTCGGCCCTTCCTTGGGGCAATGCTGTGGCGGGGCGGTAAACCTTTTACTGGAAAGCTATGGCGAAGTTGAGCTGGCACATCTCAAAAATCTTGATGAGGCATTCGCGCGGCCGATTCAATCTGGCATGCCAGCCATCGAACCCTTGCAAGTACAGAAATATCGTCGCGAAAACCGCGCTGGTCTCGGCTGCGGAGTATCGCTTCAAAACGATTGGCTGATCGAACGCCTGGTATCGCCAAATCAACCCGTCTGGGTGTATGGCGCGGGCCATGTCGGTCGCGCTTTGGTTTTGGTGTTGTCGGGTTTGCCATTCGCCGTAACGTGGGTCGACTCCGCTCGGGACCGGTTCCCTCAGGAAATCCCGTCACCGGTCGATATGTTGGTCGCGGCCAACCCGGCGGATGCCGTAAAACATGCGCCCGACGATGCGGTGCATCTGGTGTTGACCTATTCCCATGCAATCGATCAGGAAATTTGTCATCGCGTCCTGTCGCGTCCTTTCGGGCAGTTGGGTTTGATCGGGTCAGACACCAAACGCACACGGTTTTTACGACGCCTTTCGGAGGCGGGCATAGACGCCTCGCGCCTCCAGTGTCCGATCGGTGACCGCAGTCTCGGGAAAGAACCGATGGCCATCGCGGTCGGCGTAGTTGCCGAATTACTTAAGCCACGCGCGGCAGAAAAACGAACCATAAGGGAGGTCAGCGCATGAGTGAAACATTGCTCGAAATCAAAGGGTTAAGTAAATCTTACCCCGGCGTGAAAGCGAACGACAACGTCAGCTTCACCATCCAGCAGGGCGAAATCCACGCACTATTGGGCGAAAACGGTGCCGGCAAATCGACGCTGGTAAAGATGATCTATGGTTTGGTTCATCCGGACGAGGGCGACATGGTTCTCCACGGTAAACACTACATGCCGCATAAGCCTAGCGAAGCCCGTAATCTGGGTGTTGGCATGGTCTTCCAGCACTTTTCGTTATTTGAAGCGTTGAACGTCGCCGAAAACATCACTCTTGGTATGGAGCATGCGCCGCCCCGCGCTGAATTGGCCGTACGTATCCGCGAGGTTAGTAACGCTTACGGCCTGCCGCTCGACCCTGATCGTTTGATCGGTGACCTGTCGGTTGGCGAGCGTCAACGCGTCGAAATCGTCCGCTGTTTGCTGCAAAATCCCAAGCTGCTTATCATGGATGAACCGACTTCGGTTTTGACCCCGCAAGAGGTCGATACCCTGTTTCTGACGCTTCGCAAATTGTCGTCCGAAGGCGTCGCAATCCTTTATATCAGCCACAAACTGGACGAGATCAAAACGCTTTGTGACCATGCTACGGTTCTTCGCCATGGCAAAGTCGTTGATACCTGCATTCCGGCCGAAGAAACTGCCCGTTCAATGGCCGAGATGATGATCGGTGGAGAGCTTTCGATGCCAACCGCGCGGGAGTTCACGCCGGGCGATACCTTGTTGGAGCTCAACAATTTGTCACTGGCCTCGCTCGATCCGTTTGGAACCAGTCTTACAAATGTGTCGCTTACGCTTCGGGCTGGCGAGGTTATGGGCGTTGCCGGTGTTGCTGGAAACGGTCAGGACGAACTGTTGCTGGCGCTGTCGGGCGAAAGAACCACTGACAGCGATATGATTAAATTAAAAGGCGTTAGCCTTGGCGGTATGGGGCCAACCACGCGCCGCGCACTTGGATTGCTGGCCGCCCCCGAAGAGCGGCTTGGTCATGCGGCGGCACCGGATATGAGCCTTACCGAAAATGCTTTCCTGAGTGCGCGAATTCGGCAGAAGTTGGAAAAATCCGGTTTCACACTGCGCAACAAACGCGACGACTTCACTCGCGAGATTATCGAAAAATTCGACGTCCGCACACCGGGTATTTCCAACGCCGCCCGTTCGCTTTCCGGCGGCAACCTGCAAAAATTTGTGATTGGCCGCGAGGTGTTGCAACAGCCGACGGTTCTGGTGGTCAATCAGCCCACGTGGGGCGTGGATGCCGCTGCTGCCGCCGATATCCGCGAGGCTTTGCGAACACTTGCTGCGGAGGGAGCCGCGGTGTTGGTTATCTCGCAGGACCTCGATGAACTTATGGAGATGTCGGACACCTTTGCCGTTCTAGCGGAGGGGAGGCTCTCCAAGCCTCGCTCGGCAGTGGGGCTGAATGTCGAGGAAATTGGCCTGATGATGGGCGGAAATCTGGAGGAGTCGGCAAATGCTTAGACTGGAACCAAGACAGCAAGCCTCCAGCACCATGCGTTGGCTGACACCAATTCTGGCGGTGGCAATCACGATGTTTATGGGCGGTCTGCTATTCGCCGCGATGGGTAAGAACCCGTTTGAGGCAATTCGGATTATTTTCCTAGATCCGTTCTTCCATGAAACTTTCGGTCCATATTCGCGTTCCCAGTTAATGGTGAAGGCGGGCCCGCTGATACTGATTGCAACGGGCTTGAGCATAGGTTTTCGGGCAGGTGTCTGGAACATTGGTGCCGAAGGGCAGTTTGTTATGGGTGCGATTGCTGGCGGAGCGGTTGGGCTGGCGCTACATCCGGCCGATGGCTTCTGGGTGCTTCCTTTGATGACAGTCGTCGGGGCGATTGGCGGGATGGCATGGGCGATGATACCGGCGCTCTTGCGGATCAAGTTCAACACCAATGAAATTCTGGTTTCATTGATGCTGGTTTACGTGGCTTACAACTTCCTCGCGGCGATGGTCACTGGTCCGCTGAAAAATCCGGACGGTTTCGGCTTTCCGGAATCGCGCAGTTTTACGTCAGTCGACAGCACGCATCTGCCAATGATATACGAGCCGTTGGGAATGCATGCAGGTGTACTTGTTGCGCTGGGGATCGTCATAGCGGCCTACGTGATGATGGAGCGACATTTGCTTGGCTTCCAGATCCGCCTGACGGGTGAATCCCCGCGTGCGGCGAAGTTCGCAGGGGTCAATCCGGCGTTTATCGTTGCGGTGTGTCTTGGCATTTCGGGCGCGCTCGCCGGTATGGCGGGTTTGTTCGAAGTCACTGGGCCTGCGGGCAAGCTGACCACCAACTTTCCGGTTGGCTATGGCTTTACGGCCATCATCGTGGCGTTCCTTGGTCGCTTGAACCCGATCGGTATCGTTCTGGCAGGGTTGCTTATGGCACTGACTTACATTGGCGGAGAGCTGGCGCAGTTATCGCTGGGTATCCCTGCTGCGGCAATCAGCGTGTTTCAGGGAATGATGTTGTTCTTCCTACTGGCCGTTGATGTTTTTGTTAACTACCGCCTCGTGTGGAAAAAGGAGGTGAAGTGATGGATTTCTCGACCCTTAACCCCGTAGCGCTGATTGCCAGTCTAATCATGGCGGCAACACCTATCCTTCTTGCTGCAATTGGTGAGCTGGTGGTGGAAAAATCGGGTGTTCTAAACCTTGGCGTTGAAGGCATGATGATTATCGGCGCCATCGCCGGTTTTGCGATTTCGGTTGAAACCGACAGCCCTTGGTTGGGAATGCTCGCCGCTGTGCTGGCGGGCGCGAGCCTCGCCCTTATTTTTGGTTTTCTTACGCAGTTCCTGCTGTCCAATCAGGTGGCGACGGGTCTGGCGTTGACCTTGTTTGGCCTCGGTTTGGCGGCCTTGCTGGGGCAAAGTTATTCCGGCATGAAACCACCTTCATCGCTACGCCTCGACATTCCGGTTCTTAGCGATTTGCCGATAGTAGGCGAGATGTTGTTCAGGCACGACTTCATGGTCTACTTCTCGCTACTGATCGTGGTTGGCGTCTGGTTCTTTTTGAACCGTACACGGGCCGGACTGGTATTGCGCGCTGTGGGAGAGAACCACAATGCAGCGCACTCGTTGGGTTACAACGTAGTGATGATCAGAATGGGAGCGATTGCGTTTGGAGGAGCTTGTGCTGGTTTAGGTGGGGCTTACGTTTCTTTGATTCGCGTTCCACAGTGGACCGAGGGTATGACAGCAGGTGCTGGTTGGATTGCCCTAGCGATTGTGGTCTTTGCGTCGTGGAAACCTTGGCGCGTGATTCTAGGGGCATACCTGTTTGGCGGGGTTACGATCCTGCAATTGAACCTTCAGGCTCTAGGAATTGGCATTTCAGCGGCATATTTGTCGATGACTCCCTACCTGATTACCATTATTGTGATGGTCATAATGTCTGCAGACCGCAGACGAGCAAGTTTGAACGCACCGGCCTCGCTTGGCCAGATTTTCCATGCCTCGCATTGAGGCCAATTCCGGACAAAAGTCCATCAACGGAGGTTATCCATGAAATTTACGACAACCCTAATAGCAGCAACTGCTTTAGCCTTTAGTTTCGGCGGCGCTGTTGTCTCCCAAACTAAAGCCGGTTTTATCTATGTCGGGCCACCTACAGACTTCGGTTGGTCCTACGAGCACGACCAAGGTCGTCTTGCGGTGGAAGAAGCTTTTGGTGACGCGGTTGAAACAACGTATGTTGATACAGTGCCAGAAGGCGCTGACGCTGAGCGCGTATTGACACAGATGGCACTTGGTGGCGCTGACATCATATTCACAACTTCCTTTGGTTACATGGATCCGACTCTGAACGTTGCGGCCAAGTTCCCGAACGTGAAGTTCGAGCACGCGACAGGCTATAAACGCGCAGACAACGTTTCCACATATTCGGCACGTTTCTATGAAGGCCGTCACGTGATCGGTCTGATTGCTGGTCGTATGACTGAAACCAACACTATTGGTTACATCGCGTCCTTCCCGATCCCAGAAGTTGTTCGCGGCATCAACGCGGCATATCTGGCGGCGAAATCGGTTAACCCTGACGTGAAGTTCAAAGTTGTTTGGGTTTACACTTGGATCGATCCGGGCAAAGAAGCTGACGCGGCCAATGCTCTGATCGAGCAGGGCGCGGACGTAATCATGCAGCACACAGATTCCCCTGCCGCTATGACGATCGCCGAAGAAAAAGGCATCATGGCATTCGGTCAGGCATCTGATATGATGCAGTTTGGCCCAACAGCACGCCTGTCGTCGATCATCGACAACTGGGGTCCTTACTACATTGATCGTGTTCAGGCTGTCATGGACGGCACTTGGGCAAGCACGGACACTTGGGACGGTATCGCACCAGGCATGGTTGAAATCGGTGCATTCTCCGATCGTATCCCTGCTGACGTTCAAGCCGAAGCACAAGCCGCTGCTGACGCAATCGCTGCTGGCACGCTGCACCCGTTCACTGGACCAATCAACAAGCAGGACGGTTCTGTTTGGCTGGCCGAAGGTGAAACCGCAGACGACGGCACATTGGCTGGCATGAACTTCTACGTCGAAGGCGTTGAAGGCGAACTGCCTCAGTAAGCTGATTGCTTTACGTAATCGAAAGGCCCGTCAATTTGGCGGGGGGTATAGTGATATCCGCCAATAAATACATTGGTCCACAAAATGAGGCCCGCACCTAATTGTGTGGGCCTTTATTTTAGATGTGCCTGAATTATTCGAACTTTGACCTGGGCGTCGCTATATTTCGCGATTACTCACTGCATTACCCAACATTCTTCCACATCATATTTCCATTTCAGTCTTATTGTTGAATTTGTACGCAATTGGTGGTTGCAATTTAAACAAGAACTTGTGATTTTCATTTTGAAATTAGTTGGTTGGAGAACTCGGATGAAAGTAATAGCAACAAAGCTCAGAGGAAACCCAAACAACGACCGTTTGGGCTACCTATACGCGCATCTGATTGAATTCGGATCAAATTGGGAGTTGGCCACTAGCTCGAACCTGCCGAAGTCTGGAGAGTTGTTCATTCATCGTGGGTATGAGGCGCTAGTCGATCGCGTATTCCGCGAAAACGAGCTCATTATACTTGATACGGAGCGTTTAGAATTTCAGGGAGGCGACTGCGAATATGGTGCTATGGGAAAAGAAGCTCGACCCGCGACGTCAGAAGACGACGTTGTTACCATTCTGGACTGTCTGACGTCAGCGCCTATGGGTCCAAATAGCTACATTTGCTAAGAGAGTGTTTCTGGCTCATCGTAACCACCAAGGAGTGGAACATGAGACAGACAAC